>Ga0302187_10000031_pt1 | contig 152268 bp, 143 predicted proteins | sample II_Bog_E1_3_FD_202120 | JGI IMG/M metagenome (GOLD analysis project Ga0302187, IMG submission 202120) | Peat permafrost microbial communities from Stordalen Mire near Abisko, Sweden - II_Bog_E1_3 | ecosystem: Environmental > Terrestrial > Soil > Wetlands > Peat | place: Sweden: Abisko...
TGTGCAGAGAGGAGCGGCAGCGACGAATTAACTGTGCAGAGAGGAGCGGCAGCGACGAATTAACTGTGCAGAGAGGAGCGGCAGCGACGAATTAACTGTGCAGTTCACAATAGGATCATCAATTATTTTTTGAACACGTTCTTCCGAGGTAGCATCCGGGTCGAGTCATGGACGATATTTCAGGGGTCAATATCATCCTCGCGGTCGACAGCACATGGGGCATCGGAAAGCTTGACATGGAGAAGGGCCCGGGCATGCCATGGGTCCAGCCTGGAACAGCCGGTCTGAAGACCGACATGAAGCGTTTCGCGGACCTCACGATGGGCAATACAGTCATCATGGGGCGCACGACTTGGGAGTCCATTCCGGCGCGTTTTCGGCCTCTTAAGGGCCGCGACAACCTCGTGATTTCGACAACCGCGACAACAAGCGTCACCAGTCTCACGTCCGAAGTCATCACCTGCCCCAGCATCGATGTTGCCATAGACTACCACGCTGGGACGGACCAGCGACCGCCTTTGGCCGGGAGCGTCTTCATCATTGGTGGCGCGCGCCTCTACGACGAGGCCATCAAGCGCGACCTCGTGAACCGCGTGTATCTCACGCGCATCCTGGAGCCCCTCGAATTCGGCTGTAACGTGCATGTCAAGGAGCTCGAGAAGGCCCTCACGACCCTATTCCAGCGCATTGAAGTGCAGCCTGACATCACCGAAAATGGCGTCCGTTATCGCTTCGAGGTCTGGGACCGGGTCACAGGTTAAGCGAGGCCGCCCCTCGAGTCAAGTTGACTAGCTTTTTTGTAGCAAAAGATTATATTCACAACGCGGCTGAGAGGTGGGTCAATTGCATGAGGGCCATCGTTGGTGAACCATGCAGACTGAGTACGATGACATCCTCGCGGGCACTCACGTTGTTGAGCTGACCAACCTGCCGGGTCTCGCGACTCGCGGCTCCGTGAACCTCCTTGACGCGCACACTGGGCGCCAATATGTCGTCTCTAGCGACGACGTTATTAAGGCCCTTTACAATCGCATCGAGCGCGACATGACCGGCGGCGCCCTCGTGGCGTGGCGTTTTAGCGAGCGCACAATCGAGAGGACGGCGGGTCTGAATTGCAGTGTTGCAGGAGAGACCGCGCACATTGAGCCGCTCTGCCGGCACATTTTCGCGTGCATTAAGCGCGAGTGTGAGGGGGTTGTTGGCGCCATCATTTTCGTCGTCAGGGCGGACGGGACCCGCCTTCACATCGCGATTCCCAATGTGCGCCTCTCTTACGCCGATCGCGTGCAGCTCGTAGGGCGGTTTGGAAGCACTTTTAGCTTCGAGGGGACGAACCCAATTGCGCCTGTGGCTGCGCAGTTCGCGGCGTCCGACGGCCTCTACGAAGGCAGCGGCTGTTATCTTGCGGCCACTGTCTCGCAGCTCTCTGCCCACAGTGTGCTTCTACCACATCCAACGGCCTGCTGTGCGCGCCTCAAAAACGCCAACCCCGACTTCGCACCCCCGCCGCCCCCGGCCGACGCACAGACGCTGAAAGGTGCACTCGCAGACCCACAGGTGGCCTTCGCGAAGCAGCTTATCGACTTCATTGTGGCACGCGCCACGACCGTCGCCTGGCGCGACTTGATATCATGTCTAACGCCCCTGAAGCGCGACAATCCCTTCAATGATGGACTCGATGGGCATCTTCTAACGGCATCGTACATGATGTTGGCGCGGCACTATTGGCACGAGGAGAAGCTTGGCGGTGAGAACAGCACGACCTCATTCGAGAGTTGGTGGCGTGATCTCATGATCGAGTATAAGGGCAGAGAACCGTCCACCATTGACCTCATTTATCGTGTTCTTGTGTTGACTCGCGGTGATCATGGGCGCCAGTACGAGTCTCTCCGGGACAAGTTTATCAGTGCCTATCTGTTGCACTGTATACGCAACTTGCGGCGTGCGATTGCGCCCTTAGATATTGGCAAGGCCCTTTACTTCCTCATTTGCCACCGCTATGCGACGCATTATGTAAGCACTGGGGGTTCGAAGACAATCGCGCAGTGGTACGAGTTCGTGGACGAGACGCTCGATGATGGCGCCGGTTGGGCCTTTAAGTGGCGACCAACTATCACGCAGCACACGACACGTTCGGCCCTCCTGACGCGGCTTCGAGATATCGTCCTGAAGCTCGCAGAGCACTTTAGAGGCATCAGCGTTAGGAACGCTGCCATGGAATCCAAGAAGGGCGCCATTATATTGCGGGCGCTCTCACCTGATGCCTGGATCGACCCCGCCAAGTTCGATGAGCAACTACTACCGAGCGAGTGTATGGCACTCGTGGGTTGGCTTACTGACGCGGCCAAGATCATCGGCGGAGCTGTGGTCGATGGTCACATCTTCCAAGATGCTATGTCGCGGATGGCGCGTAACAGCTTTTTCTCACGACTCAATACCGAGCCCAAAATCGTTGGCACGCTGGATGGTGTTTTGGTGTTGCCAACTCGGGATGAACGGCCACAGACGTTGCGAGGTTTTCACACTTGGCCCATCTCATGTTGCGCGCCTGCTCGGTTTGTTGATGGCGATTCTGACCCCGCCGCCCATGCCACTCTGAAGCAGTTAAAGGCTCTCTGGACCGACTACTTTTTCGAGCAAGAGGAAGACGACTGTGTGCGCATCGCCGATTGGACCCTCATGTACCTCGCCCAGGCCCTCGATGGCAACATCAAGGCCGCCAAATTGTTGTGCTTAATCGCCACTGGGCGCGCCGGAAAATCCTTCTGGTCCGCCCTGTTCGCGGAGACCCTTGGCCTCGAGCCCGGCAACGCCGACACCCCCGCGGGCTACGCGACGTCAGTCAACAACGCGCTCTTCGCCACCAACGGCCGACCTCGCGATGCCAACGAGCACAGTGCCGCCCTCATGCCCGTCGAAAACAAGCGCGCCGCGCTGGTGTCTGAGAGCGTGCGAGGCCGTCAATTCGCGTCCGATATGCTCAAGAAGTTCTTCGGCCAAGAGACGGTCAGCGGCCGTAACCTTCACGAGCGCGAAAAGACCTTCATCATTAGGGTCGCGGCCTTGCTCGTCTCCAACAATGACATCGAACCCGACAGCTTTGACACCGGCACACGCAGGCGCATCTACCTCTATCGGCCAAAGCGCCAGTACGTGGACGACCCCGACCCTGCTCGACCCCACGAGCGCCTCGCGGACCCCTCCTTCAACAAAGATTATCGAGGCCGCCAGAGCACGCGCGACGCGTTCTTTACGATGCTGGTGGAGGCGTATGTGCGGCTTCAGCGCGACTATGCGGGCGATTTTGAGCGCGTTCCAGTGCCCGCCGTGGTGCGCCGCGAGACCACTGAGATGCTCTCTCGCTACGACCCCATTTATCGCTTCGCAGTTGCTCGCCTGATTGTGCTGCCTCGGGACGGTCCAAGGTGCGTTATTCCTCAGCGTGAGATGTGCGACGAGTACCGCAAGTGGCACGATGGGCAAGCCGACAAAGGCCCCGACAGCGCCAACCTCGCGTGGAAGTTCACGAAGGAGGCGCCCATCTCCGTGCTCGATCGCTTCATCGACGACATGAACGCGCAGGAGTACAAGTTTGTGGGGCTGCGATTCGCCACCGACGATGAGATGGGCGGGCTTGGGGCGGCTCTCGGGGACGGCGAGATGTACTTCCGCGAGCATAATGTGCTGTAGGTGTCATGCCTCGTTGCGACTTGTGGCTCGGCGCCCCCTTGGAGCGCAGGTACCGGCGTTCTTGGCCTCCATAACAATTGATTTTTTCCAGATACCTTGATCAGCCTTGCAACCATGCACATCCTTACCCCCGCCGCCATCGTTGCCAGCATCTCGGCCACCTTCAACGTCGACATCAACATGGACCGTACCATGTGGCGTCACTCTGACGGCCGTATTCGCTTCTACAGGGACACAGATGACAACGGTGAATGGCGTCTGGGCCTGGGTCTGTTTATCAATGACGACTTTATGGGGGCCGACTTTCGTGCCCGTCGCTGCAACGCCATCAATGCCAACGAGCTTATTGGCCCCGACGCGGAGACGCGCCGTGAGACCCTCAACTCTTGCGCCGTTATCTCGGTGCCTTACGTGGTTCTTAAGGGGGTTCTTCAAACCCCGCTCAGGGAGCAGCTGTCGAGGGCCGTTGAGATCTTGACCCAGCTGCACGAGACACCATGTGGTCAGTACATGTCGGACCTGCAATTCCTGAGCGAGGAAGCCCTCGATGCCGATGTGATGGCGCGCATGAACACGAGCTACCCCGAGCTTCTGCAGCAGCTTCAAGCGCTCGCACCCTGCTCCAATGGCCACGTGTAAGGCACAAACATTTGATTTTTTGCATCGAAGAACAAACCACATGCAGCCCGACGACCTGATATATGGCTCGTTTGAGCGGGTCTTGGCACTCTTTCAGTACCACCCAAAGCTAGCTCGAGACACGTTGACACTCTGCTGGGAGCCGTTCTTGAGACGCTTTCATGGCCGTGAACAAGAGCTCTTTTACATCAGTGCCTTGTTCGATTCGCATGATTGGATTCCAGCACATCTACCAGCGTCACTGCCGCGACCACGACCGGTGTTCGTAGAACAGGACATGGAACATCTCATTGCGTCTAAGGCTGACAAATTAATTATTGAGTACATTAAGGCTGCCCCTGGGGATCGACTAGAGGGGTTCATCAACCCGCTTTTTAAGCACAGATATAAGTACCCTATGTTTGTGTCGAGCGTACTTGAGAGATTGCAGGAGTATCTTGACATTGACCATTGCCGATACTTATATACACAATGGTGCATTTACGACCCGCGTATCGAGTACTTTGAACGCGCCGGCAAATGGCGTCAGGATGTCATCAAGAAAACTATGATCCTGTGGCGTTACGAAAGGAAAATAAATTTCGATGCGCGCCTTGTGCAGTATATCATCGATTCGGGTACTTATGACTTGGACTGTTGGTGGGCTTTTCCATTGACGATCGTCTTTGAGATTTTGCGAGGCGACAGTGATCGTGGGCCTGATCATGCTTTCGCGATGCGCGGGTATTTCAAGCACCTATGGCCAGCCATGCTCATGGCAGCTACTGTAGGGCTCAAGATGGGTGTTCTACAGGCAACAAATGCCGCGACCGCTGCACAATTGCGTTTCTTCGCCATCTGTGGGGCGCTATCTGTCGATCTTCAACCGCTGTTATGCGGGGCGGTGTTTGGTATCAGGAAGACCGTCATTGCAGACCTCGAGCTCAAGCAAGCTGCCTGGGCCATGTGGCACGAGTGAATTGTTTTTTGCATTAAGTGTGAAAAAACTAATCGAGCATGGGTGACACCCCCCCCCCCAGCTTCTGCAGCAGCTTCAAGCGCTCGCACCTTGCTCTCAGGGCCACCATTAGACTTGCGAACAGTGAATGTGAATAATTGATTTTTTGATTTACAGCTAAATGGGTCTTATCGCTATGCCCGGACTTGCAAGGGTTATTCGCAAGTCCTATGATGCAGCGAGGCGGCATCTCAATAGCCAGACAACAATTTCTCAGGACGAGATAGTATTGGTTGTGGAGCTTGTTGGGCAGACGACATGGACTATTGCACAAAAGGTCGACATCTTGTATCAGATACATCAGAAATACTCCCCCTATTTCTTCAGTATTTTCTTTATTGAGGAGTGTGTAGGGCGTATCTCAAATTGCGCCTCATTATTGTACGCCCTGTGTCGTCGTAACACACTTCCAATGGGCGCACCGGCATGTCTTAACCTCTATTGGGACAGGACCGACCCCGATCATACCAAATTCGCATGGCTTATGGACCATGACTATATTTACAGCACACCGCAACCACTCGGAACAATGATTAGTAGTGGAGAAATCGAAATGTGCGTATGGTTCCTCGAGAGATTGGGTAAGACAATCACGTATATGCCAAAAATTAAGTATCTCTCAATGCATCCAATCTCTGACGCGACATGGCATCGCTTCCTCGAGCTTGTCAATGACCCCGACGCCGATTTGCAAGACGCCATGAGTCTCATTCCCACTGCGGCCAAGCAACCATTTGTTCCACAGAAGTACCCCTATAGTATACTCAATGAAGACGCCGAGCATCGCCGCGCGCAAGATATGTTCGCGCTTATGGTGTTGTCCAGCGACGGCTATTTGAACTTGCCGCGTGAGTGGCAAGCGAACGTGTACCGCGACTCGCGCGAATTATGGGAAGCCTATCGCCAAATGAAACGAGTCCGTACATTCATGTTTATCGCCATGCGGCTGCCACTTGAGCTTCAAGAGTATCTTGTGAGCATGCTGTACAAGCCACAACGCGCCCTGATGATCGATGATTATGTCCTCGCGTGGGTGCGTACCTTTTTTGGCGACATAGGCCCATTGAAGGCTAACAAATATTTGAATTTCGATATTGCGATGATATATCGATGGAGTGCATCTTTGGACATCTCGTTCGGTCGAACACGGCCGTCGTTCTAACGAGCCTGCAAATCGGCAACCTCACTATCGCATGTAACAGGGCTTACTACTATGAAAACATTGTAGGTGGTACTGTTGCCAAAGTAGATTTTGGTACCAAAATCAATACGCTCCTCGTGACCATTGACTACAACGATTGCCAAGCCACCTTGCGCGTCCAAAACTTGCTCTCGGAGAGAGAGAGCTTGCGGCTCTTATGCGCTTCGGGTTAAAGAACCAAAACGCGCCACTCATTTTCGATCATGCCGGTCGCGTGCGTATGTGTCAATATGGTGGCGGTCTACTTCTCCAACGTCCCCCTCGTGCATGTGAGTTATCGGATGCGAATGACCCCCATCGTCCGGTTTTCACCATGCTTTCAGTTTCTGGTGCTGACTTTAGCTCATTGGAAAGCGAAAAAAGGACACTCGACAACATGCGCGCCTGGTGCGCTCTTGACATCTACCATGAGAATTCATTCTTGGTGATGGCTAATCTTCCTAAGGCCTCTCAGCGCAAGCTGCGTGAAATCTTCGCCACGCGCCTGAAGTAAGACGCTATTGATTAATTTTTTACACATCTTAGACTTGTGGTAATTTACATTTTGTCGGTCGTTTTATCCAGTGGTATAGCCGGCAAACGCCCGCAAGTCTACTATGCTCCACAACAAAACGTGGTTCCAAGCTGTGCCTGTATCGGCGTTGAAAGGCCCACGGGCCGGTACGCAAGTGTGCTTTGGTTGGCATAATCGGCCTATTAAGGCCATTACTTGGACAACTCTGCCAAAGCTCGATGCCGAGCTTGACAAGATCATCGCGACCACCGACCTCGATGTCCGATCGGCTGTGTATGACATGATCGCGAGCTTCATTCGGTCTGCAGATCGAGTAAAGCTGATGCATCTTTATGAGGCCAAAAAGCTAACTTTGCGTGTGTTGTTTAAGAACTACTTTTTCGAAGGCTTTTACAAAAAAGATGGCACCTGGTTTGTCTCGTTTGGATCTTGATCGTCAGAAGTCGATGGTCAGTACTGTGATTTTTTCGCCACGTTGCGACCCGTGCGACGACGACCCGTCAGTTTCGCCTTCATCACGCGGCTCGGCGTACCCGAGGACCGTGTTCCGGAGGCGCGGCGTGTCAGGCGGCAGTTTGTAGATTTGTACGGCGGACGGCTTAACCACGAGGGCGGTTGGGGGTGCATAGTAGGCGATCTTTTGAAGGGTGAAAAACTCTCGAAGCGCGTCCATGCATATGACCCGTGCAATTTCTATTGTTGAATAGCACAACTGTGACACAAAATAATTAGCTTATTGCGGGGGTGTCCCCTGCTGGGAAGAGCCAACGACCACCAGTGTCGATTTTTTGTGCCGTAACGACCGGCTCTTGGGCAAGACCATGACATTGAAAACATATCATCGCCTGCAACTCAAGTGGCAGCTGGGAGAGGATCTTTACCCACCGAACGTGCTCAAATGACGCCTGCGTGAGGTGGAAATAATCGTCCGTAATGGCGAGCAGACCAAAGAGACTTACCCAAGCTGGCAAAGTTGGATCGCCTTTGCAGGCTTGCCAGTACTTAATAAGTTGTTGTATGTCTTCACGCATGTCCTCTATGAATATATCATTAAAGTTATCAGCCCCCCAGGACTTGGCCAACTCGCAAAGGTCGCGATGTCCACCACGTGCGGCCTTATACAGCATCCAGTTAACGTGTGTGGCACCCCAGGACTTGGCCAATTCGCAAAGGTCGCGATGTCCACCACGTGCGGCCTCAGACAGCATCCAGTTAACGTGTGTGGCACCCCAGGACTTGGCCATCTCACACAGGTCGCGATGTCCGCCGTATGCGGCCCAATATAACATCCCGTTAAAATCATCAGCAACCCAGGGGTTTCCATGAGCTTTGGCCCAAGCGACCGCCAGCTCGCAAAGGTCGCGATGTCCGCCGTATGCGGCCCCATATAACATCGCGTTATAGACAGTAGTGTCCAAGGGGTTTCCATGAGCTTTGGCCCAAGCGACCGCCAGCTCGCAAAGGTCGCGATGTCCACCACGTGCGGCCTCATACAGCATCTTGTTAAAGTTCGTGGCACCTTGAGCATATGCTGCTTTGCATGCAGTGTAATCACCCCCATAAGCCGCCGATTGGAGTTGTTGGTCGGCCGTGGGGTTCATTGTTGTCGTGCTTTAAGACCTCTTACCCTATATCAAATTTATTTTTGATACAGTGTCAAAAAATAAATAGCTTATTGCAGGGGTGTCCCGTTGCATGTGCTTATTGCGGGGATGCAGGGGTGTCCCCTGCTGGGAAGAGCCATTGCCCTCCTTCGTCAATGGCTTTTTGTGTGACGACCGGCTCATGAACCAATCCATGACATCGAAAACATACCACTGCTTGCAACTCAAGTGGCAGCTGGGAAAGGATCTTTACCCATCTGACGTGTGCGGGCGATGCGCATTTGAGGACAAAATATCCATCCGTGACAACAAGCAACCCAAATAAACTTATCCATGCCGGTAAAGATGAATTAATGGCGCAAGCATGCCAATACTTGGCGAGATTTTCAATGTCATGATGTCCGCCGTATGTGGCCTCATGCAGCATCCTGTTAAAGTCAGTGGCACCCCAGGACTTGGCCAGCTCGCAAAGGTCGCGATGTCCGCCGTGTGTGGCCTCATGCAGCATCTCGTTAAAGTCAGTGGCACCCCAGGACTTGGCCAGCTCGCAAAGGTCGCGATGTCCGCCGTATGCGGCCTGATACAGCATCTCGTTAAAGTTAGTGGCACCCCAGGACTTGGCCAGCTCGCAAAGGTCGCGATGTCCGCCGTATGCGGCCTGATACAGCATCTCGTTAAAGTCAGTGGCACCCCAGGACTTGGCCAGCTCGCAAAGGTCGCGATGTCCGCCGTGTGTGGCCTCACTCAACATCCAGTCGAAGTCCATGGCACCCCAGGATTTAGCCAGCTCGCAAAGGTCGCGATGTCCGCCGTGTGTGGCCTCATGCAGCATCTCGTTAAAGTCAGTGGCACCCCAGGACTTGGCCAGCTCGCAAAGGTCGCGATGTCCGCCGTATGCGGCCTCATGCAGCATCTCGTCAAAGTTAGTGGCACCCCAGTTAGCATTTTGCTGTGCAAATTGCGCGGCCAGCTCACACAGGTCGCGATGTCCACCGCGTGCGGCCTCATACAACGCCCAGTCGAAGTCGGTGGCGCCTCGAGTAAATGCTGCTTCACATGCAGTGTAATCACCCGCAACAACTGCCAATCGGAGTTGTTGATTGGCTGTAAGGTCCATTGTTGCAGCGTTCAGACCTCTTACCCTGTATCAAAAAATAATCAAAAAATAATCATGAATTGTTCACATGCCTCCCAATACCTGTGCCATATTAGGGTTCGTGACCGGCCCTCCATCGCCCCCCATGTTCTTGATGGGCACGGTGAGGAACGGCAGCATGAGATCCAGCAGGACGACGGTCTCGGGCGAGACCCCGATGCGGTTCGCGATCTTCGTGGAGGCGTTCGCGACGGCTCGCGCGTTGGAGGTGAACTTGTAGTTAAGCGTCCGCGTGAGGCCCCGGTAGCTGATGGGGTACTTGCCGAGCACCTTAAGGTTGCCATCGAAGACCGTCTCGAGGATCTTGGTGCCGCTGAGGACGACGTCCGCGAAGAGCGTCGTATAGTGCTTCGAGGCATATAAGGCGGACAGGAGCTGATGAACGCGATAGACGTCGTGATAGCCAGAGCGGGCCGTGACGTTGGGGACGTTGCTGAGGTCCTCGCCGAGGCCCACGAGCGAGTGCCTGTAGATGTCAATGTCAAGGAGCATGTCATCGATGGACATCTTGTCACGCGGACCGGTGCCGGGGTTGTGGTCCTCGAGGTTGAGGCGGTGAAGGTCCTCCGTGAGGGAGCGTTTCATGCCATCTCCGCCGCGACTTGAGCCGCTTGAAGTACTGCTGACAGAAGCCGTATCGTCGGTGTCATCGCTGTCGTCGGAGTCGTCATCGTCGAGCTCGGCGAAAGAAGATCCTCCAAAGGAGCTAGATATAGGCACAGGTGCCGGCGCCTTAGGGGAGAACGCGTACTCGCGAGGAGGCTCGCGGCGGGAGGGCACATTTACATGCGACCGGGTCTCGTGGGAGGGTCCCGGCGTCATAGACACGCCCGTCGTGTTCTCGATTTGCTTGAGGCGCTGGCTGAAGTTCTCGATGAATTTCTTGTGGTCATCGGCGCTGAGTTTTGGCTCCCCGAGTAGCTCGGTTTCGAGGCGCGTCGAGTCGGCACCATCAAACTCGCTGTTGACGAGGGACGAAAAGATCGGCAAGGACGTCATGGCCGAAAAAAGACTGTGAAGCGTGGCCGTGTCGCGCTAAATCGCATCGCACTGTCGTCCCCGGTACTGACACGCCAGCTCACAGGCTCAACTGTGGGGAAAGATCGTCCCAGGGCTCATGAAGAACATCTCGTTCTCGAGTCGCTTGAGCTCGGCCGTGTACTTGGCCTCCGTCATCGTTCCCACGCCGAACTTGGAGAGCTCAAAGTGCATGTCTGGCGGCACAATGAAGCGCGTGGGGGGCCGACCCACTTTGGCAATGATCATGAGCCGCACATTGCTCTCATAGACGTTGAACTTTGGGTTCTGGCGCATGAACTCGTAGAGGCACACTAGCGTGCAGAAACAGCCGATGGGCACGAAGCGAAATTGCGCCACGACGGGACACGTGATGGCCCGTGGTATGAACCACACGTCGTGCTCGAGGCCAATGCCGCATCGCCAGCAGGGTAGATGGGGGGCCGCCGGCCATGCCCGCACATCGACCTCGGCAGGGATGCGCTTTAGAGGCGCTGGAGCGTAGTGGGCGAGGGCCACCGGAATGCCACCGAGCGGGACGCGTTGGACGTAGTCGCGTGGCGATAGTAAGATTGTGAAAATAGTTTCCATGTCTCCGAAGAGCTTGCTGATTCTTTCATAATTCGGGCGATGAATCGGATTCCATTGCGAGACCAAAATATTTTCACGTACAATCCGCTCGGTGGGACGCGGCCCGTGTACCCTCCGGCCAGCTACATCTCGCGGCCGGACGTTCAAGGCCCCTACTGGCCTAGCGGAAATCCCACGCCCCCGATGCACATGCAAGCTCAATGGGGCACGCCTCAGACCGCCTGGGGTCCGGCCTATGGGCCCGGTGTTGGCGTCGGCGGACCCCCCTATAACGGCCCGCAGGCGGCATCCAACGCCTACGTGGACCGGACCTGGCAACCCACGCTCCTCGGGACCTTCATGGGGGCGAATCCAATGACGCGCCCGAGCACTCCACAAGCTTGGGGAGCGCCTCCGGAGGGCGTCAATGGCGGCATCGAGAGCATCTATTCGACGATGCAGGCAAGGAACGTTGATGTGCGGGGCTTCATGGGGCGGCCGATGACCGCTGGAGTGCCGACCGGGTCTGCGGGTGCAATGCCCGCTACGGGTTACGGTCCCTTTCAGCCTCAGATCTATAGTGGCTCCGGCAGCGTCTCATCGGGCGGCTATCTTCCGGCGCAGCTCTATGGACTTCAGCAAGCGCAAGGACTGCAGCCTGGCGATGGCGAGGTCTGGCCGCCTCCAATCAGAGACACCTACGGGCTTGCTCCGGAGCGCGACATCATTGGCGGATATTTCCCTTCTGCAGCGGCTGCCGCAGGACGTCTAGCGCCACCTGGGAGCAGCGCTCGTGCCGGCCTCGCTGTGAGCACCGATGGGCGCGCTGCCGACAAAGGAGACCGCCGCACACAAGCTGACGCGGTTCCAACTAGCCATCCAACCGGGGCGACAAAAGGCGCGACCCGCGCGATGGGGGGCCGACGGGCGCACTTCTCGGGGGCCGACCCCGACGTGGTCGTGTATGGCGCTGGCGGCGATGCCTCCGACGACACTTTACTCGACCTCAGTGACCCGTGGACGTGGGTCTGGTTCGCCCTCATCATCACCATCATCGTGCTTGTGGCCTTCAAGGCGCGTGACATTTACTGCGAGCTGGCGAGCATGCGAGGCGCCCTGGCGCTACTGATGGCGCACGGTCCTAAGCCGCCCGAAAAAAGTGAACCAGGGACCGCTCAGCCGCACCCCGAGGCCACATCCAGCGGTGTCAATTAAGTGATGCGCCTATATGTTTTTTTTATGCTGTTGCTGCAAGAACGACCTTGAAACCCTCGCTCATGAGACCTGTCATGGGATCCACTAAAGTTAAATTCAAAAAATCAGTGACCAGTTATTTCTTGCGCGTTACAAAGATGTCGCAGAGCAGCTTAAAGTGCTCGTCCGTCATGTTGATGGGCTTGATGATGCGCGACTGACGGTGGTAAACGTCAAGCGCAGTCCAGGCGCGCATGTACGCGAGAGTGAGGGCTGTCGCATCGGGAGTGCGAAAATCGGCATCTGAAATTGAGAGGTCGAGGTAAATGGGACGATCTGGAGCGCGTTCCGAACAGTCCGGATAGCGGTATAGAGGTAGTATACCATCGCCCCGACAGCTGCGAATCTGACCTTGATGGTCAACGATGGTATCGACGCCGTAAAAGTTGCGAAAGGCGCGACTCAGTGTGCGGTTGAAATCCTGCACGTAATGGAAGCGGATTTTGCCATCACAACTGACCTCGTCCTTTTGCAGGGTCAGTAATATCTTCTGAGCAGGCCAATCGACCTCCATGTCCACGACTCCGAAGTCCTTAAAGCTCTCGATCACGTACGTGGAATAACAGGCGTACTGCAGGCAGACATTGCCAACACGCACGCACGACACTTCCACAAGGATGTTGGGTTCAAGGCTTTTGAGGAACGAGGCCATGATGGGACTTGAGACCTTTGCAAGACTTAATTCAAATATCTTAAAAAACAGTAGACCGAGAAAACGCCTTAGGCTAGCTCAAAGGCGACCACGTCACCGCCGCATTCGTAAATCGCACGGTAGGCCGCGACCGCCGTTTCGACGCTGGCCGCTGATGGCATGACGCGCTCGAGGCCAAGGGCGCTAATGGCTTCCGCGAAGGATTCGTAGTGAGTCACACCAATGATCTGTCGCGTGCATCCTGCCGATACAGGGCTTTCGTTCCCGTCATGAGCCTCTTCTTTGCGCGTGATCATGAGCTTGTCTCCGACTGCGAACTGAACGAACTTACCACGATAGAGACGCAGTTCTACGGTCTTCTTGCCGGCCTCGACGTCCGAGTAATACGGCTCGCTAACGTTGATCGCGTAGATCGTCATGATTGACAGCATCAAGAAATAAATCAAAAAATCAAGTCAGTAGACTTGCGGTAATTTGTGTTTTCTCGATCATTTTGTCCGGTGGGTTTATGGCCTATTTAACCCAAATCGGCAAACGTTCGCAAGCCTACGGATATTTGATGCGCGTATAGTAGTATCTATCTGCTTGGCGGCTTCCAAGGCATTGCGGCCCGCGAGGACCCCGACAACATCGGCAGTCAGATCTTTCGTCTCTGCGTCAGTCAGGCGCTGGTGAAGGATATTCCATCGACTCAGCCCGTCTCTGCCGAGACGCTGGCTCATGGCAAAGCCGCCTATCGCGAGCAAATCTCCCGCCGTGCAGTTGATCATCCTCCCATGGACAGACGCTTTGAGGAGGCATCTGATGACGAGTAAGAACGCGATTTAATTTTTTGTCAAGAATGCTCACAAAAAATTAAGGCACATTGAAATGCCCGGTTATTCCTCGTTGACAATCGCAGCATCGTCAATGATCCTAATTGTGCTCGGGAAGGCCGGCTTCCAAACCTGGCTGTAGTCGCATGGCACGTACGGCCACGAATCGTCGGCGAGTTTCTTGATGGCCCGGAACCACGCGCCGCTAGCGAAGATTGGCGAAAACGGCCAGAACCCAGGGGTCCGCGGATAACCTTCGACGAGGAAAGCGACCCAGATGCTGATGCACCGAACGTCATGATGAAGAGGGTTCTTGTCGAGCTCCTCTGGCACGGGCAGCATGAGCGTCACGTATCCGGCCGGCTGAGCCCAGATGTAATTCTTGCGCGTCCAAGGGATCAGGCAGGAGATGATGTGCGCGTCGAGCGTGTCCTGGTTTCTCAACAAGGCTCTTCGTGGGCGCGTCCACGTATAGAGGCCTTGGATGTCGCCACCATAACCACATGTCGCAACGAGGTGCATATCTTCGTGCGCGACGGCAACTGCCGCGAGACCCGAGCTCGCGGTGTGCCAATGACGCTTCCCCCAGGAGCATTTATTGCAGAAGCGCCGATCGTGGACGCGCTGCTCGACCATGCGGACCACGTTGGCAAAGTCGGCCTTGTCGAAGTCGCCCTCGTGGCTCCCGGTTTTGATGTCGAGCTCGTAGATCAAGACCGTTGGCGGAGGTGTGGTGGCTGACAACCAACACCTCGTAATGTAGTCTGGGGCCTCTTTCTTGCCGAGCCACTTGCTGATGTTCGCCACGGACTCGGTCGTGTCCTGCCTGACGGTCATGCCGACGCGGCCACCCACGAGGCGGAAGTCGCCTTGTTTGCCGGTGTTGACCGTGAGGCGCGTGGAGCGCAGGAAATAGAGGCGTACGGTGACCATCAGACTTGTGGGCGTGTGCCGAGGTGGGTTAAAATAGGTCGTAAAGTCTAATGAGAGAGGGTCGGGGCAGATTCAAAAAAAGATAAGGGTCAGTAGACTTGCGGGCGTTTGCCGATTAAGGCCACTGGACAAACGACTGAGAAAACACGAATTACCGCAAGTCTATTATTTGCCAATGGCCTTAATCGTGATCGGGAAGGTTGGCTCCCACTCGTTGATAAACACACGCGGCACAAAGTCCGCGGTTGCGTTCGCGATGCGCTGGGTCACACCATGCCAGGCATTCACATCGATGGCGGGACTGTCTGTGCGTGGAAGCCCATTGGCATAATAGGCCTCCCATAAGGCTAGGACATGAACGTTGTCGGTCGAGTCCTTGATCCACTTTGGGTCAAGATCAATCATGAGGTGAAAGTACTTTAGCGTGGGCTGCCAGCCGCGACCCTTGATGTCGCGAAGGGGCAGATGCCAAGGTATCAGGTGCACGATGATGGGGCGATCCACGTTCACGTCAGAAACGTTGTACAGGGTCGAGGCGACAGAGACGCGCCAATTGTTTTCGTGTTGAACTGCCATCGCGGCGGGCTTGATGCCCGTGCGGAGAAACACGATGCGACTGACGTTGTCGAAATGGGTCGCACCGAAGTCGGTCGATGCCAGATCGAGCGGGAGCTCATAAATCAAGAAGGTTGGAGGGCTTGGGGCGCTCAGGCAGCACATGCAGTGTGTTACAAAAAGATCATTACTTTGACAATAACGACATGCACAACACTGCTCACACTTATGGTTACAGAGAGCAGCGCTGTTGCCATACCACGCTGTCAGTGAGGCTGGAGTCAGCTTTGAACAAGCAATCCACTGCATACCAGGGTGGCCGGATTCAGCAGGTGGCACCACGAACTCATCCTTGATTGACACTCCAACGCGCCCACCCACGAGGCGGAAGTCGGCAGGGTCGCCAAGCCTGACCACAAGCTGCTCGTTTTGCACAAAGTAGAGCCTTACGGTGACGGTGCCGACCATGATGGGAGGAATATAACAAGCCAAAGAAGATTCAAAAAATAATTGCGCCTTCAGGCAATGGCACGGTCGTCAATGACCTCAATAGAGCTCGGAAAGTCGGGCTTCCATGTGTTGCTATAGACGCGTGGGACGAAGGCCGCGGTCTCTTGTGCCATACGCTGGCCAGCCGCATGCCACGAGAGCTGCTTGTTGACGAGGGCACCACCAGCTACAGGGGTTGGGCTCCATTGACCCGCCACGAACGAATGGCTGCGCGGGAAGCCTGCAGCGTGAAAGGCCTCCCAGAGAGTGAGCATGTGGACACCATCGTCAAGCCACTTGGGCTTGATCTCAATCATGAGGCTGAAGTACTTTTCCGTCACTTGCCACTGGCGGTTGCGACCATCAAACAGGGGTTGCGACCATGGGATCAAATGGGCAATCACGTCGCGCTCAAGGGTCGGAGGGTCGGTCTTGTAGCAGCCAAAGTAGCGACCATGCTCATCAAAGGTGGTTACCAGGTACTTCTGCTCGTGCTGAATGGCGATGGCGGCGGGGATCTGACCCACGCGCTGATTCACGATGCGCACGACATTCGAGAAATGCGCATTGGTAAAGTTGGTAGTTGGCGCATCCACGGATAGCTCATAGATGAGCACAGTCGGCGGCGATGGGGCGTCGTAGGGACAGCACACGCAGAGCCCTGGTCCGCCAGAATGAGCGCATTTGGTCCAAACTTGCTGCGGCGGGGTGTGTGTTAGGACCAAGAATTGCATGCTGGGGGGCGTGTCGTATTCGTCCTTAACGAGCATTCCGACGCGGCCACCCACGAGGCGAAAGTCCTCAGAGGACCCGAAGCGCACTTTCAGCAGATTGTGGGTCACGAAAAACAGCCTTACGGTGACGGTGCCGACCATGATGAGAGCGATGAGACAAGCCAAAGAAGATTCAAAAAATAAACACGCCAGTCTAATGAGCCGTGTAGTAGTCGTCAAACAGCAGCTGTAGGCCTGCTTCCGACGGGACATGTTCGCCCATTAACCCCGAGGTCGCATGCGTGACCTTCGCCAGATGCCATTGCAGATCCATGGGAAGCTGCTGGGCGAGGCGCAAAAAGCGCTGAAGAGGTGCATCAGACTCGGCGTCCACGACACTAAAGAGCCTGTCGCGCACGACGATTATGGCGTAGAAAGTCACACTGGCACGCAGCAAAACTGTGACGCACGTAAATGCTTGTTCCAAACATAGTGTTGCACCTTGCGTGTCCGGTACCGCCTCAAGTGCTTGAACTCGATAAAGCCGATTTGGACTGCGCGTGCATAGAACATGCGTTGCTCAGGTGTCCCATTATAATTGGCATACGTTATTAGCTCCTCTGAACATGGGCCCAACAACCTGAGCCAGAGTCGCATTGACTCATGTGACAGGCGTTCAAGACCATACAATGTTCTATCAACGTCAACACTAATGCGCGTTTTCAACTGTGTCCATGATACCTCTTTCAAGATCTTTTCTGTCAATTGCTGGCTATACTCACAGTCGTTTTGCGAGTATATATACATAAGCATTGGAAGCGTCCAATTGGCAAGTGGTGGGTAGTCGTTAGTGAAGCCAAAGAGCACAGCCAGTTTGCTCGCGCCATGTACCTGCCTCCAAGCCGTCCAATAACGTGTTGCCATTAGGTTATTATTGCTTATCAGACAGCCGAGGAGAGCATCCTTCACGCTACCGATCCCATCAAAGATCCCAGCGCGCACACGTTGAACCGTGGTCAATGATGTTGTAAGACCTGCATCGATTATCTGACAGAGAATAGCCATAGGTGTGTGACGCGACCGTAAATATTGTTGTGCCTCCCGCGATACATCCATGTGTCCCATTCATAATTGACGAAATCGTCAAGATCATGCAGGAGTACGTCCGCCGGCAACTGACTGATATTAATGCGATAGCCACTTGGCAAGAACGCCAATACGAAATTTCGACGTTCTACAAAGGGTAAGTCCAATCGGCGAAAGACCGCTTCAACGCACTCCCTGTGAATGTCCGTGAGTTGCAGAAGGGTGCTGTCTTCGAGCCGTTTTTGCACTGCTGTCAGGTGCGTTCCATCGCATGTCGCGGCCGCCGCCACGAGCTCGTCGTAGGCCGCGTCCATGCTGGGGATGACCAACAAGCCCAGACAGATTCAAAAAATAAGCAACAACCTATCAAGTGGTGGATCGCGTCTGGAAGGAAGATAGAACTAAGTAACCTATATAGTGTGGGCCGTTTAAGAGACCTCGTGGGTACAGCAACAAGACGTACCACATCGACGCAGGGCAGGAACGCGACCACGTCATAAGGGCCGGGCCCAATTAACACGCTTGGACAGATTCAAATATTATCAGACCACTAGACTTGCGGTAATTTGTGTTTTCTCGATAGTTTATCCAGTGACTCTGCGGCCTATTTCAACCCAAATCGGCAAACGTCCGCAAGTCTACTCTAGGACGCCAGAATGAGCTTCAGCGACAGGTCATCTAGCACCACTGTGTCCTTCATTGAGCCGCAGATGCGCTGGGCTAGGACCCCTTGCAGGTCAATTGGGAGCTGCGTGGCGATCTTGAGCAATCGCACGAAAGGGTGCCTACGGAAGCGAGCTTCTAAGAGTCCACTTGACACGCACACGAACATCGCAAAGACGAAGGCCGGGTGCCGATCGAGGTCGTTAGTCAGCACAAGACCACGCCGACTAACCGTGTTGGGAATACAGCCTTCCCAATACTCAACGAGGGTCTTCGCTGGTAAGTGGTGGTCGAGGAGACCGAGCCATTTCGCAGTATTGTGAAGTGTCTTAAACTCGTCCAAATACTTGACGTAGCGGTATATGCGAGGCCATGGTGTGTGATACGTGATTAGGATATTCCATCTCGTTTTGTCCAAGTCGCCGGTAGCCATATAGCGCTTGTCAAGTGCTATGGAACACAGCTTCTGTCCGAACCGCTTGATTTCTTGCGGATGTAAGCCCTCATTGGCGAGGTGTCGGCGCTCTTCGGCCGCGAATTGCCATTCTTCGCGGAGCAGGGTTTCATAGTCGTCCTCAAGTGCCTGGCGATTAACCGCTAAATGGTCTTTGTGAAGGGGCGACGAGAGACCCACGGATAGCTCGTACCACTGCGGGTCCGCGACGCGCGTGGGGCTGAGGTATCGGTGATACCCTGCAAAGGATGGTATTTTGCTGGGCAAGAACATGCCAGTAGCATCGCGAAGTTGCAAGACGAGCCCGTCAGCGCTTCTCGCGGGTATCCACCACGACACACCCATAGCCTCGTAGATGGTGATATACGAGAACGCCCACCGCGTGAGATAATGGTTGGGAACAGCCCCCAGGACAAGGGGTTCTCCGGTCGCGATAACACAGTGGGCCGTAATGTGCTGCCAAAAAGCGAGCACGGCGGCGGGCTCGTGGCCGCACTCAAAGAGCGTGTACCAGAGGAGGAAATCGGGTTCCCAACCAGGGACAGGATCGAAGGCCTTGTTGGCGTTGAAGGTCTCGACGTTAAGGCTCCTATAACACTGCGCCATCGTCGATGAATGTGCATCAACAGAATGGAATCAAAAAAGATATGTTGACGCTCAAGCCCAATTCAGATGTTGGTGCGAGCCGCAAAGATAGCCTCGAGAGCCTTGTGATGCTTAACAGGGACTCCAGAGAACTGAATGATCTTAGTTGCCTCCGTGTAGCACGGCATGGCACACCATTCGCGCATAATTTCCATCGTGCGCGCAAGCGCGTCTGGGGCCTCAAAGTCGCCACCGTTAATGGTAACCATGCTGAAGACACGAGTTGTCTCGCGTTCAAACTTCTTGGGGAAGCGTCTCAGCCAAATGTGGATCGGAAACCGATCCAGTTTTCGAGGGGTCGTCCCCACTTGGTTCCCTTGCACCATAAGGGTGTTCACGAAGAAGTCAAGGAGGTAATCAGGGATCCACGGGAACTCATGATTCCCGATCGAGATTTTTATACGGCCCCATGAGAGCTGCAGGGTCATTCGGACTTCCTTGGCTCCATTGTGAACTCGGCTCTCAAGGTGCTGAGGCGCCTCGAGATCGCCCCATGAGGCGATCATATGGCATGGCACAACGAGTGTCCCGATGGTTATCTCGTAAATGATGATGCCCCTGTCGGGCTTAAGAAGGGGAAGAAGAAGGTCCTCCATAGTAGACTTGCGGACGTTTGCCGATTTGGGTTAAAATAGGCCGTGGAACCACCGAACAAAACGACCGAGAAACCACAAATTACCGCAAGTCTAGTATACTTGCATTGCAAGGGTATATTCAAAAAAAGATATGCGAGCATCAAGCATTGCGGGCTTCGAAGATGTCGGCGATGGCCTTCCATTGCTCATCGGTCCAGCCAAAGTCGCGCCCAGGCGCCTCCAATTTGGCCGTGAACAGGCCAGGCAGCGCGAGCCAGGCGCGCAGGTTATTAATCGCGACCCCAAAGGGGACAACCTCGGAGTTAATCAAGCGGGTCCTCGAGAACTGGACAGGGTAGTAGTACCGATCAGCGGCGGTCGGACTCCGGTCCAGATGCACGTAAAATGGGTGATTAATGAAGCGGCGCATGGTGCCGTGCTCCTTCACTGCGCCAGGGGCGCACTTTGCGAGTGTCCAACCGTCCATGGTCGCAGCCCAAAACACGGTACCCTTGTACTGATTCAGGTCGGCCACGAACTCCACTTCCTGCTTGAGGAGGTTGCGATTGACGGTCTCTGACCTGTTTTGCAGAAGTCCGATTCTGCGGATGCTGGCATTTTGAAACACGCCCCAGGCGCATACTTGAGCCGGTACAATGGCACGATAGGCGTGCTCAGTAATGGCGATGGCAGTCTCGGCGTGCAGCATGGAAATGAGGGTGGTGTGCTCCATTTCACAAGTCAGCGGTCCAAGGATCGAATTCAAAAAATATCATGACAGAATCACTGGATAAAACGACCGAGAAACCACAAATTACCGCAAGTCGAATAAGGGTCCATGCTTCTCTCACGAGAGAAGCTGCAGGAGCCAATGTAAGCCAGCCTCCGACGCCGTATATCGGCCTCTTGTGCCGATGAGGACCTTCGCCAGCTCCCATTGCAGCTCAACTGGAAGGCAACTGGCGATGTGCAAGAAACGACCCATAGGCGCGCCAATGGCGCCACCTTCAACTGTCAAGAGGCCATCGCTGACCATCACAATCGCGTAAAACCATACGCTGGCGCGAAGGTGTAAATCGCCCTGATACTCGTTCCAGAAGCGCACCTGTGGGCCAAGACGCCCAAGGTCGTCTCTCGCGTCTCCTTCAAGAAAGGGCATTTTCATGGGCCCCCGACGCCATCGTCGATGCATCCAACCCAGCATTGCATCATAGCAATGACGCCCAGAAAGCTCTTGGGGTTCCCATAGTCCGCTCTCAATCAGGCGCTCAGCAGTGTCGACTCTGTAAAAGGAGTAATTAGCCCACACCTCGATCGGTGGCGGACCGAAGTATTGCTTGTACAGGGCCATTGTTTCGAGCGTGAAGTCGTCCAAAATACGAACATCGTAGAAGTTTTTTGGGAGTGGTATCAGATGCCTTTGGCTCTCAAGGAGTGCACGATTGAAGCTCTGATCGTTGTAGCTCATGGCTTTAAAGATCTGCTTGGGGGTCCAATCGTGCGGTGCTACAGGATAGTGTTCGCGTATGCCAAAGGCCAGTGCCCACTCGATGCGCTTTTCCTTGTTTCGTATCAACGGCACATAACGCGTCGCCATGAGCGCGTTATTGGACCAATAACAGCCGGTTAAAATAGCCCACACGAATTCATCATTGACCGCATCGCCTAAAGGCTGTGCCCACAACTCGGCAAACTCAAAGTAACCAAGCTCGGCAAGTACACTGATCGAGAAAGCAGTAATATATTTGTGATAGGCAGGCTCGCTGAGAATCTGACGCCCGAACGATACAGCTATCATACGATTGTTCTTCATGACGTCAATGGCGTCATCTATAAGGTGCTCTGGAACGCAGCCTTTCCACATGAATCGTTGCAGCATAAGCTCATAACTGTGCGCCAGACATACCTTAAAATCAGGTAAGAGGGCATCGAGCGGGGCACACTGTATGGCATGCTCGAGCGATTTTTTGCTGAATGTCACACGCTCCATGAGGGGCTTCTCCAGCGCCATCATTGTCGCCTCGTAAAGCTCGCGGGGGATGTCATGGGCGGCGACCGTGTGCTGGGGCGACTTGGCCAGGCATGCCTCCCAGAGCGCTGGATCGCACGTGGCGGCGGCCGTAATAAGCTCGTCGTAGATCGCGGCCATGGGGGTGTCCCTAACTTGTGTGCTAAATTCAAACAATTGATTGCGATTATACCCCCTGAGACTTGCAGAGGTTTGCCGATTTGGGTTAACTAGGCCGCAGAATCATGTTGCGCCTGACCTTTGCAGACGATGACGAGACGCGCCGAATCGCGGCTGTGGACCTTGCGGCCCAATATGCCGACCTGTTTGAAGGCTGCCCATTCGCGCACTATGGCGCATCTGGTGGCCGTGTGGAGGAGCCTCAAAAAACCATCAAGCTGATGTCTTGGCATCCAGTTTGGGAGCTACTTGGATGTGAGACCTTCGCGGACTTCGTCGATTGGCTCCACTATTGCCAGGCACACTCGCTGAACCTCGCCAACATGATCGGCCACAAGTGCTTTTGGGCCAACTGGTGGGCCGACGACTGGAACGACGGCCTCCCCCAGCGTCGTGACACGGGTGAGATAGCGATCAATAGCGATGGCATCGAATGGGCCTATCAGTCCAAAAATCCCATCGCCCCACAGCCGCTTTTTGAGGACTACGACGCTGCTGTCTCATTCTTCGGTGCTTTGGAAGAGCTCATTGGCAGTGCGGGCGAGGCCTGGTATTGGCGCTTCATCGAGCGTTGTGCTTATTCGCACAAATACGCGCATGTGTTGCTCGGCATCTTTAGCGCCAAAGTGCTGCAGAAAAAACTGCATGTCAGCAAACAAGCTATTTTGATGTCGGTCTATGATGCCGGGTTCGACCACGGCATATGGTTCCCGCATTATCGTATCGAGGATATGCTCGACACAATCCGTGACATCACTGGCGTTCTTGAGCCCGAAAAGGGCTGGAGCTTCCGTCAAAGAATCTTTAGTGACGGTCCTGAGCTTTTCGGGCTCAAGACCAACGTATATCGCGAACGCCTGCGTACCTGTTTAGATGCTGCGGTGTATGAATGGCTCGAGGCTTGCCCTGTAGACATCGCGCTTGTTGGTGAGGTCGTTTTCGTCGCCTGTGAGGGCTTTGGCAACACCGACACAGTGACGATTTTGACACGAAAAGAGGATCGTGAGGCACTGGCCGACTGGGCTTCGGTGGGTATGGATCGCTTGGCGACCTTCATCGAAGTGGACGAGTTTGCCACCTATGCGCGTCAACAGCCCTATGATTGCTTGCGCGCGTGGATCACCTTTGGTATGGACCCGCAACTTTGGTGTTATCCGAGCTTTGCGATGGCCATTATGTCGCGGAAGTGCCTTGCCCCGCTGGTATCTGGCACGCCATCTCTGCCGCTGAAGCAGATCATGAACTTTGGGTACAAGGTCTTGATGAAGGACAAGGATGCCGATGAGCTGCCCTTTAACACGACTGATGAGTATGGACGCGACAGGCGCCCAACGGTTGCCCCCGCCGTGATTGGTGACATGCAACAGCGCTTTGACGCGTTCGTCTCTGGCAATGAAGAGCAATTCATACTTCACGATGGCGCGTTTACACATGTCAGCAACGATGAGCATCATATGATGCCCTCAATTTGGCCTCGAGATATGGTACCATCAGGATATGCTAACATGAGCCGCACCTCTAATTTAGCAATACCGGTAGTGGCCTTGCAGCGCGGCGAATGGCAGGTGGGAATAACCACCGTATTACCATCGGAACGCCCCAACATGCTAACGCACGACCAATTTCGCAACATCGCTGATGCGGTCACAGACAGCGACTAAGAGGGTCCAAGCTTTTTTGAATCAACCGTGTCAAGGTAACAAACATGGCACAGTGGTTCAGAACAGTCGCATTTACCTTGTACAAAGATGGTCCGCGTGAGGACTTTCTCACATATGTCTCTGACCGCAGGATGACCAAGATCTCAGGCGGGCGAATTGTGAATGTCTGCTGGATCGAAGCAGCATGCCAGAAGGGCGACCATGAGGCCCTTCAAGTTGCTGATATTCTCTGGTTTGCACGCCGCGACTGCACATTTATTACCTTTAACAATGCGATAAAACAATGCCCCAATGCAAGAAAGCGCAACCAATGTTGGCGCGCCTTGGCCGCGCGGTTCTTCGAGACCGAACAATGCCGCTGGTGGGACACATGGTCGGTGTTGTGGCCTATTGCCGCGAATGGGGGCGACCCATTCATACCCTTCTGCATCTTACGACAAAAAGAGCTTGCACGTGAGATCATAGATGCATCACAGACGCCGATCCAGCTACACGAGAAGTATCACTGGAGTCTTGAGGCCGTGAGCTTTGTCACTGCCGATGAGGCACTGTTCGCGCTCGTGGTGTTCTACACAGACGCTTATTTAATCTTTGTCCGTGTTGCTAACGATAATTTCGAGAAGAAGATATGGGAAATGCGGCACCTCCACGCCAGCTTCTTTCGCATCGCCGCACAGCTACCGCTTGACCTGCAAATGGTGCTCTGTAACCGTGCGCTGGGTAGCGATAAAGACGTCATCACAAGTACGATGTCCGAGCCCGCGTTTCGAGCCCTTGCCGTGCTATTTTTTGATTATTATAAGCTGTTGAAGGTAGCTTGCAAAAATGCACCTCGTCTTCGGAGATGGCCATGCGCCGCTGGTTTTGCGGTCGGAGTTCGAGGACATCTTTGAGGGGTCACCCTTTCTCAACTATGATGCCGATGCTCGTGTTGGTGCACGCCAGAACACCCCCGTCCGCAGCATCAAGCTCATGAGCTACCATCGCGCGCTGGACCACCCCGACATCGCAACGTACGACGAATTCGTCGACTGGCTCGAGTACTGTGAGGCTCACTCGCTGAATTTTACGAACGTCTTTAAGCATCGCTGCTATTACGTTTACTGGTGGTTTGACGATTGGACTTTTCAGGCAGGCCCGTACACTCACTCAAGCAAAAACATCTGGTATCGATCTCCTCATCTATGGAAAATTGACCACAGTAATGGTATGGGCAAGATTGTTTATGATGCACCCGTGGACATCAAGATTGTGGACGCCTTGAAGACTGATCCAGTCTGGTGGAAGCGCTTCTTACAGCGCGTATTGAGCAGCACTAAGTACATGCACAATCTGCTGCGCGATGCGACCATCACCGACAGCGCCCTTGCGCCCTTGGGCTTCGACCGTGCCGAGCTATGGAGACAGACACTAATCATGGAGATACTTGTTACAGTCCACGTCTTCTGGCTGCAGCAGAGGCCAAACAGCACTTATTACACCGAAGTGCCGACCTGGAAACCATCATCGACTTTCGACTACGGCATGATTCGCCTTTGGGGGGCCTCATACCATGTTGACACGATTTACCGGCCGACCCACCCCCACTTGAACAATTCCTATGTTTACCGCACGCTTGGCACTGGGCTGCATAAGGTTCCTGATCAGCCCAATTACATGGACCGCTTGAAGAGCTATTTACAAGGCGACGAAGTGACTCTGCTTGATTATCTTGTGGACTTCATGGAGGCCAACCAAGGATGCAAGATTGCCATCGTTGGCGAAGCATTGTGGCACAGTTTTGGTTACATAGAGGGCGAGCCCTCGTCGATCGTATCTTGGGTCCATATCCTTATTGAGAGGCAAATGTCATTCTCAAGGTCACCCTTGGAGGACCAACTCCCGGCGCTCTTTGATGGCATGAACTTCAGGTTCAGTTACACGAACAACTTTGCGCGTTGGGCGCAAATGCAAAATCTCGATTGTATGCGCGCATGGTACGATGTGTCTCTAGACGACATCACGTGTTTTCCGAGCTTCTGTCGGGCCATTGCCACGACTCATTGTGGTCCACCCATATACAAGGACCTTGATGTGTACCAAGAGAACGAGATCGGGCGTGCCATGGACGCGGGTTTTCAAGTTCTGCTTAGTGATGCTATGGTCGACAGGATGGAGATGACAGTTCAGGTATAGACTTGCTGGCTATCGTAAGTCTAATGTACCCTATGGATCTCAATGCATTTTTTGAATTACCACATGTGCAAGACAGATCGCAAAATGCGCCTCTTCTTTTCATCTCCTGCAGAGGAGGCGACCATTGAGCTGCATCCTGACTTCGAAGACCTCTTCGAAGACTGCCCATTTGCACGCTATGAGGCGGATGCCAAGGTGGACCCCGAGGTCCCTCGTCGTCGGGACACTATTACAGCCATTCCAAGGAGCATTCAAACCATTAAACTGATGAACTGGAGCCCCATCTGGAGTCTACTGTGCAGGCCAACAGAGGCCTTAGCTGACAGGGGACCAGCCCATCGCGCCACCATCAACTTTGCCAATTTCGCCGAATGGCTCGTCTATTGTGAGGCACACTCGCTTAACATTGCCAACATGCTCAAGCACACCTGCTTCTGGGCCGACTGGTGGGCGGAAGACTGGAACGCGGGCCTTGGAATGCGTTCGCATGTGACTAAATTTTACTCGTACAGCCCAGGCATTGACAACAACGGCACGGAGTGGACGTACCAGCGCTATACAAAGCACAAGGACGTGGCCATGGAGCCGCTCTTGGAGCCCGACGAACCCACGATTGAGGACGTCTTTCGCATCCTGAAGACCGCAGTCGACTCGGAACGAGGCGGCGTGAAGTGGAACGGAGTCGATCCAAAATGCCCCGCCGTGAGCCTGTTTTGGCGCCTGATAGAGCGCTGTTATTACTCGGCCACGTACTGTCATGTTGCCATCACCGCCGTGTCGGAACGCGAGCTGTGGACCGTGCTAGGTTTGAGCAAAAATCCGTTGCTGTGGGCCACCTATAATGCCGAACTTATGAGGCCCCTGAGTCATCAGAGCCCACAGGCATGGACGCCCATCTTCAACATCGCGGACCTCGACCAAAATCTTCGCAATGCTGCCCCGGTAGTGCGCGCCATCAGGCCTGCCATGGGTTGGAAAATTCGCGAAGCTGAGGTTTTTCAACGCATAATGAACATGTGTTGCATGACGCCAAGGTGCTACTTACCGCGGCTGAAAGCATATCTAGGCGAGGCCAATTATGCGGCCTTGATGGCGTGTCCTATCGAACTTGCGGTCGCCGGTGAGGCTGTTTTCTACGCGTGTGAGCGCATGACAGATGACGAAGTTTTGCCAAAGAGCCCAACAATCTTGAGCAGAAAAGACGATGAGACGCAAGAGTTCCGCGATTGGTTTGCACTTTCACGTGATTGGGATGAACATTGGGACTTTCGCGAGATCGAATGTAATTTCGAGGACGACTTTCGATGCCAACCACTTGATTGTCAGCGCGGCTGGTTCGTGATGGGCGGTGGCCACAAAGAGCCTGTCTTGATGGGCCACGCGAGCTTCTATCTCGCGATGTGCAGCGGTCTGTGCTTGGCGCCTTTGGAGATCAAGGGCTCAGAACCGACCATCCGATCGTGTCTCAATATCGGATTCAAGATCTTGATGACCAACGAGCTAGCCGACAGGTTGGATATCGTCACGACTGACATCGAAGGTCGTGACAGGCGTGGGCCTGATCCAGCATTCGCAGATTGGCATCAGATGCTTGGTGCTGCGATGATTGAGAATCAGGGTGCACGCGAGATAGTGCCAACACAGTACATTACTCTGAGAAATGGCCGGACTGTGGAAGTTCCACTCGAGGCCACCGATTTTAGTCAGCTGCCCGACTGTCTCGACATTCGCACTATGACAGTGCACTTTATGAACTTCGCTGAGGACACCTGGAGTCTTCTTGTGCCAAATCACGTTGTCGATCAAAGCATCTTGATGCGTTCCGAGGTCCCGGACGGCTTTACATGGCGCATCCAGGGTGCCCTCATTGGCATAACTGGGACGGCGGCCGAAGAGATCAATGTTATGATCGAACACTATGACATGCAAGAGTCGAGCAACTCTTCGGATGAAGCCTCAGAGGGCTCCGACACGGTCAAGGTTGCTATTGGCGCCGAGATCGCTGTTCGAGTACGTCATGGTGAAGATTCACGTGGTCACACTACGCTTGTGGTATCACGCACCGACCATGAGACCCCAAGCGTCTTTCCTCTGCCGCCGTCGATGACGCTCATGACCAACGAGTATCATGCGCGCTTAAAGTGGGCGTCCGAACATGAGTTAGAGCTGTTGGTTATCCCCGACTCGGTGGTCATCCGCATGGTCCGTGTTCCTCCTAATGACTCTGACCGCTTCTGGTCCTATCATGTTGTCGTTGATGGATCACTGACAGAGCTAGATAGCTCGAGAGCATTCCATGACATGCTGAGGCTGTTCGAGGACGATGTCTAGAGGGCCGCGGGCTTGATATTTTTTGACATCATCGGCCACCAAATAGACTTGCGGACGTTTGTCTATTTGGGCTATCATCTGGGTTAAAACAGGCCGTGCACGTCTAATAGACTTGCGGGCGTTTGTCAATTTGGGCTATCACATGAAATCGCAAATTACCGCAAGTTTAATTGACGAATATTTCAACAAGGAGCTTGAGGACATCAGTCACCACATGGACGAATATTTCAACAAGGAGCTTGTGGACCTGTATCTGCATGGCCCGCGTGAAGACTTTCTGTGGGATCTTGTCACTGGACCCGTCATCGATTTGCTACACTTGGACGAGTCACCGGGAGATTGTTGGGTCGCACACGCGTGCCGGCGGGGTGACCTAGAGGCACTCGAAGCAGGAGTCGAAAATTGGGCAGTCAACTACTTTGACAATTTGGTCACGTATCTACGACTGCTTATACATGTGCCAGATATCCACCTGCGCAACCGATGTTATAAGTGGTTCGCCAACCTCGTGGTTGCCTCTAAGGGGCAGCGTTTCAATGTGCTCGCACACAAGCAGATGCCAACGACGTTCAAGGCCTTTCTGGTCTTGGGGCAGATTGACAAGCTCGGCTACAGCCCATCTTCCATGTATGAGTTCATTGGTGGAATGCACTCCCAGACGCCGTCGTTTATCCCCTACTTTCAGATGTCATACCGCGAGGCATTGTTCGCCATCCAGGAGACCGGCCTTTGGGCGCTCGTGGTCTTTCAGTCTGATGGGCTGCTGCGGCTCACTGCGTTGGGCGAGGTTCATGAGGTGTGCAACACGAGGCGCTTCTTTCGCATGATGCTGGCACTGCCATTCGACTTGCAAATGATCATCTGCAGCCGCGCTATGGGTAGCGCCAAGAGCGTCATCTTGAGCAAGGACGCCGAGCCTGCGTTCATCGCCTTGGCCGCCCTTGGTTAACTGAGATGTATTTTTTGAAATATCGTGATGGATGGATTTCCCAAACCTATCATCGCTTCGCCATCATGAGTCGCAACTCGCGTGAGGCCATTATAAATGGTGACTCGGTGTATTTGACCAAGTTAGCCAAAAAATGGTTCTTATGCGACCTAAATGCGATTATTCAATATATGATCAATCTTAATGTCTGTCCAGACACACGTCGCCGCAATGAATGTTGGCGCCAACTGTCTTGTGTAGCCCATGATATGCCACATCGTTATGACTCGCGAGTGTGGAGTGGCTCTATCGCGGGGAGATGCTACCGAGAGCCTTGCGTGGCATTTCTGATAAACGCACAAATTTCTAAGATCGTCGACGTTGGGTTTGGTCCTACTACTAACGAAGAGGTCTGGCTGGGCGATCTGTATGGATGGACGCACGAGGAAGTGCGCATCGCAGTCGCCGATGAGATTCTCTTTGCGTTGGTCGTCTTCTACACGGACGGATTTCTAACTCTGAATGGTACTGGAAACACACAACGGTTTTTCGAGATAGCAAGCCGTTTGCCTCTGGAGTTGCAAATGGTGCTCTGCAGCCGTGCCCTCGGTAGCGCCAAGAACGTCATCACCAGCGCGATGTCTGAGCCCGCCTTTCGAGCTCTGGCAGCGCTCTATTGAGGACTCTTATTTTTTGAAGCGATTGTCGGGCAGTCAATTTGGGCTATCACTCTAATACAGCCATGGATGATGACGATTATGTCCCCTCGCATTTACGAAAGCCGCCCCCCGTCGATGGCACTGTCTTTGCCGCGATTAACAACAACATTACTGCGATTTTTGCCCACATATACTTGGACCAATATTATCGTTGCGGATTCAAAGATCAAATTGCCATCATGAAGGCCATCGAGCTGTGCCCCAACCTTCGCATACGAAATCAGCTCTGGCGGAAAGTGGCAGGTTGGATTTTTGGACTTTCTGCAGCAAAGGCATGGATTAGATGGCGTGAGCTGAAAACCGACCTTACAAAACACGGTTGGGTGCGGCTGTCGCTCGGATACGGGCCTCGGTGGTTGGGGTTTCTCCTCGACAGGCAGTTAACTGGCATGCACGTGATCGATCATTACCACCTTACTCCTTCGATTCGATGGAGTGGCGCCATAAAGTTGCACGAAAAGTTTGGCTGGCGACATGCGGACGTCGCCTTCGCGGTTGTCGACGAGTACCTTTTTACGCTGGTCGTCTTTTATGCAGATGGTCTCTTGCGACTCGGGCAAGTGTATCCACCCAATATGTGTTTCGCAAACCCGCATTTGACCCTCGAGAGCGAAGGCTATACACGACGCTTCTTCCGCATAACGGCACAGCTACCGCTGGACCTGCAAATGGTGCTTTGCAACCGGGCCATGGGCAGCATAAGAAACGTCATCACGAGCGCGATGTCCGAGCCCGCATTTCGGGCCCTTGCCGCGTTCTATTAAATTGGTAGATCCGCCGTCAATGCTTTAACCTTTTTTGTAACCGGAGATGAATATTTGATTTTCTCATAGACATCGTATATTCTTCGCCGCAAACTGACTAAATGCCCTTCAGACTTAGACATCTCACGCACGGCCTGGTGCATTCTCGCAATGGCAATACTCGCGTGCTTGGCATCAAGATTGGACAAGATCTAGCTCCTGCTGTGAAGCCCATCATCATGGCTGCCGCCGTCGCGACTGCCAACCCCGGTCTAGCTGCCGCGGCCACTGCCATCGTCACAAGCGCGGTCGTCGACCACAGCCTCGGAGTCAGCGACAAGGACGTCTTCAAGGGCGCAGTCATCGCGAGTGTCATGCCTACTGACCCCATTGCTGCAGCCGGCGTCAAGATCGCGATTGGTCAAGACCCCGCCAGCGCTGTCATCGGCGCATGTATCGATGTTGGCACCGAGGGCGGAATTGTTGCAGAGGCTGTCAAAGGCGCCACCATCGCGGCCGTCACTGGAGACAACATGCTTCGCGCTGCCCTTCAAGGCGCCGCTATTAAGGCGGCCACGGAGCAGATTCTCGTAGACGCCCTCGAAGAGCCATCCCCTGCCAAAGCAGACGCCCTCGAAGAGCCATCCCCTGCCAAAGCAGACGCCCTCGAAGAGCCATCCCCTGCCAAAGCAGACGCCCTCGAAGAGCCATCCCCTGCCAAAGCAGACGCCCTCGAAGAGCCTGTCAGCACCGGCTCCGTCGACTCCGCCCCGCGCATCTCAATACCGACCACTCTCGTCGCCAAAATACCACTGAATGACGTTGCCAACTTCGTGGCCAAGCCCACAGCGGCTGGCATCGAGATCAAGATCGGCGAGACAACTCATGGTGCGCTGTTCTGCGAATCGCTGTACCCGGGCGGCGCATGCGCCAGATACGAGAACAGGCGCGGCATGGACACGCCTCACGAAGTCGCCGACATTGGCTTCATCAAACACGAGACCACACACGTCTCAAACGGCTGCCTCACCCTAAAGTCCGACAAGGGCGTCTCGACGATGTCGGGCCACCTGAGCGCGACTCACGGCGTTGAGCTGCACATGAGCGCACCATGCGTTGCCACACCGGTTCTCGCCGGTCTCGCCACTGCGGCCATTGTTGCAGGCCCCGAAATCGTGGGCGGCGCACTGCTTGTGCAGAAAGCCCTTGCCAACTAGACTTGCGACCGTCGTAAATCTATTAATTTTTTGTAGTCGGGCTAGCAACAAAAAAGGATACTCACTGTTCGCTCGATTCCTCGCGTCGCTCACTCAAGCGCCACATGGTGGTCCCACTTCATCGCAGTGGTGATGCGCTCAAGGTGCGAAATTACAATGATGCATTGCTCGGGGTAGGCAGCGTCGATGCGGGTCAAGAGTGCATAGGCAAGTGGCGGGTCGCAACCCTGCTCGGGTTCGTCGAGGATAATGACGCGAGTTGTGTCGGTCACGGAGGCCAACTGAGCCGCGATGGCGAGCCGCCTCTTTTCGCCGCCGCTAATGCGATTAGCAATGGGATCATCGAGCCCTATTTTCGTCAACCAGGGGCGCAGTCCGACCATGTCACACGCCTCCGCGATGGCCTTGTTGTCGGCACCTTCGAAGATATCGCGCACGGTGGGAGTGTTCATCGGTAGCCTCTCACATGCCGTTTGTGACACTTCCACATACTGTTCGCGGAAGGCCGTAGGCTCGTATGACATGTCGGCATTTTCTATCGATGCGCCGGCAATGAACCCGCGCATCTGATGCACCAGTGTGGACTTACCGCAGCCGGATGGCCCGGTGATGAGTATGCGCAAGCCGTGCGTTATAGTGAACGTGTGCGCGGGTGTCTTGACCAAAACCATATTCGGCATCGTCTGCGTCGCGACATCGGGGTCGGTCAATTTGTCGGCCCAGAACTTTTCGAAGTCCGCAAGGTCGGCGTTGTACCGCATGTAGTTCGTTGCGGAGCTGCCAATCGACATGATCACTGACGCAAACTTCTTTAAGAGCGCAATCGTTGCGAGGGTAGCCACGGGGTTCGTGGGGGCAATTAGCAACGTCACAAAAGGCAATGCGTTAACGAGATTGATATGGGTGAAGAGCGCGTCCCAGAGCTTCTGGCCGGGATATGGAAGCGTTATCTGTTGCATGTTAAGCTCGGTCATGACGCTCGCGCCGATCTCGCCCGCCGCGAATCTTGGCTTGAGAAGTGATTCCCTGTCGCTGAGGTTTTTGCGTTGCTCTGAGCGCGCCTTGTGTTCAGCCCGGATGTGTGCTACCTGAGGCCGTATAATCAGTACAAGCGCGAGTGCATTACAGACAAGCAGAGTCGTGACTGTGAGATATTGCTCTTGCCGACACAAGAGCACAACTGTACAGACGCATCCGACAATGACGTTTTTAAGCAGGTTGATCGCGTGGTACATGGTCCAAGTAATGGCGTCGGTGGCGCGGCTCCTGAGATTTGTGAAGTGATCGATGTTTGACGCTTGCCGTGACGCATAGTTTAGTGCGCTAAAACGCCGGTTGGAGGTAGTCGTGAACTCGGCCACGATCGCGCGTTCGTTCTCTAAAATCAAGTTTGCAGCCAACAGCTGATAGAGAGGGTCTAGAAAGGAGATGACCACGACCATAGATATTGCGTCAGCATGCAACGACCAGAGAAGCGTCAAAAACGCGATGAGCGTCTCGACCGCCTGATAGGCGACAAAACGAGGCAGCTTGCCTGTGCGTTGCAGTAGGTCCAAGGTAAGTCGAAACATAGCGGGTCAAACATGGTGTGAATAAAAAAATCAATTCTGGGGGGGGGGGGTCGATTCAGGCAAGAATCTTGATCTCATCCACGATGTCCTTGACGGGTTCGTCAGGATTCAGCAGGCGATAGGTCCGTCCGCGATTTGTCAACTCTGTGCGCAGCGCGATCGTATCGCGACCAGTAAAGATGCCCAGTGTGGCGCCACTGGGAAGTTCGTCAGCTTCAGCTGTGGTTATGAGGTGAATGTGATTGCAGCGGGGTTGGAACTGCACCGGATGATCAAGACTGACGCCAAAAAGCGCCCACGCCACGCTAAAGGTACCCAAGCCAGCGCCTTGCTTGCCCGTCATCTCAGCCACACAACCAAGCGCCATTGCGATAGCGGTTTTGCCAACGTGTGGCAGTTTCCAAATTGGCTTGGGTCGCACTTGCACAATGCTCGCATTATACATAGTGCGCCTGGAAATACATTCTTTGAGGGCGTCAAGGCCCCCATAAGGCTCGCCGACGATGATAAGCATGTGGTGGCGTGTCTCTTGAGTGCGGTGCTGGGGGTCCTGGGGTTGTTTTCCACTCGACAGAATAGATTCAAAAAACATTATTTCAATGAGCCCATGGTTAATCATGACGTCCCCTCCGACAGTGATCACCTGGAATGGCCAGCAACTTCAGTACCTCGCCCATGGCGTGACAGGCGCGGTCTATACCGACTCCCGATTCATCTACAAAGTCCAGCGGTTAGACCGGCGCGAGTACAATCGTGAGGTCGAGTTCGCGGTCGGCAACAGCGCGCGGCACCACCTTCTTCGTCTTGTCGGTCATCAGATCGTGGACACGAAGCGCGACCCAGCATTGGCGGTATTTAGTTTACCAGCGCCCGTGAACATCGATGAATGGTCTCCTAAGGCGCGCCTCATTCCATGTGTTTTTACCTGGACGATCTTGCGCGAAGAGAGCGATCACGACGGGCCCATTCTTCTCAGCGAGACGCGGCACGACCAGCTTTGGGTGGCGTGGCATGACGCCACGATAGACGTCACAGAACGGCCATCGGTCGAAAATCTGCTTGGCCAAGCCCGCGGCCGTTTCGGTACGGCAGTTGCACTGGTGCAAAATTGCTTGATCAATAGGGGCGTCAAGGATGCTACCTCGGACGACTTTTAGGTTTGTTGGCAGTGACATAATTTGAATTTGCACGACTGTTCTCCTTACATCCCGATTGCTTCCATTTTCTCATGCTAACCCCGCGCGCCCTTGAGTCACAGCCGATCAGGGCCTCGGGTCACCGCATGCGCTTTGAGCGCCGGCGCGGTACGGATGCGGCCTACAAGACCGTCATAGTGATAATCCGCGGCACCACTGAGAGGCTCTCCCAGTATCACAAATACAAGCGCTCCATCACGCTGGTTGAGCTGCACAAGGGCGTGGGTACTTATGACGTGGAGATCACCGATTGGGCCGACCTACAGGCGAGCTCTGTCGTGGGCCACAATATGCGACCCTGGTCGTGGCTCTTTCTTGGCAGTGGGTGCTCTAGCATCCTATGTGGCGCGTTGTCTGGCCTCCTTTGGGGCGTTCCGAACGCCATCTGGTTGATGCTGCCGATGGAATCATATTCGGTCTGGGCTGTTGCAGGTTTCGAGCTTCTCAAACTGCCGATCTGGCTGGGCGTTAGTTGGCTCATCTGGATGTGGCTCTGGCATGGTCTACGCAAGTCCAATGCCATCGTCTACGCGTGGCACACTTATGACTACCCTTCCAGCCATGGGCTTTTGACGCAGCCTGTCGTGGATCAGATGGCCAACCATGGCTATCGTCTAATGCCGAGCTGACCATAAAAAACAGTAGTAGGCTTGCGGTCATTTTATGCGTCTTCCAACGTACCCGCGCATTAATTTCGCATACTGCTCGAAGGTAATTAGCACGAGCTGGCCTTTTTTCTGCAAATCCAGCAGTGCGTCCCACACGCCATTAACACGTGTTGTCTTGCTGATGGGCACAGGTGCGCGGCTGATGAACTCCTCACGCATGCCGGTCCGAGGGTCGCGTGAAAATCGCGAGGCATCGACGTGGTATAGCCATCCCTGCTGGCCCTTGTAGATGCGCTCAAACACGCCTGGATGCTGCTCTCGCAAGTACATTGGCTGATCCTGCGAGAAGCGACCGAACTCGAGTTCAGTGTCGCTCCATGGCTTGCCGAGGAAGACCGTCGCGAAGACGCGCGAGCTCGTAGCAAACACGACGGCCTCATTGTCGACTACACGCGATGGTCGAGGCTCAAGGGTGCCAGTGATCTGATGGGCCGATCCGTGATAATAATAGCGCGGCATTAGAATAAGACAAAACGACCGAGAAAACACAAATTACCGCAAGTCTAATCCCTGTCACAGTTGGCCAAAAAACAAGACCGCCGATTTCAAGCTTGACAGGGCCTCAAAAAATCACGCCGTGTAATAGCTGTCATAGAGCAGCTTCAAAAGCCAGTGTAGCGCGGCCTCATCTTGCACCCGATGATACGATTCAGCGAGGCCTTGGGCGATCTCCCATTGAAGCTCCTGTGGCAGCTGACAAGTGATCCGCAAGAAGCGGTGAACGGCCCCGGGAGCTTCTGCGACGCGAAAGAGGCCATCGCTCACGACCACCATCGCGTAAAACCACACGCTGGCGCGGCAATAACTGCTCTCAAACCACTGCTGCCAGAAGCGACAATAGGCCTCGTCGCGACCCGACGCGGGGTATCGCGATCGGGGGCCGTACCATACTATGTTCTGCACTTTACGCCATACGCTGTAGAAGGTCTTAAGCTCGATCCAATAATGCTGCAGTGCAGTGGCCGAAATAAGACCGACCTCAATAGCAGTCATTAGGAAGCCTGCATTGGTGACACGTTCACCTCCAAACACGAACCTAGGTGGCCCAAAGTACCTTAACCAGAGCATCATACTCTCGCGTGAAAAGCGCTCGAAGTTGACAAGGTTAAATTCTTGATGGTTTGTGATCTTGGAGCCAGCGTCGATTAGCTTGCGTGTCTGCTGGTACGAAAACGCATAATCATTATGGCTGTACATCAGTATCAGCCGCTCTGTGTTCCAAAAGTCGGGTTCAATGACTAGAAATTCTCGCAAGTTCCATCGCGCCGCGGTACCGACAATGAACCCTAGGTTCAAGACCGTCGTCTGCAGGATACGTCTGATGCCTTCAGTGTTGCCCACGTGCGCATACCCATTTATGGCCCATATGGCCTGCTGCGATGTCAGCTTGGGCGCACGGGGGCGTTCATAATAGCCGATCGCGGCAAGCAAAGAGATCCACATTTGCCCATCATAAATGTAGTGAGGCAAATGTGGGTTTGGCCCCCACTCAAAGTCCACAACCTTTTTCACGAAGTCGAGGTACGACCACGACAACACCATCTCCGCGACAGCATCATTCCATAGGTTTTTTGGTACACGGTTGGCCTTCCTCAAGAGGTGCAGTGTTTGCCCGCGGTCCCACGCCATGAACTTGTCTAAGAACCGCAGGACGATGTTGACGGGTATGTGCTCAGTCAGGTCATGTGACAGAGCGGCCCATTCGAGTCGGGCCTTAAAGGTTAGGTCATCGCGCGACCAGACGATCGTCCAAATCTCCAGCCCGAGGTTCAAGGCGGCTTGACGGCGTATCTCATTGCTGGTCTTGGCGGCCTCGAGGACCTCGGCGAATACGTCCTCCATTGGACTTGCGCTTTCTTGGTCGTTTTGTTCTTAATCAAAAAATAATAGACTTGACCACTTTACTCCGCAACCTGCTTACGTGTCAGATGCAGGTGCTCCTTGGCGGCCTTCTCGAGCAGCTCCACGAACGGGGGCATCATCTCGGCGCGACGCTCCTTGGCGCGCTCAATGAGCCACTTGTTGCCGGCGTCGGCGCAGTCGAGGTGCAGAAGCTTGTCGAAGAAGTGGTCGATGGCGCTGGCACTCTTGCGGCCTCCGAGGTAGGCGGGCCAGCGGGCGTGGAAGGCCTCAGACTCGAGCTCACGGGCGAGCCAGGCCGGGATGTCAGTCTCGACGCTTCTGCGGCCCGAGTGGGGGATGACCAGGCCGGCCTTGTCAGCCATGCTGTAGCCGCGCCAAATGGGCAGCGGGGTACCCATGGTCCACATAGGCTTGCCGACCTCGGTGTTGTAATCGATGACGCGCTTGAAGCCGACGGCACCAATGGCCTCGAGGCGGTCGGCGTCGCGTGCCACGAAGAGCCATTGAGGAATCTCATCGCCATCATAGATGTAGTTTAAACGATCTTCTTCAGCGGCTTGAGTCGAGGTCGAGACCAGGCTGATGATTTCGTCAATGTCCGCCCACAGCTTGTACGGCACTTGGCAGTCCTTGAGGACATGGTGAGCGTTAGGGAAGTGCGACATCGGTGCCAAGTGGGCCGAGGAGAAGGCGCTGCGCTTTATCGGCCCCCTGATCAGGCCAGGGAAGATCTTGTCGTCGTCGGCATCGTGGAGGAGGGCCGCGAGGCGCAGCTTGAGGCTCTGGTCGTCCGTGTAGGAGCCGTGCTTCAGGGCCTCACAGGTGTTCTCATAGACGGCCTTAACGTGCGGCCAGCCATGGTGCTCGGGGAGCCCTTCAAAGAGCTTCTGAGTCGCGGTGTAGACGGCAGTGACGATCTCTTCGGATGACATTGGTGAAATGGAGGGTATGTCTAGAGGGCTTGAAAGAAATCAAAAAAGGCTGATGGCGTCGCGACAGGTATTGATCGGAAATGTAAGAACCACGCCTTATCAGGCGTCTCAGGAAGCATGCTAGACGTACCCTTCACGGAGGCTGATTCAAAAAACATCTGTGCTATGATTTTTGAATGTCTTCTAGAGACCTCTTTATCAGCCATGGAAGACACTGTAGATGCGCTCTTCAGGACCGGCACTTGGGTGACCGTCAGAGCGGCCTATCGTGTCAAAGCAGATCAAGCCGCCTTTAGGAAAGCTGCGCAAGACAACGAATGGATACAGCAAAAGTTCATCATGGACGCCTTCGGGGATAAAGAGATTCTTGACCAATTCGCGCCATTGATCTTTGAATTTGCGTATTTCAAGAGGATGCGAACTCACCATCTTGAGGATCTCCTGAAACACTACAGGCCGCGCCCTCAGGAGATCTGGTTGCGCGCTGACGAGTTCCTACCCCACATCGAGCTCGCTTACATTGAATGTGTGCTTAGCGGCTATATGGCCCGTAGGCTATTGATTGATGGTGTCCCGCAGTCGACTTTGTCGTTGCAATGGCGGCGCTTGTTCAAAGACTCGATCTTCAATGCCGCCGACCCCGAGTCGCCAGTCATGATCTGCGTCTTGCAGAAGCACCCGGAGCTGCTCAGCGAAGACATCATTGAGAAGCTGTCGATCGACTCCCTTCGCGAGCTCGTCATCCCTGAGGACCTGCGGGCGTTCACCGCGGTTCGGGTCATCCGCCATCACAGTGGTCTAACTGAGCTCCTCACAGATCTTTTGGCCGCGCCATGGCGCACACAACTGCCGTTTGACGACGTGCTTTACAACCTTGGATTCGCAAATCATACCAACGTGTACATCACTTCAAGGGTCTGTGACCTCCTATCCGATGACAGCATCCGATTCGCCTTCCTGCGCAAGCTCGTTGAGAAATTGACAGTATCTATGGAACCCCAACAGAACAAGATGACGACTCCTTCCATGATCGCATCTATGGAACCCCAACAGAACAAGATGACGACTCCTTCCATGATCGCATCTATAGAACCCCGACCTAGCAAGCAGGCGACTCCTCCCATGACCGCCTCTATGGAACTCCGACAATGTACGAAGTTCGAAGAATGGATCGAGGAGTCCGACATCTAGCATCTGCGATGCTTACTTTTTTGACCATCGTGTGCAAAAAAGAGCCGTCTTAGGCACCAAAGATTTACGCATCAAGCATGAGTCCTTGCCAGACACTCTCGTCCCAGGCGACAATGCTGCCTCGAAGCCTTAACACGCGCTGCGCCAGGACCCCTTGCAGGTCCATTGGAAGTGCCGTGGCGATGTTGAAAAACCGATGGACACGTGCTTCAGTGTCACATGCAACCCGCAAATAGCCGTCTCCAACAGCAATAATGAGACCGAAAACCATCATCGGCGTGGGGTCGGTGTGGCGCACAATGCGCCAACTTGCGGGCGTGGGGCGGCCCTCCCAGTGCTCGAAAATGGCATCGAAAATCGCCGCATCGTACGCGATGCTTATGTCCGTATGCCAAAGGGCTTTTAGAAACGCGTACTTGCGGGCCCATGAGATTTTGGGGTTGTCGTAGATCCAAGGCATGGGATATAAATGGCCATAGGCATGAAGCATTTTGACCGAGTAGAGGTGCCCCATGTATGCACACCAGACGTCCTCGTCGAGACCGTTCAAGATCCATTCTTCGAACTTCTCCAGCTGCCAATCATGATGCAAATAACGCATGGGGTCACTGAACAGACGATTACGATTCGGTTCTGCAAGAGAGATTCTTGTGACCGGCCCACATAGAAAATCGAACCATTCTGGGTCACTAAGACGTGGATCAGCGATGCTTGTATAGGTCGCATGCTCGGCAGAAGATTGGTCAAACTTGGCGGGCAAGAACACGCCCGTTTGCTCGCGGATTCTCAAAATAGCGGTCATGTACTTTGGCTGGCAGCGCACCCAGGACCATGTTGTGAGGCCCATCGCCTCATAGATGCCCGCGTACTTTGGCGCCCAGGCCCACAATAATTCTCCTGGGGCGTCATTGATATCGGGTGGCAGAAGTATACCGCTGCAACGCTTTCGCAGAGCGAGGTAGAAGTCCAGGACGGCCTTGGGGCTGTGGTTACAACTCATGATGAAGTACCAGCGAACCCCTCGATGGCGATCAGGGGCCGCCTCGTCGACCGCGTGAGGGTCTTCAAAGGGGGCTGTGATGTCGAGCGTCTTGTACATGCCGTGGTTTCTCGGTTTTTACGTCCTATTTTAACCTAAATCGGCAAACGCCCACATGTCCAGTGTCAAAAAACGACATTCAATTATGGCTTATTGATGACGTACCATGCCACTTCAGACCATGCGATATGATTACCCGCAACGCCGTAAGTGCGGTTCGCGAGGACCTGCTGAAGCTCGATAGGCAGCCTTGCAGCGATGCGAAGAAAGCGCGCTTCCTTGGACGTTAGCTCGTGTTGGACGAGCCAAAGACCCTCTTCAATGGCAATAATGAGCGCGTACAGGAGCACAGGAAAGTGCCCTAAGTCCTTGCTGCGGATGACTCGGTGCAGGACCCAAGCGGCGAGCACCGTGGGATCATTGGCTTCAAAGGCCGCCCAGGTCGACAGCAACCAGTCCGGCGTGGCAGCGTGCATGGTGGTTTTGTCCCATTGCTTTTGTGTGAAACAGAAGCGCAAAAAGCGGTATCGGCGTTCCCACGAGAAGTGGTCGATTGCCCTCCATGGCCAAAACGACTCCCACGGCGTAGGATTTTTAACCGTCCGCATGAACACCACCGACGCGAGATCTTTGGCCATACGCTCATGACCCTGAGTCGTGCACCAACAAGGCTCATGAGCTTCAAGGAGTTCAGCCTGCCAGTCGGTCGTGATGAGCCATGAGTGGTCTTCGAGGATGGACCAATTGCCCACCCGAAATTGCGACTTGATGCAAAATACTTTGATAAAATACTCGCGATCGAGCATCATGTCTTTCATTTTCTTACCGCCTTGTTCGACGAAATCATACAGTAGTAAGACTCCTACCTCCATGTTTGGCGCTATGTCTCATGCTCGGGGGGTGTTCAAAAATCGTGACACTCTTAATCGCTAATGGCGACGCGCCAGGACGTTTCAGACCACGCAATTGTGCCATGGGCGGCTCCATAAACCCGGTTCGCGAGCACCTGCTGAAGGTCCATGGGGAGTCTGATCGCGATGTTGAAGAAGCGCCTTGCACCCTTGGCGGCCTTTCGCAGCACCAGATAGCCGTCGCTAATGGCGATTTCAAGCGCGTACAGGAGAGCTGGGAAGCGGTCCAAGTCCAGCGTGCGAATGGCGTGAAAGTCACAAGGTGGAGGAGCCGACGTGATCCAGCTGCGGACCAACCAGCCTGGCATTCCGCACTTTATGTGAGCACGCTGGCAATGCCGCCAAAAGCGATATCGGCGCGCCCACGAGAGCGACTTATGTGGGGTCACCCTGCGAGTTCCATCGACACAACTGACTGCCTCCCACTGCAACGACATAGGTGCGCTTCTTGGGATCTCATGATAATAGAGGTCACCCTTAAGCTCTTCGATGAACTGTATTGATGCCCACATGCGAGCGCTAACGGCGTGATTCAAGGCGGTCATAAAGAAGGACGCGTCCTGCTCGAGGATCTCCACTTGCCAGTCGGCGGTGATGAGCTTTGGGTGATCTGACAAGAAGGCCCAGTTGCTGACCTTCAGAGGTTGGTCGGGCGGGAAGCTGGCTTGGAAGAAGGCGCGGTCCAAGAGCCGTTGTTGAAGCCTGTCGGCATCGAGGAACCCCCAGTAGTAGGCCTCAAAATGGTACTCCTCTGTGGCCATGATTGCCGTAAAAAACGACAGCGGCTCAATCGCTAATCACCAATAACGACACGCCACGCTGTAAGCCAATCGGGCATGTCGCATGCAATATTATGCCTGTTGCAGTGGCACCAAAAGCGGTACCGGCGGCCCCATGAGAGCACACTACTTCTGCTGTGAGCGATTCGTAAACAGAGGCTCTTGTTACTCGAGGTACTCAACCTGCCAATCGCACCTGATATCTCAGGTGGAATGAGGGTTGGGCGGTCTAAGAAATCTTCCTGAAGCTGCTCTGTGGACAATCGCTATAGGTCGTGGTGCAGATGCCACCACCACTGAAAGCAAGGAATTGCGGCACAGTTGATTCATTCCCGACCAAACGCTTTGAGCGCTTCATCACCGACCTTCAAACGACTCTACCATGGACGACAAGCACGCGACGTTCTTCGTGAAGTTCCTCACGAACATTTACTTCAACGACATCGTGGCCCACACAATCACGGCCCAAGAGACGCTCAAGACGTCCTCTACTGGCATGCCTGCGCACTATGTGGACCGCTGTCACAGCGCCGCGGCCGCCTACATCGCCCACGTCGACAAGTTCTTTGAAGCCCTCGCGAAGTCCTTCAACGACGCCCAGGCGCGCGCCGCCAAGACCGGTAAGGGGCACTTCGAGGCCACCACGGGAATCGAGTACGAGCGTGCCCTGGTCCGCGCCTTCCTGCCGAGCACCTACCACGACGACATTAAGCAGTCCGAGCTGCGCCGCATCAGCAAGCGCGTCCTTGAGACCGCCATGGGCGAGGCAAACGCGGCCGTCACACGCATCGCGGACGACATCGTGAAGCTCCACACGAGCGAAAGGCGCGACCGAGACAAGCGGGCCGCGGCGCACATTGGGGCCTTTCAGAGTCTCGTGTGGAGCGCACTTAAGGGCCTCAAAGCCACCTTGAGCACCACTCTTCGTGACAAGGCCGGGTCCACGACCACGATGGTCTCGAGTGCGCACTTTGAGAAGCTTCGCGAGGAGTGCTACCGAATCGCGCAAGACTACGCGAAGCTTCTTGTCGTGGCCGAGCGTCTTAAAGAGCAGAACATCGAGCTGCGTGAGAGGCTGGCTCGTGGAGGTGTCCATGGTGGGAACTCTCAGGACCCCTCGAGGCAGCAGCCAAGTGGGGGGTATTCCCGTACATCACCGTTGATCTCGGCGCCAATGGCCGCGCCCGACAAGCCCGCTCCAGTACCTCTGCCGACGGCCGCAAACAGCTCCGCCAGCATGGCAGCCGCGGTCCTAGAGAGCTTCGACGACCGCATCGGTGGCCTCATTGAGGTGCCGGCAATGGCGTCCTCGTTCAGCGACCCAATCGGCTTTGACTCTTTTGACACCGACAAGTACACCGAGTACGACGACATGCTTGGCGCCCTCAATGGCTGAAGGACGGTGGATTATTTTTTCATGGCTGATTGCAAAAAATAATCGTGAAGCATATCACAGGCTCGGCCTCAAGATCGCCTGCAGCCCACTGCATAGCTAGCTCACTGATCTCATGATGACCAAGTTCAGCGGTCGTGACCAGGTAGAAATCGCGGGCCCGAGTGTCGTCCCACAGCGTTTCCGGCTCTGGCCAAAATAGCCACTTAACAGTGCTGATCAACCACGACATGAGAGTGCATAAGTGACGATCTTAGAAAAATCAAATTTGTGGATCAAAATTCAAGACAGCTCTGTTAATTCGATCACGATGCCACTGTTTATGGGAGATCTGCAGGGGGCAGGCCGCGATGCCCTCGACAGCAGCTATGTCGTGCGGATCATCAGCAACCCCTTCCTTAGCGCCGCACTCGCGACGTTGGTGATCTTGGGGATCATCGCGATGCTGATTTCGGACCTCGCACCGATGGACTTTGCGCGCGCCGGCATCTTCATCTACATCGCGCTTGTCGTGGTGCTGTTTATCAATAACCGCTATCTCTTGCAGTCTCTCTCAAAATCCGGTAGCGCCGAACAGCACTTTGCGTTCTCAAGTGTGCCTGAAGTGATAGGCGTCGCGGACCAAAGGAGGCCGATGATGCGCGAGCCTGGGCCGCTTCCTGACCTCGCAGGACCGCCGCCGATGATGCAGGCGCAGCCTCAACAGGCACCAGTCCAACCACGGCCCATGTCATCCGATGAAGCCCTTGGTGCCGCGTATCCCACGACTTGGCTGTCTTCGCGTTCATAAATTTATCCTGCTCTGTAAGTCGTCCTGCAAGATGCACTTTTTTGGCATTCAGTGTGTTGATTTTACAAGTGGAAACTACTTCTCATGGCAGAACCACGCGAGATTGGGTACGAGGTGTTCAATGGCGTAAAGCTACCGCAATGGGAACTCAGTGTAGATTTTCTGGTACCACTCGGGGTAGGTATCTTGGGGTCCAGCGGCACTGGAAAAACAGTCTTTACGACCCAGATTATCAATGTTGTAAACGTCTCGGAGCGTGTCCCCATGGGCGTCCTCTTCAACCCAACACAGAACCCGGACTATGTGAACCTCTTCCCGGAGCCCTTTATTCACACGGAGATGACCAAGGTGAAGCTCGAAGAAATCACGCGCAGGCAGAAGCAACTCTCGACCATATACAAAGAGTGTACCAAACTCGATGTTCTTGAGCGCATGTATACAACTTGGTGCCGCAGTACTGTCACTGACACGGCCATCGCCCAAATTAAGCTGCAGAAAGCAGCCGTTCTTCGTGACTTTGAGAAGCACTCTCCGACAACTTCTCAACGTGCATCTGTGACAAAGGCTATTGAGTCACGCGCTGTAGAATTCATGATCTTGATCTACAAACATGCCATCGCGCTGTTCTACAATGCCAACAAAACGTCTCTGAACACCATCAAGCCGCACATTGATGACCTTACGGCACTCATGATGATGCATATACTCGTAAACCCGTACCTGTTATTGGTCTTTGACGACTGCGCAAGCCAATTGCAACAGTTCGCTAGAGCACAGTTTATGAAAGAATTGTACTTCCAGGCGAGACACATGTTTTTGATGTCCATCATGATTTTGCAATCGGCAACATCCCTCGATAAACAACTGCGGTCCAACATGCATATTGTCTTCTTCACCAGTGGCGATGTGATGAGTTCGTACTTTGACCTTGGCGGTTCCAAGCGCGACAAGGCCATCGCCCAGCATATCGCCAGTAGCAATTTCTTCGACCATAGCACAGGCGTGTATCGCGTCCTTACCTATAACAGGCTCCTCAATGGCGGTACATTTGGCTTCGTCTTGAGTGAAGCGAGTGAGGGCAAACGCTTTGGGAGCGCCGAGTATTGGAGCTACGCGGAGGCGCTTAACAAGGGCAACAAGCTGCACCTGCGCAAGATGCTTGGGCTTATGTAGTCGAGTGGGAGACACCCCAGCACTACACTCGACTGTCTCGCATATTTGAAAGTATTTTTTTGAGACCAATCGGCGTTTTATCTAGTGATCCTACGGCCTATTTTAACCCAAATTGGCAAAAGCCCAATGGAGCCAAACACAACAACGCTCTTTCAAATGGCGGCACAGCTGCCACGAAACGAAGGTCGCCAGATAGTCAAGCGTGTCGCTCATCGTATCAGCGAGACATATATAAGAATGATACTTGATAGTGTGCTTCAAGACCGCATTGACCTTTTGACGGCCTTTCTCAGTGGCATCCACACCTCGCTAAGTCCCAAGGCAGCGTACTTCATAAAGACCGCAGATTGGGACCCGGCCTGGTGGACAAAGGTTCTGAAACATCGCTATATCTACATTTATACATTAGTCTGGGTGGATCTCTTTCAGGCCAATCGCTTCGACCTTGTGATACGCCTCAATGAGCAATCGCCTTATGGTCTTCCATGGCTGCGTCGCGTGCCTCGTCCGATGGTCAAGCCGAGCTTTTGGAAGCGGTTTTTCTGGGGGTCATTTGAGCCCATTAAACCAAATTGGAACTCGTATAACACAAATCGGCTTTGTATAAATTGCGATCAGCCCGCCGCCCTGCAGACGCTACTTAGCTATATCTGCGTGCCACCTGAAAACGTCATATATGCGGAGAATCTCGAGTCGCTTCGAGTGCTCATTCAATGGCCTGAGTACGAGGAAGATTTGTTTTCGAATTACACTTGGCCGCATGTCATTGCGCTTAAACAAGAGCGCACCCAGAGGCGTTTGGTGGTGCTCGTTGTGCTCGTATGTGACTGTTTTTTACAGGCACATGCCAGTCGTTTGCCGGCACCATGGTCGCGCTTCTGTCGCATTTATGCTGCCCTCCACATGGACCTGCAGCTGCACCTCTGGAAGATTCTGGGCGTTAAAAAAGTGTTGGACCGCGACTTCCAATGGGCGCTTCAATAATGCAAATTAGCATATTCTTTTTTGGCAGCTTGGGCGATTTCATCATGGTTTGGAAGCGACTCTAGCGTGACAAGTGTGTTCGGAATCGGTATCTCTTCGGTCTCATGGATGTGGCGCATAACCCATGCCGCCTCAAGCGCGGTCTTCCATGGGCCGATGCGCTTGTTGAAGACCACAACATAATATGCAACTGTGACGCCGTGGCAGACTTGTATGACGCCCGAGTAGGCCGTCCTATGCGTGTTAATGCCAGTGTGCCGCATCACGAGGTTCGCCTTCCTCAAGTCGCGCGGGTTGCCGCCCCTGACGACGATCGTGCCACTGCATCGCAAGTGTGTTGGGTCGTTGATGAGGTAATCGATGTATTGGGCGATAGGCATGTAGACTGGGCTATGGCCGCCGAAGCACTTGTGGGCGTGCATACACGCGCCCCGAGGACCCTCATACAGCAGCTCGCCCGTCTTGTAAACCCACCGCGCGCGCCCAATCTGCTCGGCGAACTCGGCGTCGATGATGAACATTCCGCGGTCCTCATCAAGGATTTGGCCATCCTGAGTCACAGCGTGGAAGCGGGCTAAATCGCCACTGACGACGGGCTTTACTTGCATGTTTGAGTCTGACTGCCACAAAGAATGAAATCAAAAAATCACAGCAGAGTTCAGAGCCTTTGGCGATAGCTGTCAACGGTGGCCTCAATGGCGGCCGCATTGGCCGGCGCCACAAGGTCCAAGAGATGCTCCGGCACGGGCAAGTTATACCACTTATAGACATACTGGCGAGCCCATTGAACCTCGGCATAGGTCGAATAACTGCCGAAATAACACTGCTGTTTGTTGATGCGAATGTTGCAGATAAAGCGCGGTGTGGACCCCAAGATTTCACAGTCCGAATCTGAACTGGGCTCATGAGGGTGCTCCTCGCTCGACTTTGATGCCTCAGGGGGCTGTGGTAGCGCAGGAATAGCCACCGTTATGACCTCCGGGAAATGACGCCTGTAATAGCTCAAGGCTTCAGCCTCAATGGCCGCCGCATTGGCCGGCGCCACTAACTCGGCCAGGTAATGCGGCAGTATAATGCCATACCACTGGCAGACGCATCGACGCACCCAATAGACTTCAGCACGTGTGGCATAGGACCCGAAATTGTATTGGCGCCGATTGATGGTTGTGTTGCAGCAAATGCCGGGTTTGGCTTTGCGGGGCTCGTCATCCTCGTCGGAACTTTCCTCGCTCGCAGGGGACAAGATACAAGCCTCATAGTGCGCCCTGGCGATGCCTTCAATGACGTCAGCGTTGTCGGGTCGGACCGCATCTTCAAAGCCGCCCTGGGGCACCCCATACCATTCATAAACACACTTGCGCGCCCAGAGGGCAGATGCAGCTGATGTGTAGGTGCCGAAGTTGTACTCGTGGTCGTCGAACTTGATGAGCACCGCGAAGGTTCCATCGCTGTCGACTAGGGGCTGTGCCGCCATTGGGTCCTCACGAGTATCCTGCCTAATCGCCGCCTGCGAGGCAAGCAAGGCGAGAGGGGACATAGGGGCGTCGTCTTGTGGCGCCCCAAAGTGCTTCACGTATGCCGCGCGCGCCTTTGCCTCGACCCTAGCCGCATTTAAGGGCGTCTCTATGCCGACATAGCGCTCCGGAATGGCACCGTGATACCACCCGAAAACGCATCGACGCGCCCATCGAGCGGCGGCTAAGGTGGCGTAAGAGCCGAAACTGTAATGTTGCCCATCAAAATACGTGGAACACCGATGGCCTTTGGGGAGATCGCTGGTTTGCATGCTGAGTCGACCTTTCAAGGATCCGAAGGTGGGCTTCCTGTGACCAATATACATGTTCGCGCGCGTGCAGTTGTGACCATTCCCATCGCGATAGGCGATCCACTGGCCGATGCTGTTAATATCGAACTTGGCGTCGATGAGCTGGAAGAGGTACCGCGCAAGGAACACTGCCGGGTCCTTTTTTGTGCGTCTGGCACGTGGCCTGCCGTGGTCCATGGACCACGACCGGACCGCCACGAAAGGCGCGAACTCGAGGTCGATGGTGCAGGGCTGGCCGTCCACGGGGAAGGCAATTGTACGGCTTTCCATGGCAGCGACTGCGAGAAGATAAGTCCTGCTCTAGAATAATCAAAAATCAGGACCGGCACAAAAAAGTTTGTTGATCCACTGGGACATTTTCGACTTCAGCAACCACCCACACTTAGGTGAAACGCAAGAACAGGTTACCGGACGACGCCACCCAGAAGTTGATGACGATGCCGACGATCTGCAGGGTGCCAGTGGAGCTCACGAGGCCGGAGCCGACGACGCTGCTGTTGATGTTCACGACGAACTCGCGGGACCTGCTCACGTTGACGTGGCCGTTGGGAGAGCCGTTGTCGTTGGGGTAGAAGTTGAAGGTGACGAACAGGGAGCTGTTCTCGGAGGCGCCAGTGATGTTATAGCCTCCGTACTCGTAGGGCAGGTAGGCATTGAAGAAGAACTGGTCGGTGGTGTCGTAGAGGGCGATGGTCTGCAGAGTAATCTGGAGGGTGTCGATGGTGCGGGCCTGCAGCTGGTAGTTGATGGTGGCGGTGTTGTTGATGCTGGTCTGGGGCATGAAGGCGTCCAAGAAGGTACCAGTGGCGTTGGTGAGACCGTTCCAGACGACGCTCTTGTGCTTGGTCTGGAGGGAGCCGGTCATGGGGGTGTTGTAGGTGAACTTCCACCAGTTGGTCCACGGGCTCACGGTCAGGTTGCTGGCGGGCCTGAGGCCGATGAACATGAACTCCAGAGGCCACTTGAAGCTGGTCAGAGTGGTCTCAGAGAGGGAGGTGTTGATGTTCACGGACTGGGTCCGGTGGACGCGGGTCAAGGAGAAGCCGATGCGCTCGAGGTAGATGTCGTGCACGGAGGGGTCCACGAAGAGGTTGTTGATGTACATCTGGAGCTGGGTCAAGGCCAGGTTGCCGATGGTGCCACCGACGGTCAGAGGTGTCCTGTTGACGGTGGTAACGATGCTGGTGGGCTGAGGGCCGGCACCGGCGGGAGTCGTGGGGGTGTAGATATTGTTGTAGGCGATCTGAGTCTGCACGGCGTACAGGTTGGCAGGGACGCTGTAGACGACCTGCGACTGGGGGGCGAAGGTGTACAGGAAAGTCCTGTCGGTGTTGGGGATGGCCAGGATGGGGATGGCGTTGTTGACATCGCGACAGTGGTCAAACTTGTTGGGGTAGATGCCGGTCAGGACGGGGAGGGCGTACTGGGGGGTCTGGTAGCCGACCATGATGTCGGTCCTCTGGCGGGCAGCCACGATGGAGCCGGTGGGGTAGCCCGGGATGGTGACGTTGGAGGGCACGGTGTAGTTGGTGATGAGGCCGGAATAGCCACTCACAGCGAGCTCCTGGCCGACGCACTTGTAGTAGCTGGCCACCTTGTTGGTGGGGAGCATGTAGAGGATGTGGAAGTTGTCGCGCTCCTGGGTGTAAGAGTCGATGGAGGTGGAGTTGATCTGGAAGGCCACGGCGGTGATCATGGCGTGGAGGGGGAAGTCGGCGTAGCAGACGTAGTCGCGGACGAGGATGGTGGTCGGGTAGAGGGTCGTGATGTTGGCGCTGATGGAGCTGGCACCGACACCGTTGACGAGGTCGCGGTCCATGAGGACGTTGCCCTGAGAGTCCTCGATGGTGTTGTAGTTGGCCAGGTTGGTGGTGCCAGTGACGGGGGTGGTGCCTCCGAAAACCCAGTTGCCGGTTCCAACTCCCACGGCGGCGGCGGCGGGGTTCTGAATGCCGGTGGTGGTACCGTTGAAGAGCGGGACCATGGTGCCGATGGTGGCGCCAGAGTAGTTGGTGGTCACGACGCCGGTGGAGGGGGAGACGCTCTGGGTGGTATTGGGGGGCAGCCAAGTGCTAAGGTTGGCGAGGACGAGGGTCTGCAGGGAGACGTCGGCGCTGTTGACGGCGCTGGTCTGGACGTACAGGAGGGAGTCGCTGAGGAACTCGCCGAAGGTGCGCATCTGGAAGGTGCTCTCGCTGCCAAGGCTCTGGGAGCCGGTAGTGACGCGGTGCTTCAGGTACTGGAAGGTGGTGGTCACGTAGGGGCGGTAGGTCTTGGTAGGGAGCAGGGTGTGCGACATCATGACGTCGTTGAGGTTGGGAGTGATGGCAAAGTTGCTCACGTCCTGGCCGGCCTGCTGCATCTGGGCGAACATCTGACTGCGGGTGGCGGTGATCTCGCTGAGACGACGGGCGAGGAGGCCCGTCATGTAGAGAAGTTCGTCCATCTGGCCATCGTTGTTGGCGGCCACATAGACTGCACCTGTGGACGTTGTTGCTGTGTTTGTTGGTACTTAGATATACTAAGTACCGGAGAATCGGGAACTGGTTTTGGGACTCAAGTTGACCTTGAAGGAAGAGAAAGAAGTGTCTAAGTTCAAGGAACGACGAATTAATCATAATCAGAACTTGAGTCGACGCTAAACCCAAAACTGATGATCCAACGATTTATTGGGAGGCCTAGACCAAAAAAGTACATCATTTTGCGACAATAATCGCCAGAGATGCAAGGAAGTACGTTATTCATAGACGGTGATGGCTCCGCGCTGAAAGCGCGTTGCGTAAATACGCGTCACTTCTTTGAGAATGCAGGCGTCCCTCTTTTCAGGAGTATCTTCAGTGTACGGCACAATGATGAGGTCGATGTTCTTGGCTTTCAGCATATTGACCTTGAATTCATCGCGTTCCTGTTGTGCTTTGAAGACAGCTAGATCGTTGCCGTGGAAGAATTTGTGCAGCTCATAATGCTGTCTCCCATTCACTTCGATGGCCAAATTGAGTCGTTCACAGTAACCGTCTAGTTCAAGTCGCGTTGTGTTGTAAAGCAAGAAATGTGGCTTTACAGTGGGAAACGCGAACCCAAAGGCCGTTTCGCAAATCATGCGGCATTCACCTTCTGACTTCTTACGACAGTCGGGGCACCATGTCCCCCCAGTCTTGATGTTCATTGGCATTGTTGGCCATTTATGCCCCTCTTTGCAACGAAACCACATTTGTTCGTGGCTGCTGGCATAGGAGGTCATGCGTGTACCACCACGACGACTGCAGATCTGGTCTAAGATGTTATTATGATGCTTAGGATTGTTGAAGACATGCTCAGAACAGAACCCACACCAGCGCCCTCTAAAGATGGCGCCAGGGGCTGCGGTCCACGGATGACCTTCCGCACACTCAAACAAGATCTTCGTTTCTTTGCCCTTGTAGCGTTCCAAGCAACGCCCACCCTTGTACCTCGTGATATCGAAGAGCAATTGATTACGTTGAGCATCAGTCTTGGGCGGTGGAACGCAGGTAGGACACCAGGCGAGAGCCGCTACCTTTGCTGGAGTTTGCCAAAAGTCTTGATTGCACCTGAAGCAGAGAAACTCCATCTTGGTTTCACCATTCTTAAATGGCGATTTGCGTCGACCGGAACGCTCTCGGCAAATGGCATCAATCTCCTCTTCGCGTTCCTGTTTGGAGAGACGTCTCACCATGGTTACGCAACCGAATGTTAGAGCTCGACTTCAAATATCTCAATAGTAGTCTCGGGAATGCCGTGCTTTAACACCTCTATCTAATATAAAAAATACCTTCATGCCTGTTTTTTAGTAGATTTATTTGATTTCATAATAGGCAGGATGTAGTCCAAGACAACGAGAGGATCATGGCCAACAAGCACGAAATCGAACTTGACGCAATTTGCTCCTCAAAAAACGGAAAACGCTTGACCCCTTACCAAGGAGATCGTGCTAAAATCACTTTTCGATGTCAACAGCAACACGAATGGGCCACAACGCCTTCTGTTATCAAACGCGGGTCGTGGTGTCCAATATGTGCAGACAAGTGCCGTGATCCTGCTTATCACGAGGCACAGTTGGATGAAATTTGCCAAAGTAAAGGCGGTAAGCGATTATCGGCATATAGCACATCTACAACCAACGTACGGTTCCAATGTGCTAAAGGTCATGAATGGGGTGCAGTTTCATCAAACATCAAGGCCGGACAATGGTGTCCAGCATGTGTTGGTCATTGTCATGATTCCACTTATCACGAGGCACAGTTGGATGAAATCTGCCAAAGTAAAGGCGGGAAGAGATTATCAGCATATAGCGCAGCTACAACCAAGGTACGGCTCCAATGTGCTAAAGGGCATGAATGGGATGTAGCTCCATCGAGCATCAAGAGGGGACTCTGGTGCCCAACATGTGCTGGGCGCAGCACTGATCCTGTTTATCATGAGGCACAGCTGGATGAAATTTGCAATGCCAAACATGGTAAGAGATTATCAGCGTATAGAGGAGCTACAACCAAGGTACGGCTCCAATGTGCTAAAAGTCATGAATGGGATGCAACTCCGCACAACATAAAAAATGGGAGATGGTGTCCAACATGTGCAGGCAAGTGTCGTGACTATACCTATCATGAGGCACAACTAGATGAAATCTGCCAAAGTAGATGTGGGAAAAGATTATCGGCATATCGCGCAGATACAACCAAAATGCGATTTCAATGTGCTGAAAATCACGAATGGGATACAACTCCATCGAGCATCAAGGATGGAACTTGGTGCCCAACATGTGCTGGGCAAATCATTGTTCCTACCTATTATGAGGAACAGTTGGATGAAATCTGCAAGGCTAAGCATGGTAAGAGATTATCAGCATATATCACACGTGATACCAAAATGCGATTTCAATGTGCTGAAAATCACGAATGGGATACAACTCCATCTAGCATCAAGAGCGGAACTTGGTGCCCAACATGTTCAGGAGTTTCTCGTGATCTGGCTTATCACGAGGCACAGTTGGATGAAATCTGTCAAAGTAAAGGTGGAAAAAGATTATCAGCATATAGCGCAACTACAACTAAAGTGCGATTTCAATGTGCTGAAAATCACGAATGGGATGTAGTTCCATATTGTATCAAGAACGGACAATGGTGTCCAACATGTGCTGGACATTCAACGGATCCCGCTTATCACGAAGTACAGTTGGATGAAATTTGCCAATCCAAGCATGGTAAGAGATTGTCATCATATGCCACAGCTAGGACCAAAATGCGATTTCAATGTGCCGAAAATCATGAATGGGATACAACTCCACTTAACATCAAGGCCGGACATTGGTGTCCCTACTGTGCTGGGCAAATCACTGATCCTGCTTATCACGAGGCACAGTTAGATGAAATCTGCCAAAGTAAAGGTGGAAAAAGATTATCAGCATATAGCACATGTGATACCAAAGTGCGGTTTCAATGTGCTAAAAATCACGAATGGGATACAACTCCATCGAGTATCAAGGCCGGGACTTGGTGCCCATACTGCCCTAACAAATCAGAAGCCACTTGCCGTGAGATACTCGAAACCGCTTTAGGTGCCAAGTTCCCTAAGGAACGTCCATCATTTCTCATGTACAAAAATGGTATGCCTCTTGAGTTAGATGGTTATTGTCGTGAGCTCAACATTGCCATGGAATATGACGGGGAGCAACATTACTTTTACATTCCGTTTTTCCACAAGGACGAATCAGACATAAATACCCAACAGGAACGTGATCAGTTTAAGCTCGACAAGTTGATTGAGCTGAAAATCGACTTCATCTCGATTTCCTACATGTGTGATACCGACGACAAGAAACGCAATTTCATCATGTACCGGCTGGCACAGATCTTCAAAAAGCGAGGCATGAGCGCAGATGAGATCGTCGCGCGATTTGGGGACAATGACTACGACACGATACAGCGTGATTACCCTACACTTACTTGGTGACCCGCCATCGTATTCCTTTTTTGCATTTAATACGCGAAAATTGATTGCAAAAAAAGATAGGTAATCCGCGCTCATGGCAGCCTTACCCAAGAAAAGAACCATCAGCTTCGATGAGCACCCTTTGGCCCCAGCACTGCCGCTGTTTAGCGATGCGACTTTCATCTACCCCGCGGCACTAAATGAGCTCGCGGAGCCGCAGCTCTTAGAGCGCTTTATGCGCACATGGACGCGCGTCTTTGTGGAGCTCAATAGCGCTGCCAGCGACGTTGAAGACGCCATCCCATTGACCAAATATCGCTTCCCAAACGCCCCCTACGCCTTCTTATTCGCTTATGCGGCCCCCTGGTCCCCCACTCCACAGGCTCAATTGTTGATGCTCATTGCGAGCCTTCCGAACGTCGCCAAATGGCTCCTGAGCTACGATGGCGGCCTGATCCCGAACCCCACCGTGGTCACACTCCCCATCGCCCCCCTCGTGGCCGAGCTTGTGGCCCGCGGGCAAAAGTTCCCATTTCGCGCTGCCAACATCGGCGCCTTGTGGCTCCAAAGCCCCCGCTCGCACTGCAGCATCGGCACCCGAACGCGCTCCACGTACCCGCTCGTTGAGCCCCACATCGAGTGCCACCATCGCGCGCTTCTTAGCCCAGAGCACCTCCACGAGCACCCCGAGGCCGACGCCATTCGCGCCTACTTCGCCAAATCTCCGATGTGCCCATTCGCCTTTGACATCGTGCGAAAGGTAGTGCCGCCAAAGTTCATAAGCCTCAAGATGGTGATCATCGCGAAAATCGTCCGGCGCAACAACCCCGATTGCACCCCTGAGAGCTTCCTGGAGCAAGTTAGGGTGTCCGCCGAAAGCCTCCTCGCGAGCTCGTGTCGCGTCTCTGATAAAGTCCCCGCAATAAGCCGGGACTATAAACGCCTGCAGACTGGGCACCTATCAAAGGCCCGACAATGTGACACTGTCGAAGCTATCATTGCCATTCACGAGCTCAACATGAAGCGAGTCCTCATAGGCTGGCCAGTCGTCTGTAAGCAGGCACTCTTGATGTGCCTCGTGCTCTATCGTGAGGGTTACATCGCAATTCCAGATGCGTCTGGTCGCGCTTTCCCGCGCACCTTCAGCAGCTGGAAGACCTATCAAGAGACCAAAGAAGCCGCCCAAAAGCGCCACGCCGCCGAGCGCTTCTTTCGCATCATGGATCGCATCCCGACAGACCTCTATCATGACATTGTCGACATGCTTGCCCGGCAGCTTGAAACCATCGAGACCCCAACAGTCTGGACCACCCCCGTGGCCGTCGCTGAACGTGTCCTCATGGGGGCCATGGGCAGCCGATGAGGCGCATGATTATTTTTTGGTGCCAATTGGTGACAAAAAATAATTCACTTTGGAAAGAGCCAATTGCCGCCCTCATCGATGACCCTGCCGGTGACGACCGGGTCCCGTGTCAGGCCATGAACGCGAAAACACACCACGGCTTGTAGCTCAAGTGGCAGCTGGGAGACGATCTTCAGCCACCTGACGTGCTCAGGCGATGCGTCTTTGAGCCGGTAATAACCGTCCGCGACGAGCAACATCCCGAAAAGACTCACCCAAGCCGGCACTGTCGGGTCTTTGGCGCAGGCCTTCCAATATCTACAGAGGGCTTTTATCTCTTCGTTGGATGTCTCATTCAGTAGCGCATCAAACGTAGTGACGCCCCAGACAACTCCATGGGCCTTAGCCCAAGAATATGCCAGCTCACACAGGTCCCGATGCCCACCATTGGCAGCCGTTATCATCATCCTCTTAAAGTCAGTAGCGCCCCAAGAGACCGCTAGCTCACACAGGTCGCGATGTCCGCTATACGCCGCCCCACGCAACATCAAGTTAAAGTCAGTGGTACCTAAGGGGTCTCCATGGGCTTTGGCCCAAGAGACCGCCAACTCACACAGGTCCCGATACCCACCTTGAGCTGCCTCTCGTAGCATGTCGTTAAAGACATCAGCATCCCAGACAACTCCGTGGGTCTTAGCCCAGGAGTATGCCAGCTCACACAGGTCGCGATGTCCGCCATGCGCCGCTCCACACAGCATCCCGTTAAAGACATCAGCATCCCAGACAACTCCGTGGGTCTTAGCCCAGGAGTATGCCAGCTCACACAGGTCGCGATACCCACCTTGAGCTGCCTCTCGTAGCATCCCGTTAAAGGCAGTAGCGCCCCAGACAACTCCGTGGGTCTTAGCCCAGGAGTATGCCAGCTCACACAGGTCCCGATACCCACCTTGAGCTGCCTCTCGTAGCATCCCGTTAAAGACAGTAGCGCCCCAGACAACTCCGTGGGTCTTAGCCCAGGAGTATGCCAGCTCACACAGGTCGCGATGTCCGCCATGCGCCGCTCCACGCAACATCAAGTTAAAGTCAGTAGCGCCCCAGTCTTTGGCCAACTGACACAGGTCGCGATGTCCGCCATGCGCCGCTCCACGCAACATCCAGTTAAAGGCAGTAGCGCCCTGCTTTTTTGCTAATTTGCACTTTGCATCATCGCCCGCCAAGGCGGCTTCCCAGAGTTGTTGATTAGCCTGCATCATACAAGTACATATATTGGCAATCAAATGTACGTCTAGTGTCAAGATAAAAAATAATGGCATTGGTCATACGACCCCAAGGCCCTCCAAGAACTCGCGTCGTTCAGGCTCCGACCAAGCCGCCGGCAGGTCCGCATCAAACTGAAAGCCATAACGGCTCGGCATGAAGGTCCACAGCCGCGTGGGACGCCCTTCTTGTCGGTCACGATAATGGCGCCAAGGACCACATCTGTGTAGTCTGCCACGCTGTCGGGGTCGTCACTGAGGTCGACAGGGTCGAGGCGTGAGGTACGCACGACAACAAACCTGCCTTGAAGCATAGCAAAGCGGATGCGATCGAGGCCGGAATTAAACCTCTCGAGGAGCGGTCTGAGGGGCACAAAGGCAGGCAGAGTAATGGTTTCGTAACCCCCGTCAAGCTCAACTCCGCAGACAATATCTGCATGTGTGACTGCTACATCACTAGACACTTGGGGGTAAGCGCTGACGATGCTAACGACTCCCTTGATAGTGCCAAATGTGACTTTCTCACCATTAAAGATGCAGGGAGTCGCATCAGTAAGCGTAAGAGGCATCTTGACCGGAACGAGATAGACCTCATACAAGCAAAAAATCAATTATGGGATCAACGCTCATGGGTTCGCAACGCTGCCCTTCTCCTTGAGGGTCATAGGCGCCTCAACGTACTCGCGGCGCGTGGTAAGCCCGGCGGTCTCGCGGTCGGGCCCACCAATCTCGAAGAAGTCGAGGGCCATGGCCTCATCGAATATCTCCGGCACGTCACATGAATTCAGGTACTCCCGGCTGAGCTTCTTGCGCTCGTCGAGGTTCAGGGGCTTGGCGTCCAGGTTGCGCCCCGGCATCTTCGTCTTCACGAACAGCAGGAAGTTGGCGTCGTCGTTGCTGAAGATCTTCTGGGTCGACTTAAAGTCCCGGTAGCGCTGAATCAGCTCCTCCATGTCGATCTCGTCGAGGGCCTGGCCGCTGAAGTTGGGCGCGGTCTCGCGCATGTAGTCCGCGAACTTCTCAGCGTCGGGCCCCTCGGCGATGTACTCGCGGAACTTGGCGTCCTCGACGCGCTTCTTGTTGAGCTCCGCGTAGATCTTCTGGTCGCGCTCGAGCTTCTCGAAGATCAGGTTGGTGGTCTGGTCGTCGGTCATGACGCGCTTCTTGCCGGCGTACCAGCTGGCGGTCAGGACGGTCGCATTCGTGGGCACCACTTGGAGGTCCGACATCGTCACCGACTTGTGCTTCATCATCTCCGTCGTCGCCTCCTCGACCGTCTTCGAGAACTTGCCGTGCTCGGGGGCAACAACCAGGATCGTGTCTTGCCACTGGGCGGGAGGCGCGTTAAAGGTGAACTCGCCGAGCAGGCGGTCGACGCTCTTGCTCGGGTCCGTCGGGTCGGGCGACTCTTCAATGATGCGCACCTCCTCGCGGATGTAGTGGTTGCGGCCGGCCTCGGGGAGCACGGACTCGGCGGACCTCCCCTCGAGGTGGATCTGCCAGGTCGTCTTGTAGATGGCGTCGAAGTGCGTGTTGTAGAAGGTGAAAAAGTGCCCATAGAAGTCGGCGGGCGGATCGACAGTGACGGGGTGGGCGGGGTCTTCGTCAAAGGCAACCTCGGCAGAGGAGCGCTCGACCTCGCGATACTTGTTGCCCTCAGCGCCGTACTTCTTGAGGCGGTCCTTGACGCGCGTCTTCTGCGCCTTGGCGGTGATGGTGGCGGTCTTGGCCTTCATGGTCGTGGACCGCGGCTCAGAGGCATGTTCGGTCTCCTTGCCCTTGCCAGTCTTCGCCATCTTCTCCTTGAGCCGCGACTGCGGCGGCGTGTACAGGTCGCTGGTGTAGCGATCGATGGATTTGCTCGGGTCGTACACGAAGAGGGCGTCGAGAAAGCCCTTAATGAGCGCGCTCTGCTCGGCGTTGTAGTAGTCGTCAAAGTGGTTGCAGGCGTCGCTGGCACTGCGTTCGGTGAGGGCTCTGTACAGGTACGCGATCATGCCCGTCGTGAGCAGTTGAAAGTTCGAGCGGGTCCTCATGTTGGTCACGGATGTCACGGCGTAGTGCGACTTGGTCCCGGGCAGGGCACGCACACCGGTGGGTTGAAGCTTACCCTCCAGGAGCTGAACGGCGTCGGTCGGAAGCACGTTGAGAAGGCGCTCAAAGAGGGTGATCGACGCACCACCATCCTCGAGTTTGGTCGTGGCGCTCTTCTGCAGATCAGAGATGGTCCAGTGCATCAGGGCGGCACACACATCGCCCGAGTGGGAACGCTTGACGCGATCGAAGAAGGCCTCAGGCCCGTCAAGAAAAGATTGGAAGTCCATTGTTGCTTCGTGCTTATGACGCCACTCCAGATTGATTATCAATTTGATAAACTTCAGTCTCGCACGAAAATGTTGGCGAGGCTTCAGAGGACACTGAAATTGATACACGATTTGCCGGTCCATAGTGACCTGCCCGAGGCACCACCCGACGACGTGTTAGCCGAGCAGCGAGACGACCTTCACCAGCGCACCGACGCCCTCATCAAGAGCCTCTGTCTCGCCAACATCGACGGCAACGATGCCTCAACGAGCCGCATCAACGACACCTACACGCGCCTCATCAAGGACGTCACCGAGCACTGCGCCAGCAACGCCTGGGAGGGGCAGTTGCAGGCCTTCAATGAGGCGACCTGTGTCCCAAAAGCGTCAGGGTCCCGTTCAGCGGCCATCGCCAGAGGCGCCCGCAACGTCCCAGATGCCCCCGCGCCGGAGACGTGCATCTGCGGGGGCGCCCTTGTCTTCGATGATGCCCTCTATGCCCGGGTCTGTGACGCGTGCGGTATGACGGTCGAGAAGCTCGATATGCAGGTCAATGCGCGCGTCCAACGGGCCTCCGACTCGATCTCTATCGACAAGGAAATGCAGACGCTCAACAAGATGATCCAGATGATCCAGGGCGAGCTTGTCGGCGACGACATCGTGAAGTCCGTCGAGACCGACTGGCCCGTCATTGAGCGGCAGTTCCGGCTCGACTATCCACAGCGCCACACGATGCGGGTCGAGAATGCGAGGGTCATTTTGACCGCCCTTCAGCTTCGCAAGTACTGCAAAATCGCGCCCTATCTTTTCGCCCGATACACCTCCCGACCCGCTTTGGTCATGACCAAGGATGAGATCGACTACGTGCGGAAGGCGTACCGCGAGGTCCTCATCATCTGGAAGACGTACCAGACGACGCACAAGACTCGCATCACGAACCTGCCGAACTGCGCGATGATTATTTTCGAGATCATCGAAGCCAGCGGCTGGCCCGGCAGTCGCAATTACGACTTGCAGGACAACATCTACCACCTCGAGCGGGGCACGGTCGACAAGTTTCGAGGCGACTTCTGGCGGTGCATCTGCGAGCAGTCCAAGCTGCCTGGCGCCAACATGCTTTTTCGGTACAAGTACTGAGAGGCATCGCGATGTTGCTTTTTTGTGCCCAAAAAAGAGGAGGCATCTTACGACGACTGATTGCCATTCGGCTGTTGGGAGACAGCGCCATAAATCGGCGGCAGTGTAGGGGGGTCATCGACACGCTGTATGCGACGCTTGCTCGTTCGAAATGCCCAGAAACCGACGGCACTAACGATGATCTCGAGGGTAATCATCATACCACTCAAGATGTAGAAGAAGATGTAGAAGAAGGTGACATTGCCAGTAAGATAATCTTTGTTAGCAATGGCAACATCGGTCTCGGTGCCCATACACGACCAGCAGGGCTCAGTGAGAGCGCGAAGGACATCGTGAGACGCGTGCGTGACGCAGTCTTTCTTTATGACTATGAACTGGGGATTCTCCCCGCGTGTGGCGACCATATCGGCACAGACGGAGCCACTTTGGAGAACAGTGATACCGCAACAGGTGTAGTTGTAGGGGCCATTGGCGGTGTCTATCGTGGCCTGCGTGGACCTTGCACAGTAGAAGACCAAGAAGGAAAGTCCAATGAGCACGATGAGCACGATGATAGCGAGCCAAACACACACAGTGTTTGCTGATTCGCGGCACTTCCCAATGGTCATTTTTTGTGATCTCCTCTATAGCCGAAACTATTCAATTATTATACCCCCACTCGGTCGCATTTAGGGCGCGTGGTGGCGGTCCTCACTCGGCCGCAATAGACTGGCGATAATTTGCGTTTGGTCGGTCGTTTTATCCAGTGGTGTGACCTATTTTAACCCAAGCAGCAAACGTCCGCAAGTCTAGTGTAAGGGGGTGTGATGATTTTTTGTATTCCCTTACAAGCCTGCCCTTCCCGCCTATATCCGACTTACACGAGGTACTTGAAGGCATTAGCAATGGCGTGGCGTGACGTCGGATATTGCACAGCTGCCCTCGCGGTGCTTGGCCTCATTACCGCCTGGTCAATTGCGATCTCGGCCTTGGCAAATGAGATGCGCGCCGCGCGGGGTTTATACGTCTCAGAGTGCACGGGGGCGCTGCACGTCGAGCGCTGGCTCGGCCTCTGTGCCCGTTTCGCCCCGGCGTCCATAGCGGCTCCAACGTGCTTTTACCACTACTGCTTCTGGCCGCTCGATGAGGCCGAGATGCAGACCTTCTTGAGCTGCTCTAATGGAACAGCGCGCTGGCCCTGCTATAGCGCCGCCCCTCTCGGCACCGACAGCGAGTGCCGCGAGACCGTCGTCCTGTCGCGGTACGCCGGGACCGGTCCCCTCGTCGTCTGTTGCTTCGCGCTCATCGTGTCGGTCCTACTGCTTGGGCTCGTTGCCTCTCAAGCTCAGCGGCGCAGAAGCACTTTATACGCAATGACTCCTGCCGAGGCGAAGGCGATTTTACCTCGCAAGCGTAGCTGGTACAGCGTTAGTTGATGGCATGATTGTGATTTTTTGAAGGCTTTTAGAGGGGGTCTTATCACTAGACTTGCAGCAAAGGCCCACAAGTCTACGGACATTATGAGCAAAGTAGATGAGCTTGCGCCCCTCATAGAAGCGCTGTATACCGAGGGCCATGACTACATCGCCCACAAGCTTCGCGCGTTGGGCGCAAGCTACGATCAAGCCGTCAACGACGGAAATGCCAACCACGCCCACTGGTGTTCATGCAAGATAGGCTCTATTCTGGCGACGATGCGAGCGCCACGACCTGGCATCTGATCGGCCATTAATTTTTTCATCGAGCTGGTCAAAAAATTAATGGCCGATCAGACTTGCGGAACCGCAAGTCTATTGCTAATTATCGCGAGTCCAGATGAACTCAACACGCTTGCCCTCGAAGCTCATAAGGCTCATGGCGTTGTACATGTGGCAATTGACTCCTAGAAACTTGCGCTACCAAAGGGGGACACCCCTGGCCCCCTGGGCGGCCCCAAGAGCGGCACTGTCGAGTGTGGCAGAGGGTGCGCGGTCCGAGGTCAGGTCGTAGATGTACGAGCCAGCTCCAACGACCTTCATTTGTTTCGCCCATAGGCCTTGAGCGACGCTGAGGATGAAGGTCGTCTTGCCTGGCTGCCCCGGTGTCATGCGGCACACGATGAGGTCACCGTCTGCCAACTCTTGGCCGAACTGAGTGTTCTTGGGACCAATAGTAAAGCCGTTGTAAATCAACATGAGGCGGGGCTGTTCGATGATCGCTAAGGGCTTGAGCCCTGCACCATGGTACGCCGGTGGAGCGTCTAGGCTGCCCTGGGTAGTGGCCTTTGCCGGTCCAATCGGCATCTGCGGGCCCTTGCCGACGTCCACCGCGAACTGCAAAAGCCACTCATAAAGAGCCCGCAGACTGGGATTGTCTTGAGTGGACGCGCCGGCCTTGAGTACCCAGTTGCAATAACTCGTATCGGCCAGGACTGCCTCGTAGCTCAGCTGAGCATACTTACCGAAGCCTATTTTTTGCGACATAGACTGGCGGTAATTTGTAGGTGTCCACAAGTAGACTATCACTGGCTCAGAATCAATTATTTGAATCTCGCGATACCCATGTGAACAAGCACGCCATGGCACTCGCATACTACTCAGGGTCCGCGGATGTTGCCCCCGGCCATGGCCCACAAGAAGAAGTCGGCAGTGGACCCCAATGGCAACAGACGGTGGACCGTCTTAAGGCCATCCCACATTGGCGTCGCGTCCTCTCGAACTTCTATCCTTCGCCCATCCAGCTTTGGGATTATACATTCCCCACCGCTGAGCATGCCTTCCAGGCAGCCAAGTTTCGCGGCTACTGGCCCGCCACTATCGCTAAGTTCGCCTACGGGCGCGACCCCGCAACTGGCAATCTCACGCCTCCGGAGATCGGCGCCACAGGCCTTAACGCCCGCAATGGACGCAAGCTTCATATTCTTGATCCTGCCCAACTCGAGGTCTGGAATAGCAGGTCGCGCGCTATCATGGCCACAATTAGGTGCGCCAAATTCACGCAAGACGCCCACTGCTTGATGGTCTTGAAGGCGACCGGCACCACGAAGCTCATCCACATTAGGCCGCGTCAGACGCCACTCCACGACGTCGATCTTGAGAGGCTTCGTGTGGAGCTTGCCTAACGAGACATGCTGATTATTTTTTGCCACAATGGTCTAAAAAATAATTGACCCATTAAGGGTAATTTGCGTTTTGTCGAGTGGTATGGCCTATTTTAACCCAAATCGGCAAACGTCCGCAAGTCTAATCTGCAGGCCAGAGCCATCGCCCCCCTTCATCGATCCGGTGCCTCGTGATGATCGGCTCTTGGGTCAAACCATGGCATCGAAAACATACCACTGCTTGCAACTCAAGTGGCAGTTGAGAGACGATCTTAAACCATCTAACATATGCGATGCAGGGGGTACTAAGAACAAAGTAACCATCTGTAACGAGTAGCAGGGCAAAGAGGCTAACCCAGGCGGGCAAGGTTGGGTTACTTGCACAGGCCTGCCAGTATTTGGCAAGAGATTTTATGTCATCTCGTATGTTGTAATACAGCATCCTGTTAAAGTCTGTGGCACCCCAGGTCTTGGCCAGCTCACATAGGTCGCGATGTCCGCCGCGTGCGGCCTCATACAGCATCCCGTTAAAGTTCGTGGCGCCCCAGGACTTGGCCAGCTCGCAAAGGTCGCGATGTCCGCCTTGAGCTGCCCTATAGAGCATCCCGTTAAAGTCAGTCGCGCCCCAGGACTTGGCCAGCTCGCAAAGGTCACGATGTCCGCCATGGGCTGCCTGATACAGCATCCTGTTAAAGTCAGTGGCACCCCAGGTCTTGGCTAGCTCGCAAAGGTCGCGATGTCCGCCTCGAGCGGCCTCAGACAGCATCATGTTAAAGTCAGTGGCGCCCCAGGTCTTGGCCAGCTCACAAAGGTCATGATGTCCGCCTTGAGCTGCCCTCGTCAACATCCCATTAAAGTCCCTGGCACCCCAGGCCTTGGCCAGCTCGCAAAGGTCACGATGTCCACCTCGAGCTACCTCACGCAGCATCCAGTTGAAGTCAATAGTACCCCAGGCCTTGGCCAGCTCACAAAGGTCGCGATGTCCGCCTTCAGCTGCCCCACACAGCATCCAGTTAAAGTTAGTAGCGCCCCAGGCCTTGGCTAGCTCGCAAAGGTCGCGATGTCCGCCGTGTGCGGCCTCAGACAGCATCAAGTTATAGTCCCTGGCACCCCAGGCCGTGGCCAGCCCGCAAAGGTCGCGATGTCCGCCTCGAGCGGCCCCAGACAGCATCATGTTAAAGACAGTGGCACCCCAGGACTTGGCCAGCTCGCAAAGGTCGCGATGTCCGCCTTGAGCTGCCCTATAGAGCATCCCGTTAAAGTCAGTAGCACCCCAGGTCTTGGCCAGCTCACAAAGGTCACGATGTCCGCCGTGTGCGGCCTCAGACAGCATCAAGTTATAGTCCCTGGCACCCCAGGCCGTGGCCAGCCAGCAAAGGTCGCGATGTCCGCCTCGAGCGGCCTCAGACAGCATCATGTTAAAGTCAGTGGCGCCCCAGGTCTTGGCCAGCTCGCAAAGGTCGCGATGTCCGCCATGGGCTGCCCCAGACAGCATCCCGTTAAAGTTAGTAGCGCCCCAGTCCTTGGCCAGCCAGCAAAGGTCACGATGTCCACCTTGAGCGGCCTCAGACAGCATCAAGTTATAGTCCCTGGCACCCCAGGCCGTGGCCAGCCAGCAAAGGTCACGATGTCCACCTTGAGCGGCCTCAGACAGCATCAAGTTATAGTCCCTGGCACCCCAGGCCTTGGCTAGCCCGCAAAGGTCGCGATGTCCGCCTCGAGCGGCCCCAGACAGCATCATGTTAAAGTCAGTGGCGCCCCAGGTCTTGGCCAGCTCACAAAGGTCATGATGTCCGCCTTGAGCTGCCCTATAGAGCATCCCGTTAAAGTCCGTAGCGCCCCAGGACTTGGCCAGCTCGCAAAGGTCGCGATGTCCGCCATGGGCTGCCCCACGCAGCATCATGTTAAAGTCAGTGGCGCCCCAGGACTTGGCCAGCCCGCAAAGGTCGCGATGTCCGCCATGGGCTGCCCCAGACAGCATCATGTTAAAGACAGTGGCGCCCCAGGTCTTGGCCAGCTCACAAAGGTCACGATGTCCGCCGTGTGCGGCCTGATACAGCATCAAGTTAAAGTCCGTAGCGCCGTCCCTGTGTGCCTCCTCGCACTCTGCGCGATTTCCCGCGAGAGCATTATTCAGGAGTCGGATATTAGCTTGTTCCGTCATGACTTAATACTCTGTGACATACATTCAAAAAATAATCATACCTCTCGAGTGGGGGACACCCCCACGACCCCCTGAGACAGCAGTCGATTTTGCTGGTCCGCCGCTTGGCAAAGATGTGCTCCTGAACGTGCTGTTCGCTCCGAGTCGGCTTCTAGACGCCATCGCGCGATCAATCGTGTGATGGATAGAGCCAACGACCACCATCATCGATTTTTTGTCGCGTGATGACTGGCTCTTGGGTCAAACCATGGCAGCGAAAACATACCACTGCTTGTAACTCAAGTGGTAGCTGGGAGGTGATCTTGAACCATCGGAGGTACTCTTGTGAGGCTTGGGCACTAAGCTTAAAGTAATCATCAGTGACCAAGAGTAATGCAAAGAGGCTAACCCAGGCGGGCAAGGTTGGATCACTTGCACAAGCTCGCCAGTACTGAGCGAGAGATTTTATGTCATCTCGTATGTTGTGATACAGCATCCCAGTAAAGTTCGTGGCACCCCAGGCCTTGGCCAGCTCGCAAAGGTCGCGATGTCCACCGCATGCGGCATGATACAGCATCCCAGTAAAGTCCGTGGCGCCCAGGGGGTCTCCATGGGCCTTAGCCCAAGAGACGGCCAGCTCACAAAGGTCGCGATGTCCGCCTCGAGCGGCCCCAGACAGCATCATGCTAAAGTCAGTGGCGCCCCAGGTCTTGGCCAGCTCGCATAGATCGCGATGTCCGCCCCGAGCTGCCCCATTTAGCATCCAGTCAAAGTTGGTGGCACCCCAAGTCTTGGCCAGCTCACACAGGTCGCGATGTCCGCCATGGGCTGCCCCATATAGCATCCAGTTAACGTCCGTGGCACCCCAAGTCTTGGCCAGCTCGCAAAGGTCGCGATGTCCGCCACGGGCTGCCCCATATAGCATCCAGTCAAAGTTGGTGGCACCCCAAGTCTTGGCCAGCTCGCAAAGGTCGCGATGTCCACCTCGAGCTGCTCTATTCAGCATCTCGTTAAAGTTGGTGGCACCCCAAGTCTTGGCCAGCTCGCAAAGGTCATGATGTCCGCCTTGAGCTGCCCTATAGAGCATCCCGTTAAAGTCCGTAGCACCCCAGGCAGCATTTTGTTGTGCAAAATGCACGGCCAGCTCGCAAAGGTCGCGATGTCCGCCTTGAGCTGCCCTATAGAGCATCCCGTTAAAGTCCGTAGCCCCCTGGCGATGAGCGTCACGACAACCACGCTCATCACCTGCTGACGCTGCCTCTCGTAAGCGTTTATCGATCTCCATCATCTATGACTACCACATTCTACTTCAAAAAATACAGGCAGCCTTGGGGCTCGCACTTAGTCCCAGAGGCTTTTGACAGCGCGTTGTTGTGCAAAAATATATACCTGAAAGCGCTGTTCACGTTCACTGCGGACTGGTTTAAAGACACTTTCGCGCTCGAGGATTGTTGTCAGATCAGTGACATTGAACTTGGAGACCAGCGGTATACTGCGCCAAATAACTGCCGTCTGGGGGTCTACAAGAATATCATCTTTTGTATCTTGATGGATACAAACCTCCATATCTCCCCTCGAAACAGAATCGATTGCTGATGCAGGGGGTCGTGGGGGTGTCCCACCCTCGGCTGCTGTCTTAGGGGGCTCGTGGGGATCACCCCCACTCGGCTGCTGTCTCGGGGGGTCGATTGATGACGCGGGGGGTCGTGGGGGTGTCCCACACTCAATGGCGTTATCGAGCACATCAAGTTCCCAAGGTTGCACGAGGTACCGGCTCCGACACGCCCAATGCAGCCAAGCGCGGCGCGTAATATCCTCGCTCAAGATGGCGCCCAAAACGCGCTTCGCCATGGCGCCTCTGATGCCTACAAAGTCGCCATCCACGAGGAAGCTCCAAGGCCCACGGTACCAGCCTGGCAGCCATTCACGGGCCTCGGGGATGTCGTGGGCGATCATGACGTAGCGAATGTACGAGTCCGTCGTGGCCGCGAAGAACTCTGTCCAGCGCGTAAAACCGAAGATGATCAGCACGTGGGGCGCGCGATTAACGATCTGCAAGAGCGTTCGAAATGGGACCCGGTCGATGTTAACGGTGCCGTCCAGAGCCTGCCGGCGCAGGTATTCCTGGTACTTTTCGGCCAGCTGAACGGCGGGGTGGGTGCCAAAGAGATCAAGCCAACTGGGCCGGTCGGGGTCGACTTTAGCCTGAAAGGCCGAGTGGAGCGGATGTCGCCTCGGCGGTGGCGCCTCTCGCATGTCACAGTCGGGCATCAGGATGTCCATATTTGATTCCTCTCGCACCACCTTAAAAGCCCCCAAATGCCCACCTATCAGATCGAATGCCTCGGGGAAAACGTCCCCACCGTGGCCATTTACGACATCCCACCCTATGCCCACGCCCGCTCGGAATACGCCGAGGAGCTCCATGGCACCCTCATGCTTAAGGAAAAACAACTCGATGCCAGCACCGGCATCTACAAGCAATATCACTGCGCTGGTGGCATCGTCGTTACGCTGGCCCGGTACTTCAAGCAGCCGTCTGTGGTCGTGGAGCTGAAGAGTGCCAATCACCCCGAGGTCCTTCAACGCTATTTCGTTCTCACTAAGCGCGCGTATGTCATGGCCCTCATGCGATTTCATGCCACTGTACAGCAAGGAACCGGCTTCTACAGTTACCACGTCAGAGTCGACAATGAGGCCGCCTTGGCCGCCGTCCTTGAGTGGCTCGTGCCGGTTCGCAAGATGGTGACTCCACCTAGCGTCGGACACCCCCTGAAACATCAACCAAATGCCATAACCGCTGCACAGGTGTATGTGCCAAAACGCGGTTAAGAAATCTTTTTTGCGTCTGAAGAGGGACGGCTTTCCACTTATTTCTAACCATGGCCGCCCGACCCACCATCATCTTCAGTGCCGAACAGAGGGCGCTAATCCAGCACGTTCAGAGCGCCAAGAGCGGCTCTAGAGCTGCCACAAACGCCATTGCTGGCGCCGGCAAGAGCACGACCATCATCGGCCTCGCGAAGGCGCGCCCCGATGCCGACTTCCTGTCGCTGACCTTCAATGCGCAGCTGAGACTTGAGGTCAAGGAAGCCATCGCGGCCGCAGGTCTCACGAACGTCGAGGTCCATACGTACCACTCGCTCGCCGTGAAGTACTACGACCGTGCGGCTCATACCGATGAGCAGCTTATTAGGCTACTGGGGGGTCAACCGCAGTCGGGTCACGAGGGTGTCATCGACGACGCCGAGTTCGATGACGAGCCACAAGCGCCGGTTCCAGCAGATGAACCGGCTTCTATACGCCCCTTCATTCTCGTCATCGATGAGGTTCAAGACATGACGGCCCTGTATTTCGACTTCGTGTGCCGCTACTTGTGCGACTTTCGGGGTGGTGCCGCTAAGCACCTCGTTGAGACCGCCCTCTATCTATTCGGTGACGTCCATCAGGGCATTTACGAGTTCAAAGGCGCGTCGGTGGAGTTCTTAAGCACCCCGGAGCAGGCCTGGGGCCACCCCTTTGACCGTTTCACGCTCTCGGAAACATACCGTTGCGCACCTGCCATCTGCCGGTTTATCAATCGCGAATTTCTCGAGGGCGAAGAGCGCCTTAAGTCGGCGAGCCAGCGCCCCGGTGAAGGCCTCGCGAAGTACCGCGCCGACCGCTGGCACGATGAGACAAAATGTGTCTCGGAGAGGGTCGCTGAAGGCGTCGATGAGCTCGCCCACGAGGTCGCGATGATGATCACGCGCTCCATCGCGGCGGGCCGGTCACGAGCCAGCGACTACTTCCTGCTGGCCCCTTCCATCAAGGCTAGGTACCCTTATGTACGCGCCCTTCATAGCATCGAAAACGCCCTCGTGGCGAGCGGTGTCCCAGTCTATTATGGCATGAGCGACGAAGGGGCTCTCAACGAGGCCGAGCTGGCGCATAAGGTCGTGATCGCCTCTTACCACCAGTCGAAGGGCCGCGAGCGCAAGATCGTCCTCGTCTTTGGGGCCGACGCCAGCTATGAGCGGGGTAAGACCCCTCACGGCTGTCCAAGCGCCCTGTACGTGGCCCTGACACGCGCCAAATGCGCTCTCATGCTCTATCATATTGCGCCGTACAAGCCGCTTTCCTTCCGCCCTATTGCCGGTGTCATCCCCCCACGAGAGGCACTCCCAGAGCGGATTCGGGCGCCTCAAGTCGCTGCTACCGACCTCACAAAATGGCTCAGCACGGCACAATTGCGCGCCCTTATCCCGCTCGTCGATGCCGTTTTTGAGCGCGAGTATGAAGCGGCCGAGTCTGTGGCGGGCCTCAAGACGCACGTCCATGTGGGCCACGGAGGACTAACCCTTGTCGAGAACATCAGCATGATCAACGGCCTCGTCATCCCCGAGCACTTCGCGGGGCGGTCCCTCGAGGACGTCGCCGCTGCCATTCACTGCGACCGCAAGCTGCTCAAGGACGCCCGTGATCGCGCCCTTCGCGACGGCAATAGGGCGCTTCTTGGGCTCGTCCAGTGGACTGCTGAGCATGGGCAGCATCACCGTTTGCGCGTGCTAAGTGGCGCCCCCAACTGGCTCCCCGAGAGCGTCCTCGAAGCCACAAGCGCCTTGTTGCGGGCGCGAGTGGGCGCCAACACATCTGATGCACCAAGTATCCAGTTTGAGGTCGAACTTGCCAACGACCGCGGCATCGGTGCCCGCGCGGACATTATTTCTGATGGAATTCTGTGGGAAATTAAATGCACGGCTGACCTGCAGATCGAATACAAGCTGCAGACTGCCATCTATGCACTCTTAAGTGGCCTTCCAGCGCGCCTCTTAAACGCCCTGACGGGGGAGCAATGGCGTGTTCGTGACGGCGACGCAGTCATGGAGCAGCTCGAGGAAATCCTGAGGGTGTTACGCAGCTAAAAAACAATGATCTATGTGGTGTTTATTGTGGGGGTGTCCCATTGTGCGCGTTTATTATGGGGGTGAGCCATTGCCAGCCTTCATCGATTTTGCATCGAGTCACGACTGGTATAGTGGCAAGTCCATGACACCTGAAACACACAATTGCCTGCACCTCAAGGGGCAGATGAGACATTATCCTGACCCATCTAATGTGCTCAGGTGATGCTTTGGCATTAAGCTCACAATAGCCATCAGTGACCAAGAGCAACGCAAAGAGGCTAACCCAGGCCGGCAAGGTTGGATTATTTGTGCAGGCCTGCCAGTACTTGGCGAGAGACTTTATATCATCTTGCGCGGCCTCACGCAGCATCCCATCAAAGTCAGTAGCACCCCGGGACTTGGCCCACTCACACAGGTCAGAATGTCCGCCTTGGGCGGCCCCACGCAGTATCTTGTTAAAGTCAGTGGTGTTTCCAGGGGCTTTAGCCCAGGACATCGCCAGCTCACAAAGGTCGCGATGGCCGCCTTCTGCGGCCCAATATAACATCCCATCAAAGTTATTAGCGCCCTGGTCTTTAGCCCATTGGCATATGTTAAGATGTCTGCCTTGAGCTGCCCTAGCAAGTACCCAGTTAAAGTTAATGGAGTTCCAGGGCGTTTCATCGGCCTTAGCCCAATCGACAGCTAGTTCACAAAGGTCAAGATGTCCACCTTCTGCGGCTCCGTTTATCATCCAGCTATAGCTATCAGCGCCCCAGTCTTTAGCCAACTGGCATAGGTCCCGATCTCCATTCTTTGCTGCCTCACATAGCATCCAGTAGAAGTACGTAGCGCCCCAGTCCTTAGCCAGCTGGCATATGTCCCGATGTCCTCCTTGGCTTGCCCCCAATAGCATCCTGTTAAAGTCATCAGCGCCTTGATCTTTCGCTAATTGACACAAATCATGCCGACCATCACGGGCTGCCTTACAGAGTTGATCATTGGGTGTTGCCATGGACTTGTGATAATTTGCGGTTTGCTCGGTCCCACGGCCTCTTTTAATCCAAAGCACCCATTCAAAAAAACCACATCGGTGTTTCGTCTCAGCAAAAACACCATCAAACCATAGGCACGTCTAGCTGGTTGAAAAAGTGCGATAACTTCTTGCTGTGGAGCATGTCACCGATGTTGGGCATGAGCGTCGACGTATAGACCTCGAGCCCGATTGTCACAAACGCCAGAACTGCGAACGCGACTCCGAGGCCCACAAGCGCCGTACTGGGCGCTTTCAAAACACCCGCACTGATGAGACCAACGAGGACAATGACTGTGATGGCGCAAAAGACGAGGGTCGCGGTGTGAAAGCTCGAGTAGTTCCAGCCGGTCGCCAGGTGCTCCGCGAACTGCTCCTGCGAGCGATGCTGCATGGAGTCCATGGGGTTAAAGGCCCGGTGTGAATGGGCTTTGCCGGCGCCTCCCTCGGGAAGATGTGGCTTGCCCGAGAATGACTCAAAACCGACTTCGGCTTCGTCGACAAGGGCGGGGGCCTCTTCGCTGAGCAATTCGGCTCCTTCAGCTACAACCTCTGCCATCAGTTTGTGCGCGTTTGCCGATTTAGGTTAAAAATAGTTTCTGGTCCCGAAAAAGGCCACTGGTTTTTTGATTTCTCACAGACGTGCGTTTTATCAGCCAGTAGTGTGGCCTATTTTAACCCAACTCGGTAAACGTCTGCAAGTCTAATAAGACATGTACACTATCCCGGCACACCTCTTCGTGGACGCCAAGTGGCCGGCGCGCCTAGTGACCACGGCGGGCGACATTACGTGGCTGCTTAGTACTCCCTTCACACCCGCCAACCCGCGCCACTACATCTGGCATAACCAGTGGCCAACACACTATGAGATCTTACGTGAGCACATCAGTGTCGTCCTCGACATGCGGCTCGAGCTTGTTATACGCCTCCACCTTGCCGAGAACGACGACTTCTGGGAGGTCTTGGATCAAGAGAAGCTTCGCACGTTAGAGTTCCTCTTACGGCTAATATTCGACCTCGATAACATGTATGCCCCGACCGAGGTCGATTTTGAGATCCTGAAAGTACTGTATCCATTCATTCCAGACTCTCGCTATATCTTACGCGCATTTGCCCAGCGAGGAAAGTTTCAGCAGCTGCGTGAGCTTGCCGCGATCTCAAACCCGTGCCGAATGGATAGTCAGCTCGCACTAGGTGGTCGCTCCTCCGTGGCTGAGTGGCTCGCGACCATGCGCATGTTTCCCAGTGCGCGGCTTTATTTCCAGCACCTGGACTACAGTGAGCAAGAAATCATCTATGCGCATGATCGTAGTTCAAGGCCAATGAATGGCCCACTCCAAGAGCGCGAAATTCGTCGCGTCTTTGGGCTCATGGTCGTCGTTACTGAAGGCCTCTTGGTGCACGGCCCCCCGAGCGCCGCGGCGCGCTTTATGACCATCGCCGCGCAGCTTCCCAGTGAGCTGCAATGGCACCTCGCGAGGGTGCATTTTTACCTCACACACGCCTTCTTGCCGAAAATCTACGTGCCGGAAACCAGGATTTTGCGAACCCAATGTCGTCTACTCGATGGGGACGTCACTTGGCTGTTTGAATTTTTTATGCGGGCTTGCAAAAAAAGAATAGACCCGCGAACGAATCAGACGCCAATAGCCCGCTTGTACTCGCCAATGCGCTCTCGACTGGTCCAGACCGCGACATTCTTGCCAGTGTCATCGGCCACGAGGACCCAGTGTTGCAGGCCCTCACTGTACGCGACCTTGCACGTGTTTGTTACAATCTCATTATGCCCCGCCGTGTCCTCAAGTGTCTCCCGAAGGCATGTCAGAGACGAACTGAAAACGCGCACCTCTTCGAGAAGTGGGTTGCGTTTATGATCAGAGGCGGCGTCGTAGAATGCCACTTGGAAGAGGCTTAAATTCACGTCGAGCGCGATTCGATCCGCGGCCTCGATGGTGCCAACGTGCACCATAACAGTGTTTCGCAGTGGCGCCGATGGGTCTGGGACGAGCTCGTGGACCAGAGGTTGCCCTCCAAGGGGCCGTTCGACCATGCGATAGGCCAACACGGCGAGGTAAGGCGCGATGCGGGCATTAACTTCAGCGAGCCCTAGGTCCGTTTTAACACTGCGATAGAGGTGCTGGTGGGCGATGTAAATGAGCACATACATGGTGGCCCTGTGTGTGATGTGTCCGCAAGTCTATATATCTAAATCGGTATCAAAAAATAATTCAGCCCCTAACTTGACAGCAGCGCCTTCTGGCACAGCAGTGCCTGGGTCTTGTCTTCAATCCAGATGGCGATGGCACCAGCAATCGGCTTTTCTCGGTCCGGATAATAGATCATGTGGACCTTCTCGAGCACCGTCTCATAGGCGATATCGATGCGCGCCTTGACAAACTCCACAGCTTGCACACACGCCTCGATTTTTTCGAGCGGCTTAGCGACTACAACTTCGAAGAGAAAGATATCACGCGTTATACCGCGCGGGACTTGGTCGCAGTAAAAGCGTACGCGCTGGATGGGCGGAATCAGGAGGCTCATAAGGGTCATGACCTCGACATTGTTGCATACGTTGACCTTCATCTTGCTTTCGCGTGAAGCTGATTTTCCAACCTCAACTGGCGACACTTCAAAGCTCGTCCCTGCCAGCTTAGACCTGATCTCGGCCTCATCAAGATCAATGTGAAACTCACTGTGATAACGAATACGCTGCAGGTTTTCTCTCGCGTTCAGTGACACGAGGTATATCAAAACACGCATGTTTGCCGTGATAAAGTGGTATCTGCTCGAGATCAAAAAATAATTCACTCGGGGAATAACCAACGTCCTCCATTGTCGATCTTTTGTGCAGTGATGATTGGCTCTTGGGTCAAACCATGGCATCGAAAACACACCACTGCCTGCAGCTCAAGTGGCAGCTGGGAGATGATCTTAAACCATCGGACATGCTCAGGTGAGGTTTGAGCTGCTAATGTGAAGTAACCATCATTGATGATAAGTAAGCCAAATAAACTTACCCAAGCCGGCAGAGTTGAATCAGCTTTACAAGCTTGCCAGTACTTGGCCAGTTTCTTTAGGTCAGCATCGACTGCCCAAATCAGCATCCTGTTAAAGTTAGTGGCACCCCAGGACTTGGCCAGCTCGCAAAGGTCGCGATGTCCGCCGTATGCGGCCTGATACAGCATCTCGTTAAAGTTAGTGGCACCCCAGGCCTGAGCCAGCTCACATAACTCGCGATGTCCACCTCGAGCTGCTCTATTCAGCATCTCGTCAAAGTCCGTGGCGCCCCAGACCTTAGCCAGCTCGCAAAGGTCGCGATGTCCGCCTTGAGCGGCCCCACTCAGCATCCAGTTAAAGATAATGGCACCCCGGTTAGCATTTTGTTGTGCAAAATGCACGGCCAGCTCGCAAAGATCGCGATGTCCGCCTTGAGCTGCCCCACGCAGCATCCCGTTAAAGTCAGTAGCACCTTGGTACTTAGCAGCTTCACAAATATCACGATTCCCCGCGAGGGCCGCCTCCCGCAATTGTGAATTAGGTGTCTGCATTGTCGATCGCTTCTAGGTGAACGTCTAACAGAAGCGCACACGCATTTTCGATGCTACTAGGCACTATGCGATTCAAAAAAATGAATCGCCGCGACCCTATCAACATTACAGCAATATGGCCCTTGCCCTCGGAGACAGCGAAAAGTCCATTGAAACGAAGGATTACTGGGGCGGTGGCTCACGGCCCACGGACGTCGAGTGCCTCGTGGTCACAGGCCAAGGTCGCCTGGCTTGGCAGAAGTTGATCTTTGCCCCAGGCGCACTTCTGATGATTCAGGAGCTGCTCATTAACGTCCTCGATCAAGAGGTCCGAGCCTCCGTCAAGGAGCTCAGGGTGTCTTTCGTCCCCACGGCCGATGGCGCCATAGTAGAGGTCCTCAATTACGGCCCCGGCTTCGCGGTCGTAAAGCACCCCGACCTCAACGAGTGGCAGCCCTTCATCCTCTCGATGTTCCTGCACAACGGCGATGCCGGCAATGGCCGCCCGAACTCGATCACAGGCGGCACAAACGGCATCGGACTCAAGCTGGCAAGACGCTACTCGCGCCTCAGTGAGCTCGTGACCATCGACGCCGACAACGGGCGCCTCTTCGCCCATAAGGTCTGCCACAGAGGCGCGGCATGGATCGAGGGTCGCTCCAACAAGGACATTGCGACCCTCAGCGCATATTCGCGCGACCTGATGCCCTTCGAGTATGGCCGCGAGGACGTCTTGGAGCTCCGAACTGGCACTCAGCCGCCTCCATATCCGTGCAGCAGCAGGCTTGTCGAGGGTGGGGCGATTCCGATCTCGGCCTCGAACCCCTTCACGCTTGTGCGCCTTGAGCCTCGCTTTGCAGAGCGCTTTGACATGAACGTAGGCAACATTGGCCACCTCACGAAGGCCCTCGAAGGCACGCTCACTCAGCTTTCTGTGCTTCTCAACGCGCCAGTCTGGTTCAACGGGAAGCGCATTGGCGACGATGCCACCGACGTGTTGACGCGCCTTCAGAGCTTCGCCCATCAGATCCATGGCCCCGAGGCCGTCTTAGTCGCCTGCACCATTGACCCCGAGAAGATGGGCGACGTTCGAAGCCTCTCACCGGCGGCCAAAAAGACCCTCTATGAGGCACCCCTCCGGCACCGATATCCTCTCAACGTGGTCTTTGTGCTCAACGAGGGCCTCAATATTGGCCGCGACTGGGCGTGCATAAACGGCGTCAATGTCATGACCGCGGCGCAGCTCTTTGGGCACTTCTCGAAGCAAGTCACGGCCGCTCTTCAGCAGCATACGGCCGAGGGCGTGGACGTCGGTGGCCTCGCGGGCGGCATGATCACGACGTATGTCGCGGGCTTCATCCCTAAGCCCCAGTGGCAGTCGCAAAGTAAGAACTACTCGTCCTTCACCGTGGCCAACTCCAAGGAATTCTTCGAGCCTTATACGCTGCCCTCTGGCGTCCTAGGAAAGCTCGTGGCACACGTCCGAAAACGCCTTGAGTCCCTCCAGAAGCAGGCGCTCGTTAAGGAAGTCGGCGAGATCCTCGAGAGCCACAAGCGCCGCCACATCATGCGTAAATGGGACCCTTGCGAGCTCATGAAGTCCAAGAAGTGGTCCGACCGCAGCCGCGCCACGCTCTTTGTGGACGAGGGCGCGTCCGCCCACACGATGATCACGAGGGGCGCGGGCTCCAAGGACTGCCCCATGAAGCTCGGTGTCGACCTCGCGGCGTACCCGTTTCAGGGCGTCCCGAAGAACGTCCGCGAGTGCACCATCATGGACGAGAGTCGTGTCCCACCTGTCAAGCTGCCCGATCCTGAGCTGGCCCGCAACATCATCTGGGCGGACTTCATGCAGGTGCTCGGCCTCGATTATTACAAGACCTACGAGTCCGAGGCCGAGCTTCAGACGCTCAACTTTGGCCGCATCGTCGTTGCGACCGACCAGGACGTGGACGGCGAAGGCAAGATCATGTGCTTGATCCTCAACTTCTTCGACGTCTTCTTCCCGGCCCTCATCCGCAAGCATAAGCTGCTTTGGCGCTTTGAGACCGACCTCGTGCGGGTCTTCAGTGGCCCACAATCGAAGCTCCTCGCCTCCTTCAAGACCGAGGCGGCCTTCCGAAACTGGGCGGGCTCCAACGGCTACTTTAAGCTGCTGAACAAGGATCTTTTCGAGCTCGCAAAGTCCATGAGGATCCGCGGTCATCCCTGGGCCATGCAACTTGTGAAGGCTGCGGGGGCCGCGGGCGAGCCTCCATATGCCCAAGAGCGCATCATCTACAACGCCCTTGTCCGCGACTGCAAGGAGCTCAAAGGCGCGAAAGTCCAGTACTACAAGGGTCTCGCTGGGCACAGTCACGACCAGACCAAGCGCATGTTCGCGGGCCCTAACTTTGAGGCCGCCATGTTGCAGTTCTGCTATGACGATGCGACCCCAGGCCTTTTTCGAGCCTGCTTTGAGACCGACTCTGAGCCTCGTAAAGTGCTTCTGCGCAACGACGATGACGCCGCACCCGAGCCGCTCCGGTCGCTTATTGCTACCGCGCTGTCGATATCTGGCGCGCTGCAAACCAGCTGTGGGGCACATCTGCTCGGGCCCTATCGCGCCTATTGCCACGACGACCTCGAGCGCAAGCTGCTTTGTGTGGTCGATGGCCTCAACTCCGTCCGCCGCAGGATGCTCTTTGGCGCCCTAGAGTACTTCGGGGGCAAGGGGAAAAACCACTCCGACCTCGTCAGCAACATCTTCGGCCCCATTGCCTCGGCCTCGGCCTATCACCACGAGCCGGAGATCATGGCGGACGTCATTAAGCGCGACGCGCAAGCCTTCTTCGGTAGCCGACGCCTCCCTATCTTCATTGGCGAGGGTGAGCTCGGGACGCGCATGAAGCCGGAGCCGGGCGCCTCCAGGTACGTCCGCGTGGCGCTAAACCATGACCTAGTGAACGCCCTTTATCCGCCCGAAGACCTGCCCTTGCTCCGATACCGCTTCGAGGACGGCAAGCGGACCGTGCCTCTGTACTTTGTGCCCACCATCCCGCCTGTCTTTGAGTACGCTATGTTGCCCGCGACGGGGTGGCAGTTTAACGCCCACGCCATCGACGTCGATGTGCTTCTCGCGATGACGCGCCAGTTGATTGTCAGCGCTAATATGGAGGAGGCAAGCGCCATCGGACCCGCCATCAGAGCCCGTGCACTGGCCTATGACCGTCATGGCTGGAAGGGCACGCTTCTTGACATACCAGCCGAGGCCGGCAGTGATAGCCACCAGCCTCGGTCAGCCATGACCCTCTCAGTGGGCGTTTGCACCACCAGCCCAGCGGGCCCTGGGCTTACTAAAGTGCGCGTGACAGAGCTTCCGATCGGCATGACCGGCGACACGTACATCGACTACCTCATCCGCATCGGCACCGAGAGGACGTGGGTCGACGGTCAGCAGAAGCGCGCCACGAAGTACGTTGAACATCCCTTCATCCACGACTTCCGCGGCTCGGAGTCCATCCTGAACAAGTCGAGCGTCGAGCCTCTGACCGAGAATGAGATCGACGTGAGTTTCGTGGCCCGCACAGACGCCCTTGAGAAGCTCAAGAACGCCCGCTACAGAGGCGTCAATCTTGGCCGCCATGGTCTCGCCCACGGCATCGGCCTCAGCGAGCCAATGGGCCGGCAGCTCAACTACATCGGCTATAAGCCCGATGGTGCCCCTCACGTCCTCGAGCTCAAGTCCTACTACGACGTGGTGGCCGCATGGCTGCCGGAGCGGGCGGCCCTTTACCGTGCCCGCGTCGAGCGCGAGCTGGTCATGTGCGTCTTTAAGCGCGCCCTCCTGATCGAGACCGAACACGCGTTTACGGTCGACGTCCCGACGCTCATTAAGCGACTCGGCGTCCCCGAGCAAGACGCACTCTTTGCCAGCAAGGGTTTCTTCAAGCTGAACCGCGCTCTGATCGAGCAGCCGAAATACCTCTCAACTGCTGCCCTGCCGTTTCACATCAGCGGCTATATGGTCCTTCAGAGCTTCGAGGACGCGTTTGCAGCGCGCACTCCGAGCGGGGGTACCTCGCACAATGAGGACGACGAGACCGGAGACGCCGATGCCGACCCCGCAATGACCCCGCCGAGCTACAATTACATTCGCAACTTGCGTCTGGGGCAGAGCTCCGAAAGTGCCAAGAGGCAGCAAAAAATAGCTGAGCTTGAGGCGCGCATCGCCGTGCTACGTGGCGCGGACTATTGGAGGCAGCTGTGGACCACCGAGCTTGACGCCCTCACGAAGGTCGCGGCGCGACGTAAGAACTTCTGGCGAGGATGACGAACATGCCACGCGCCAATTTTTTGTGAATTAATGGCATTGCGAGAAACACCCCACGAGCCTACTGCAGCCCAAGACATTCAATAACGCCTCTCGACTCCCCCAGGTGCGCCTCGCCCTCGGACGAATCCCAAAAGAGTTTCTTGCGGGCACCTATGATGCTCTATGGCACAAAAAATAATCGCGCTGGGTCTAGGTCAATGCAGAAGTGTTCGAGCTTGTAGCACCTATGGTTGCCAGTACTGTTGCGGTTACCATGGCACCGCTACTATCGATGCACATGGCATTTTTAGCAGTCGCGCTGGAAGGACACGTTGTGCACACCCCGGTGTTGTTGGCCAGTGTCAGTAGGTTGGTACCAGTAGGGCATGTAGTACCAAGAGGCAGGTTTACTGCAGCCCGAGGAACCCATAAAGAGCTCCATGTTCCGTACCATGGGTTAGGCGAGAGCACCGAGTTAAGGCCGGTGGTAAAGCTCGTGCTGGCTTGATTGGCAAAGTACGCGCCCGTTACGCCAAGGCCAATAAGTGCTGCGAACACCAGAATCGCGACCACGATAAGGACCCAAACGGTTATGGTGACCATTGGACCAACCGGCATGACCGATAATTTATGTTTTCATACCCAATGTTGCAAAAAATAATTCGCTTCCTTCAGGATGCCCCAATAGTCGCTATGACCCCCGTTGGTGGTCCACCTGGTGATGCCGTGGATGTCCCAGAGCATGAGGTACCCGAGACCGCTCCTGAGCAACACGATGGAACCGAACCCGCATTAAGGTATGCGGTTCCAGTCGCGCACGTGTAACACGCATTGACGCCATTAAGGACGCCCGGGCACGTCAAGCAAACGCCCGTACCTGTAGCACCGCCAGTCGACTGCAGCTTTGACCCACTCGGACACGTGCTGCCCACGGCAAGGTTAGGCGTGCCTCGGAAGACACCACTAAGGGCAGCTCCTACCGACAAAGGGTTCGGCATGAAGATCGATTTCACGCCCGTCATGAAGCTCGACCCCGCCTGATTGGCGAAATATGCGCCTGCTGCCGCAAGGCCGCCGAGCAGCACGAGCACAAGAATCGCGAGCACGATAAAAAGCCAAGCGAGCGCACCCATGATTGCTTATTACAGTGATCTTTGTATGCTGGCCAAAAAACTGATTCACATCACTGAGCTCGTTACTCGGCCATGGACGCTCTTTTCCAACAGCACTTTGAGACCAAATTACGCCTCTGGCCGGACCGTAAACAAGCACCCTTGTGTCTCACTGAGCTCTATACGTTCATCGCGAGCCTCGTCGGTCATTGGCCAGATGGCGAAATCCATGATGCCGTCGGCGCCTATCTTGCAACCTCCGTTCCCGATGAGAAGGTTACTACTAAAGAGCTCGACAAATTCATCACAGGGAACACGGGTCGTATCTTAGCAAGTCTAAGTTATGGTGTTATTCGTTGTGTACTTAAGGCAGAGAGCGATGATTTTACGCTACGATGTATCTTGCAGCTACCCTCGCGTTATTACCCCATGGTCGAGAGGCATTGGACGCGTATAAACCCTAGCAAGTCTCCAAACCCCTGGCGTCATGGGCCATTGCCGCTTGTTCCAGTTCCACGTTTTACATGGTGGGAAAATCACGGTTGCAAAGACATAGCTAATTATACTGATGCTTTTGGTTCCTATAATGCAGCTGCAGGCATTTGGGTTTTAGCCGGCATGCTTGTTGAGGGTATGCTGCAAGTTGGCACCCAAACGCCTGCCCCCCACGGGCGCTTTTGGCGCATCATGGTGCAGATTCCGATTGAGCTTCAGCTGCAGATCGCGATCAACACCCAAGGCTATGCGGAGCTGCTTGGGGCGGTCAAAAAAGGTACCGTTTATCCCGTCTGCATACAGGAGTATTACGCGCTCTTCTCGGTCACAGTGTCGGGGGGTCGTGGGGGTATCCCCTACTCGGCTGCAGTGTAGGGGGCTGATATCTCAGGAGCTCCAAGATAGATAACCTCAGTGGCCTTAACGTCTATATCAGAGAACTCGTATGTACGCCATGGCGTCTCGAGCGTAGTCCGGCCCGTGAAGGCAATTAACCTGATCATATTTTTTGCTACAATGCCCGTGTCGATCTTGACATGCGGGACATGCAGGAAATGAAGCTCTTCCAGCACTAGCGCCACCGCAAGATCGAGGTGAAGGAGCTTGCCGGTCCAACCTGCGCCCTCGATCCAGACCTTGTGGGCGTCGGCCGGCACGATCAGCATGACACTCTGGGCGGCAGGGTCAAGGTACCGAAGCTCGATGCCATACACGCCAGCCTCGTCGTTGCGCCACGCTGCCACGTCCGTCCCTCGAAGGGCTTGCTTTGACTCACGATCCATGGATGATCCTAAAAAAGAAACACGATTAATTTCATCGTCGTCTGGCCGCCTAGTTGCGCTTGAGGACGACCGTCATATACAGCCCGATAAACGTGCGATCGCCGTCGCTCAAACCTTGCTGGGCCTTGCCGTAGTTGACCATGTCCGTGAACTTCTCGTCGAAGTTATAGCGCGCCGCGAGAGTGAAGCCGCCGGCGGGCCGCGTAAAGTGGTCAATAATCGCCTCGGCGCTGACCAGATATTCCTCGATAAGGGCGCCTCGAGTGAAGGGCAGCAAGAGGCGAATCTTGGGCGTCAGCTCGGCGTCGTTGGCGCGCTCGATGTGGTACTTTTTGCGTCCGTCTTCTTGGACGATCCAGGCCTTGCGACCGGCTTGAGCCTCGCGGTCAAGGAGAGCCTCGACGCGCACACGGTCAAAGATAGTGAAGATAAAGTGCCCACCAGGCTTGATGGCGCCTCCGATGAGGGTCACGATGTTGGCCATATCGGCGTCCGTCACGACGAAGTAGTGCATCGCGAAGAAACACGTCACGTTGTCAAAGGCCAACTGGAGCTTGGAGAGGCGCGTCTGTGCACCACTCGCTGCGCCGGTCGCCCCCTGGGGAGCGTTCATCAGCTCGAGCTTACCGAGCGTTTCAATGGCCGGCCTAGCAAGGTCCTGCTGCACCAGGTATATGCTGGGAAGCGCACCTTTTGTCCCCTCATAGCTCTTCATGCGATCAAGCTTGCGAAGGACGAACTCTTGGATGGCCCCCGCATCGCGCTCAACGACAAAGACGCGGCCTTTAATGTTCGCGAAATAATTCGAGATATCCGAGCCGCGACCCCCAGCAAGATCAAGGTGCGTCGTAGAGCCGTTTAACTGCCGGAAAAGCATGCGCTTAATGGTGTTGTTAAAGCGCGTCATGGCGATGTAGCGGTCGTCCTTGAGGGACTCGAAGTAAAGGCGGATGTCGCCCCGGAGGTTCTCGAGCGTCAGCGGGTACATGAAGGTTAGCAAGTTTTGCTCGGCATGGGCAAGCAAATTGCCGAAGTACTGGCCGCTGATGACGTCGCTGTGACGGTCGGAGCGGACACGCTCAAAGCGCCATCCGAGGCGAGTTAAGGGGCCGCGTGGGCCAACGATAGGTTCACCCCGCTGGTCCAGCCAAGTGGGAGCGAGCTCGAGGACCTGCCCATCGAGGTCGTCACGGGGCGAATGAAGCAGGTGCAGGTTGGCACCCAGCGACGTCTGAAAGGGCGTGGGGAAGCGCGACGTAAGGCTTCGAGTCGCGAACTGTGAGACGACGTAGGAGGGCTCGTTGATGAGCAGCCTCTCGGCCTGATAAATCGTGCAATACAGGATGTACTGCGTCTGCCCGGGCATGATGCGGAATGGCGCGATGGCCCTGAGGTTGTCGGGGACCTTGCGGGCGAGGAAGTCGATCGTGACGTGCGTGCTGGGCTTCCACTTGAGCACAGTTGTCTCCCAGTAGGGCGAACCCGGGCTCACGAAGATGAGTCCGTCGGTCTTGTATGGTCGCGACTTGGCCTCGATGGCGGCCGCATTTACCTGCTCTGAATACCGGGCTTCGTTGGTGCGGCGGTCCACGAGGCGCGTGAAGGTCTTGGTCTCGATGCGAATCTGCGTCTCGGTTAAGAGCGGCGCGAGGGTCGTTTTTGCCTCCTCGGCGTACTCGATGCGCTTCGAGAAAGGCAGCGTGTAGACCTGCACGTCATTGATGGCCATGATGTCGAAGATGATGAAGCGCGGCGCGGCGGACTCTGCACGAACCAGCTCCCCGTCGAGGATCATCGCTGGCATCGTGGCCTTTGGGTCGCCCGCCCGCAGCATCTCCATCGGGTTGCCGGGGTCCCCGTGAAGCAGGTAAATGGCGCCCGTCTCCGTCAAGTAGAGCATCGCGTGCGTGCCATCCGTCTTCTCCGTGACGTACCATTCGGGGAAGAAAAGCGCCTCATTGAACTCGCGGCACGTCATGGTCTTGGCCTGCAGGGTCGCCTGCTTGATGGTCGTGGGTTCGACGCGCCGGCCCACTTTGTACCACTCAAAGGCACCCCTGAGGATGGTCCGAAACTCAATGGCGTTGCGATCCTGCGCGAAGATGATGCGGTCGATGAGCTCGAACTCGTTCATGACGGGCTCGATAGCGTCGAGGGTCGTTAGAGCACGCGGATCAAGCAGCTCGTACTCAATGGCGAGCTGATCGAAGACGAAAATCGGGTTGCGCACGAAGGCCCGGAAGGCATCCACGTCCTTGATGGGAGAGGCGAAATATACGCCTCGACTCGCGACAATCTGCTTGATGGTGAGGACCGGCACGCGGTAGGTGGCGACGAACTCGACGCGCCAATGCTCGAAGCACGCGAAGCAGCGGGTCTTCAGGAAGCACGCCCCAAGGACCTCCGGCAGCGCCTCCGCGACGAGCGGCACCTCGGCCACCAGGACCATCTTGCGAGTCTCCGAGGTCGTGTTCTGCTCGCGGGCCTCGAGGCGAAGCTCCTTACGCATGAAGGTCGTGTCGATTTTCTTGAGTCCTTCACAGGTCACACGGCACTGGTGCGGAGGCAGCGTGACATGGGCGGGCGGCCCGTTGGGTGCTGGCCTCGCGGCGTGAGAGGCGGTTGTGCTGCCGTATTGGATGTCGCAGCGTTGCATGAAGGTGAAGCCGGGGGGATTACCCGTCTTTGAGCTGGCCTCGCCTTTGTAGCCCTGGCAGAGCGCCTCAAAGTACTCAAGAAACTTCGCCACATTGCCGACCGTGATGCGGACCTCGAGCTCAGGCTCGACGGGGCTCACAATCTGAGGGATGTGAAGACGCGCCTCGGCCAAAAACTGGTTCATGGTCAAGCAAGATGCAACTGTAGGCTTTTAAGCTGTGATTCAAAAAAGATTAGTGCGCTATGACGACTTCTCAAAGAGCCAACAGCCGCCCGCGTCGATGGCCCTGCCGGTGACGACCGGGTCCTGTGTCAGACCATGAACGCGAAAACACACCACCGCCTGTAGCTCAAGCGGCAGCTGGGAGACGATCTTCAACCATCGGACATGTGCAGGTGAAGCATAATTGCCCTCGCTTGGTGGGCACCTGAGCCGGAAGTAGCCGTCTGTGACGAGCAGCAGACCGAACAGACTGACCCAAGCTGGCAAAGTTGGATCCTTGACGCAGGCTTGCCAATATCTGGCGAGAGATTTTAGCTCTTCGGTGGATGCACATTTTAACATCTTGTCAAAGACAATGGCGCCCCAAACAACTCCATGGGACTTAGCCCAAGAGACGGCCAGCTCACATATATCGCGATGTCCTCCTTGAGCTGCAGCAATTAGCATCAAGTTAAAGTCAGTAGCACCCCAAGAGACGGCCAGTTCACATAGGTCCCGATGTCCAATTCGGGCTGCCGCATACAGCATCTCATCAAAGTTGGTGGCACCCCAAGAGACCGCCAGTTCACACAGGTCGCGATGTCCACCTTGGGCTGCCGCAAGCAGCATCCAGTTAAAGTCAGTAGCACCCCAAGAGACCGCCAGTTCACACAGGTCGCGATGTCCACCTTGGGCTGCCGCAAGCAGCATCCAGTTAAAGTCAGTAGCACCCCAGTCTTTAGCTCGCTGGCATATGTTGCGATGTCCACCTCGGGCTGCCACGCGCAGCATTTCGTTAAAGTCGGAGGCGCCCAGGGAGACCGCCAGCTGACATTGGTCGCAAAGTTTACCGCGGGCTGCTTCCAACAGGCTCCAGTTCAAGGCAAAGGCGCCCTGTTGTCTTGCTAATTCACATCCCACACAATAGCCAAACAATGCTGTATCTTGCAGCTGATTAGGATCACCTTTCGAAGTCATCTTGTCCTATGGATGTGCCACATCAAAAAATAAGTCGCAGAATTAAGCCTTGCAGACGTTTGCCGATTTGGGTTGAAATAGGCCACAGACTCATCGAACAATTAGGCCTTCTGCACCCACTCCTCACAGCTCGCGGCCGCCGACCCAAGGCTGAACTCCGTGGGCCGCGTCAGGGCCGCAAAAGTCTCGTCGTGTCCCGGCATGGCTATCGACCGCTGAAGCCACATCCGCAGATGCGCCTTATGCTCGGCTCGAATGGCCTCCTCGCGTTCGGCTGCGAGCTTGGCGGCCTCGGCGTTCTCTTGCTCGGTCACCTGCAGCTCCTTGTAGGCCTCGGCAGCGAGGGCGTCCTTGAGGGCGCTAGGGAAGCGGCGCTTGTAGTCGCGGGGCCAGCGCGACTTGGCGTCCTCGATAATCGTGAGGTACGTGTAATAGGACTCGTGCTCGGCGCGGGCGCGCAGCCTGGCCTCGAGGAGCAGCTGCTTGGGTGGCTCGTAGGGCTCTGGAAGGTCCGGCGCGGGCACGACCTCGTAGCCCGTTGAGACGCCGGCCTCGTCAAAGGTCTCGACGGTGCGATCGACGCGCGGTGCCTCGCGCAGCTTACGGTCCGCCTTCACCCGCGGGTCAAGCTCCTCGAGCTTTTTGGTGGCGAGCCCATCGACGGACGTGTTGCGCGCGTAGTGCATGTAGGCCTTGAAGGCGGCCGTGAAAAACTGCCCTCGCACCGCGATGATCTTGACGACGACGGGCCACTGGTGGGCGAACTTGGGGTTGGCGCGGGTCAGGGCGACGGTGTAAATGTTGGGGTCCACATCCTTCTCTAGCGCTTGACGCTCATCCCGAAGGCGCTCATAGATGGCAAAGAGATCACCCGCCTCCTTGATGTGCGGCTCACTGGCCTCTTGTTGGGCTCGCTTGGCGATCGACATCAGATGGTTCATGGCCATCGGCATTATCGTCCCTCCAAAAAGATCGAGACCAAAAAAGAGCAAAGGCGGGTCTTAAAAGCCTTCCATAAGGTCGGTCAGCAAATCCATCGCGATGGTGGTCTGCTCGGCATGTGACTTGGTCGACCAATCGTTGTAGGCGATATCGAGGGCCTCGGGGTTGTCGCTCGCGTCGGCCACCGATTGAAAGTCCTCGATCGGCATACCTGCGATGTCACCAGGCTGATCAGGCACGAATTGGAAATCGTCGATGCTCACGGGCACATCGTTGTCAATGGTCGGTGCAGGTTCGACGATCTTAAAATGCTTCTTGCGCTCGGCGGCCCCGGCGACGCTGGTCTCGTCGTCGATTTCAAACGCCTCAATGCCGGCGTCTTCGGCGGCCCCGGAGACGTCCTCTTGTGGCCCAACGGCGAACTCAACGGCCTCGGTGGCGCCATCGGCCTCAAGCTCGGCGGTGTCATCGTCGGCGGCCCCGGTGTCGTCGCCAATGGCAAAATCCATCTCGGTCGCGTCGAGAGGCTTGTTGCGCTCATCGAAGTCTTCGAGGTCGATATCCTCCTCACGCGCGCCACTGAAGGTTGCGGCGTCGCTGCTCAGCTCGGCGGCAGTGAAATCGTCGGCGCTAGCAAGCTCGACACCCTCGGCCGAGCCCTTCTTTGCGCCAGTCACGAAAAACGTGCTCTGAAAGCGGTCCAAAACGCGCTGTTGGGCGTCCGTGTCAAGGCCACCAAGAAGCCTCACGATAAGGGAGTAAGTCTCGTTGGCGTCATGGTCGCCGCACCACTCGCATTCGCCGGTGATGGTGTCCCCCACTGGCTCTGCCGAGCCCTCCACTGTCGTGCGCTCGTGAAGGGCCTCGATGGCACCATCAAAAGCCCCAAGGTCAATGTTCGGGTATGTTGCCGTAAAAGCCATCCTTGCAATTTGCAACCAAATGCCAAAATGCAGGTCAAAAAAGCAAATTGCAAATCATTTGGTTTACAATGTCATGGCCAACGTCCGCGCGTCTAGCCGACGTTCCAAATCAGGTCGCCGGCGCGCCCATGGAGCTTCACGAACTGCCAAACTTTGGCGTCGTAGTGGGCCGCTGATGGGTACGGCGGAGGGTCCCTGGCGCGCTCGGCGAAGGCCTCAGGGGCGACGAAAATCTCGACTGGTACGCGGTGCGCACTATTAAGGGCGCGTCCTACCTGCACGAGCACCAACGTGGCATTCGGCCAGACCTCAGCGAGGGCGCGCGCCAATGTGCCGGACCCCGAGGCAATCCAGATGCGTTTTGGAGGCACGAAATCAGCCGGTGTCGCCGTGCGTATCTGCATCGCTAGGATGCGGATGAAGTCGGGCGTGTCGATGCCGAAGGGTACTTGTGTGCGGCGATGGGGACAGTCCACGCCCGCGGCGTACTTCAAGGCACTCTTCTTGGCCGCGTCCCATGACGGGCACTGGATGATTTTAGCGCCCCAGCGTGCGGCCACGAGGGTCATATTGGCTGGGGTATCTCCACAGAAGATCGTAACGAGCTTTCCACGCTGCGCGCCGACGTACGCCAGAGCCACTTGAGCGTAACCAAACGGCATGCTGGCATAGACGAGTTCTTCCGCCCCTGTCTCGCAAGCAATGATACCGCGTTGCTTCGTACCCCCTGGAAGCAGGTCATCGCGGACCACCCGCAGCGTAGCACCCTGTACATGGCACTCTGAGATGACAAGTGGCGGATTACAAGTGGGCGTAAACGTCTTCACGTGCGGGGTCATCACGAAGGTGAGGGGGCTGTCAATCAGGGCGCGCTGTTCGGCTCTTAGCGGCTCCCAACACCACGGCCTTACATCGATCTCGTCGCGCTTGAGGGGTCCGACGATGCAATGCGTGCGGTCGACCCACACGATGCGCAGGTTAACACTGCGTAGTGCAGCCCTAATATCAGCCTCTGAAGTACGCGCTGGGAAGCCTGTCAAAACGTGAAAGTCGGCCATGTTAACTACCTAGCAGAAAAAACGAATCAAATAGATGTGCAGTTCATCTACGTCTTCCCCGTGAGAATGTTCAAAAGCACCCCCAGCTGCTCGGTCGTGAACGCTTGGGACATGACATAATGCTCTTTTTGGTTGCTGGAGACGTTGACTCGAAACTTGTTGACGATCGTATCAAGCAGGAGCGTCATCTGCTCCTTCGTCGGGCCTCCCGCGAGGTACCGTGAAATGTCGGCGATATAGCTCGCCCGCAAGCCTTGCTCCTCGGGATTCATGGTAGACTTGCAGGCTTCGTGATCATCGTCAAATTTGAAGGCCAACGGCAAGTGTAAATTAGACTGTGAGCCATGAACACCGATCGCGTGGCGGAATTCCCGCTCTCCCCACATACGATTCGCTGCACCGCCTACCGCTATGGTCGCATCTTGTATCAGGAGAAGGCCATCCCGTGGGACACCTTCGTGGGCCTTCTTCGGCTCGATGGCGCCTTCTTCTATGAGTGGTGGAACGAGGCCCGCGACGTAGGTGCCTTTATGGACCTCTGCGGGGCATGGCACATTGAGCCCGCCATCCGGGACCTCTTGAATGACGCGCGATTCTTGTTTTACTTCATCCCGGAGACCGTCGCCTCCTTTATGATCTACTGTCGCGATGTAACGCGCCGCGCGAGGCTGGCTGGGCGCAGGGCCCCGAACGCGAGGGTAATGACCGTCGCCCCAGCCCGTCTTATTGCCCGTGGGAAATTCGACCTGCTTTTCGACATGCCCCAGTACGTCCAGCACGTGAACAAACTGGTGGTGCAAATCAAGACCGAGGAGGTCTTCATCAGCAATGCGCTCCGCGACTTCCTTGCGCGCCACGAGACTATTAAGGCTTTTCACGACCTGACGTCGTTCCTCATGCTGTATTGCACGACTGAGATGCAGGACGAGAGTGCTTCGGAGAGCGACTCTGATGAAGATCCATAGTGGTCCTAGGCTACTGCATTTAGGGGGCATGGGGGTGTTCACTCGGCTACAATATCGGGGGGTGTCCCCCGCTCGGATGTCTATTTTTTAACATAATTGATTCTGTGTATCCTGACATCATCGATAGTATCGAGTTATAAGCCATTTTAGCTAATTTAACAAACATCCGTATGTCTACTATGCAAGAAGCGGCATTGAGTAACAATCGTCATGGGTGTGAAGAAGCCCGACGCCTCGGCGACACAGGCTTCAATGGGATGCTGCATGGGGCAGCTCAAGGCGGACATCGCGACCTGTGTGAGTTGGCCAAGTCTTGGGGTGCCACGAACTTCGAGTGGATGTTATTTGAGGCAGCTCGTAACGGACATCGCGACCTGTGTGAGTTGGCCAAGTCTTGGGGTGCCACCAACTTTGACTGGATGCTAAATGGGGCAGCTCAGAGCGGACATCGCGACCTATGTGAGCTGGCCAAGGACTGGGGTGCGACTTACTTTGATAGGATGCTGAATGGGGCAGCTCAAGGCGGACATCGCGACCTGTGTGAGCTGGCCAAGTCCTGGGGCGCTACGAACTTCGACTTGATGTTGACTAGGGCAGCTCGGGGCGGACATCGCGACCTGTGTGAGCTGGCCAAGACTTGGGGTGCCACGAACTTCGAAGAGATGCTGCGTGGGGCAGCTCGGGGCGGACATCGCGACCTGTGTGAGCTGGCCAAGACTTGGGGTGCCACGAACTTCGAAGAGATGCTGCGTGGGGCAGCTCAAGGCGGACATCGCGACCTGTGTGAGCTGGCCAAGACTTGGGGTGCCACGGACTTTGACTGGATGCTATATGGGGCAGCTCAAGGCGGATATCGCGACCTGTGTGAGCTGGCCAAGTCATGGGGCGCTACGAACTTCGACTGGATGCTGCGTGAGGCAGCTACAGATGCTCTCAAAGATCTTGCTAAGTACTGGCAAGCCTGCACCAACGATCCAACACTACCCGCTTGGGTGAGTTTGTTCGCTATATTGCTGCTCACTGACGGCTATTTTGAGCTGATAGGTGCATCGCCAGAGTACCTCCGATGGGTAAAGATCCTCTCCCAGCTACCACTTGAGTTGCAGGCAGTGGTATGTTTTCGCTGCCATGGTTTAGCCCAAGAGCCGATCATTACGCGACAAAAAATCGACGACGGTGGTCGCATATTATTTGCAACGCATCATTAGCGCGCAAGCGTGGCCATGGTCTGGAGGTGCGCTTGTATGGCCACCAAGATGGCGTTAGTGTCTATATCTTTTTTGTGTTCGGCTGCACCAGCATTTGGCGCATCACAACTATACACCAGCAGCTGTGTGATGTTGTGAAGGTTCGCGTAAAAGAAGCCGGGCTTCATATCACTAGGCGCGCCCATCAGGTCAATAGGCCTACTGTGGGCGCTCTGATGGACGACCGCCTGAAGCTGCTCGAGGGGCACCCAAGCAGAGTTCGCGTAGATGCGGCACGCCTCAGCGTAGGCTGGGCTCGTTTTCATCAGCGCCCCATGGGCCTTGAAGAGCTCTCGGACGCCACTGAGGAGGCCTTCATCGGCGACCTTGAGATCAAAGAGCCCGCGCGGTCCAAGAGCCGGCTTCAGGACGTGGCCTGTGGCGCGAATATACATGGCGTTTGCAGCATACTCAAGATGCTCAATGCGCGCGTGGAGCTCGGCGCCAATTGCGGGCATGGCTCCCTCAAAGGTCAAGATGGCGGTGTAGGCGATCGTCACGCTTGCACTTTCCCAGGTAATCGGCACGCTGTACTCGACCACAACGCAGCCCATGTCGGGGATCTGGCGCGTCACTCGGCCGTTCAAGAGCACCGATTCGGTGGGTGCCTTATAGCCTCGCATGGCGACTGGGACGTCGACGTAAGTGTAGCTGTCGGCAAGGCTGAGGTCGCACATGGGCATGAGGTCTTCGAGGGCGGCCTTGTCAAGGGCACTTTCGGCGCGCACGATATACGCGTCGTCGATACAGCGGCCCTGGAGCTGGGCGCGAAGTGCGTCACTCACGAACTGCGCGATGTTGATGATGGCATTGGTGTCCGGAAGGGCGATGCGTTGGACACGTTGAAGAGCCAAGAATGCCATTCTCGCGGACAAACGATCACAATCTTGTAATAGTCGACTGCACAAGTAAGGGGCGAATTTTATATCAAGTAAGTGTTCAAAAAATAATTCATTCAGGAAAGAGCCAACGACCACCATTGTCGATGGACTTTCGAGTCACGATCGGCTCTTGGGTCAAACCATGGCAGCGAAAACATATCACTGCTTGCAACTCAAGTGGTAGCTGAGAGGTGATCTTGAACCACCTGATGTGCTCAGGTGAGGCTTGTGGTGAAAGACGAAAATAGTTGTCCGTAAGCAGAAGTAGGCCAAAGAGGCTGACCCAAGCGGGTAGTGTTGGATCGTTGGTGCAGGCTTGCCAATATTTAGCAAGATCTATGAGAGCATCTGTAGCTGCCTCACGCAGCATCCAGTCGAAGTTCGTAGCGCCCCAGGACTTGGCCAGCTCGCAAAGGTCACGATGTCCGGTGTAAGCTGCCCCATATAGCATCCACTCGAAGTTCGTGGCACCCCAAGACTTGGCCAGCTCGCAAAGGTCGCGATGTCCGTTACGAGCTGCCCCATATAGCATCCACTCGAAGTTCGTGGCACCCCAAGACTTGGCCAGCTCGCAAAGGTCGCGATGTCCGTTACGAGCTGCCTCAAATAACATCTCTTCGAAGTTCGTGGCACCCCAGTCCTTGGCCAACTCACACAGGTCGCGATGTCCGCCTTGAGCTGCCCCACGCAGCATCCCATCAAAGTCCGTGGCGCCACGCCTTTGAGCCGCCTCACACTCGGCACGATCGCCTACAAAAGCGGCTTCCTGCAGTTGATGATTGGCTGACATGATAACTAAAAAATCAGAATCATTCAAATATCAACCCATTGAAACGTGCATACCTGCTTAAGATAGTTCAACTGTTGAACATGAGGGGCGTCCAACGTGCACGCATACCAATATGGCGCAACACCAGGGCGCGCGATCCACGGGTCTTCGAGGATGGTCAAGCAAGTTGGGCAGGCGTAGCCGGCAGTGATGCTAAGAGGCAGGCTGGTATCGACCCTCTGGACGGGCCCCCACTCGCGACCGAAATCCACGATAGGTGCAGATCCGTCCTCGAGGCTCAGGATGCGCCGCTGTAGGTCCCTCACAAGCGCCCCAAGCCGCGCCTCCATCGCTTGAAGGTCCATGAGACGCTGGCCCACGCGCGTTTGATACGCGTAATATGCCTCCTGGTAGCGGTCCTGATTTTGCAAGAGGGTGATGAAGCGCGTCCACTTATAGGCGTGCCCCATCGTCCACCACTTGCTCTGAAAGGGGGTCTGCGACTGCATGTAAAAGGGGTTGATGCCGCGCCACCAGAGGTCAATGTTGGAACGTTCGGCGGCCGAGAGCGCGTAATACTCGAGGGCGAAAGCCTCGGTCTCGTCGCGTATCACGACGGGTGGAATCCAGAGGCGAGGAAGGGCCATGGGTAGACTTGCGGACGTTTGCCGATGAAGGACTAACTAGACAAAAAATCAAATGGTGTAAGTCATCGCTTACTCCTGCTCAAGAATGAGCTGTTTGCAATCAAGCAAACGTTGAATAACCAATGGATTGCGCGCCTCAAGCTGCGCTTTCTTTTTTTTCCAGCGCAGCTTGATTGGTCCATTGGCATTGGCGAACCAGATGGCCAGAGTCGCCCATTCGTCAACGATGTCAGCACCTGTGGTCTCTTCAATCATCTTGTACATCGTGCGAAAGATGACTTGTGCGTCACTCTCGGGCGAATTGCGATCCCGTCCGAAAACCCCCTTAATCTTCCAGGATCCATCAGGTGTCCTAAAAGGTTCGAATTGCACGTCATCCACACCGCTTACACGGTAGTTGGTTAGGAAGGCTTGATAACGTGAGACCACAGCTTGGCGCACGGACAGGCGCTCACCGAGGTTCCAATGGGGCTGCACGGCCTTCAGAAGATCAGTACAATCACGTGCATGAATATGCCGGTATCCGAGGGCGGCCACGATATAGGCAGCGCTGCTGCAAGATAGAAACTCAATGACCTGCATTATAGGGATGTGATATGGGACTCAAGAACACATTCAAAAAATAATCACGCTCGGGGTCTCACGATGGTGCCCCCCAGAAGAGCACCCACGTCCGCTTGGCACCATGCGTCCGCTGCATCTCCAGCATATGTTCCTCTATGCTGCGGCACATCGTGCTTCGGGCGGCCTTCTGGATCGACGCCGGCAGCTTCAGCTCCGCCACGAGCGCCTGAAGGTCGACGGTCGACTTGTTCATGCACGTCATACCGCGCTCGTGGGTGCGTGTGTCGGCCGCCTTGGCGCTGTTGACGATCGCGGCGGGCCTGATGATCTTGAAATTCTGGTCCTCGTAGAAGCCCACGATGTCGTTCAAGACAGGCCGCTCAATGCCCGTTGAAATCCAGTTGTTGCCGCCCACGAGCCGGTAGCCGATGCTATTCTGCCAGTACTCAGAGGCGTTTCGGATGATGCCAAGGCCAGTGTAAAACTTCAAGAGCGCGCCGTACTTGGAAGCATGGGCGCTCTCAAGAACCGTCCTCACAGCCATGTTGTGGGTCATGGAATCGTACTCGTGAAAGAGCTTGTACGTGGGGGCTTGCGAGTCGACTCCGTTCCACTTTACGCCGCCTCGTTGCGAGTCGACTCCCTCCAGCAGCCTTGTCACCTCGGTCCCACGCAAGTTAAGCCTGTACTGGACGAACTTCTGCTGCGCTACAAGGGCCTCGGCGACCGACCGCGCTTGCACATTGACGGGCTGCAGGACGAGAAATGGGTCGCGCCAGATCAGCACGCAGACCTGTCCGGAGCGAATGAAAAACTTGCTCTCGGCGTCGAGGGTGAAGAGCATCGAGGTCGCATCATTGGCGCGCGCGAAGCCCTTGACCATGTTGAGGTAGGAGCGGTCGGCCTCGCGGTAAAGGATGCGCTGCAGGATGAAGCTGACGGTCTCGGGGGCGACCTTGGCCATGTCGACGTTGACGTTGAAGGGCGGCAGGCGTACCGCCGCGATGAGGTCGTCGTACTTCCAGATGGGCCGGATCAGGAAGAGGCGCTTAATGACGCGATAGATGTTCGCCAGTTCGTCGTGGAAGAGGCCGTAGGCGTAGTAGCGGGCGCGCTCCACGGCCCATGGGCGATGCCCTCCAGGGGTGCCATTAGGGCTTTCAAACAGGGGCCTGTCGACGGCGATGCGCGCGAAGAGACGCATGATCTGGTTGATGGTCTCATAGACCGGGTACTTGATGACATACCGCTCGACGGTCAAGTCGCCCTCCATGTTGACGAGGATGAAGAGGTTCACGATGCGCTTCTCGGGGGGTAAGTTGGCGTGTGAGAGCTTGCGGTCGCCGCGCCCGAAGAGCTGCTCGAGCATGTGGTACGTGTCTGGGAAGCCGCACACCACGATGTTTTGGAGGGCGTTGAAGTCGTAGCCCATGGCGATGAGGCGCGAGCCCACCACGAATTGGATGTCCGCGCCGTACGTGTTGCTGACCTGGTTGAACTGGTTGCGGGCGCGCTTCAGCTGGGCGGCATCGACGCCGCCGTGCATCATGACGTACCGGGCGGGGACGTACTTGTGTGAGGGCACGTATCCTTCTGTGCGGCTCGGACGTGCCTTGGCAGTCTCATCCCCAAAGCGCTCGCTCTTAGGGCCTTCAACGATGAGCTCTTTCGCTCCCCGTTGGTGCTGCTTGGCGGTCTCCCCACAGATCGCGCACGGCGTCAGATCCGTCGGGTGCTCGTCGTCGCGGACGTACCCCTCGGCCTCCATGATGTGCTGAATGAACTCAACGCCCCAGCGGATGCGCGGATGAAAGATGAGAGTCTTGCCTCGGAAGGTCGGCAGCAGGCGACGAAGGCGGGCATATTTGCCGCTCGTGGCGTCGAGGCTGCGCTGGTCCACGATAGTCTCCCAGTCGGCGGCTGTGACGCGCCCATAGGCGTTTTGGAGGTCATTAACTGTGAGGCATGGCGGGGCAGAATCCAGCGACCTGCCCTTCTTGGACCCGCCCTCAACCAGCGCTTCAAGCGCCGCGGGGTCTTTGGGCAGTGCAAAGTCTTGCAGAAAATAGGTCGAATTTGAGGCAAGCTCCGGCTCATCGACTGTCACCTCTGCCACCTCAATGGGCTCTCCATGGGCCGCGTCATGAGCCGCAACTTGATAGGCCGGCATCTGGCACTTAATGAAGAGAAAGTCGCGAATCTCAGTGGTGCCAGATGCGGTCGGCGTTGGCAGTTTCATCGGCTCTGCCAGCTGGCCCCAAACACGCCGCGGATAGAGGTGCGTGTCGGTGTCAGTGACCACGGAGATGCGGCCCTCGTAGAGCTTCATGAGGCCGGCCTCATTAATTAGCGTCTCGTCGCGGAAATAATCCTTGCGATCGAGCGATAGGGGCTGTGGATCGTGCGGTCCATGGGGGCCGTGGAGCCCCGCATGAAGCAGCTTAGCAAGCTCAAGAGACTCGGCAGGATGGTTGTTCATGGGCGTCGCTGAGAGGGCGATGAAATGGATGTCGGCGCCGAGTCTCTTGAGGGCGTATTCGAGGGCCTCTCCGCGGCTGTTGACCTCACGCGTGTTATAGGCGTGAGTGATCTCGTCGGCCACGATGAACGAGCCCTTGAGGCTGTCGATGAACTCGATGTTGGGGGTGTATGTTACCTCGGTTACATCCCCTTTCGTGTCACTTGTCTCGGTGTCAACGAAGCCGCAGCGGTTCGCGAACTCCTGATAACCGTAGAAATAAATGCCGGATTTCTTGCTGCGGCTCGTGAGGCGCATCTTGAGGCGCTGTGTGAAGCTCTGCAGCTCTGAGCGGGCCAGGGGTGTCGGGTTCGCGTAAAAGTTGTTTCGCAGGTGCAGCAGTCGCGCGTACTCGGCCTGGGACACATAACCGAGCTCGGGGAACTTGAAGGCGTCCGTGGTGAAGACTTCCTTCGTGTTTTCGAACCCCAGGACATAGACGCTAACGCCGGGGATCTCGAGGTACTGGCTGATGATGAGGAGCGACATGGTCGTCTTTCCAGTGCCCGTGGCGTGCATGAAAAACATCCTAACTGGCTCATTGGGGGTATCCTTGCTTGGGTCGGTCGAGGCCAGGCCTCGCGGGGTCACGTAATGGCGCCCAAAGACCTGATGGCGGTTCGCGAGGAAGTGACGGCGCTCACCTGGCGCGTCGGGGATAAGGTCGGCAGGCTTGCGGTCGAAGATGGGGCCAACGAGCTGCCCGAAGCTGTAGTCCTGAAACAAGGTCTCTCGCAGCATCTCTGACGAGGCGCCTCCTTGTACTATGACCGCCATGCAACAAAAAATGCTTGAGTGCTGGTCAAATCGCCCGTCTCCAAATCAAAGTCGTGTGAAGCGTCTCACAGTAGCCAATTTAGTGTAACATCCGGCAATAATAAGCCGCAAAATGAGACCGCAGTTTCGTATTCCCACGAAAACACACGCGCAGGTTAACGATCATGAGGCAAATTAAGACGCGCTCCACGAGCTCAGCTGGCAAGATGGCGGCCACGTGGGCGAAGCGCCAAACGCCGACGTCCTCAGCCTTGCGAGCCCAGTCCCACCAGCAACTCATCGAGGTACCGACGAGCGTCCTCAATGCTCGATTCTGCACTGTTGCCGTGCAGGCATGTGGCCCATTCCAGGAATCAAGATCCTTGCAATATTTGTTCACGCTCCAGATGCACTTTGGATATGCTAAAAGCATCGTTGGTGTATCTTGAAATTCCTCATTATATCGCACCGTGTGGCCAGACACGACCGTAAGCTCATGGGCGCGCTTCAAGATGCGATCCTTGGCGTCATACTGGTGGACGTTTTCCTCAGTTATAAGAAGCAACTTAGTCGGCGGCAAGTAGCCATAGCGTAGCAGGAAATCGATCACCCCAGGCGGAATGGTACCGGCTTCAAGGCTTGCCAAGTCCCGCTTGCCAATCACATGAGGGATTTCGAACCAGCTGTGAACCAGCTCCGGGCGCATCGAAATCATACACATCAAGTCGTCAAGAAAGTGAATGACCATCGGGCCCCTAAACGCCGGTTCACGTGCACACCATTGTGCCAGTGCTAAACCGTCCTCCCAGCGGTTCGGATATAGCACGAAATGGGGACTGATCCACCATTCCCAATGAGAATCAGTTCGGTATGATGCGGCCGCGAGAAGCTTCAAGAGGGGCAGACGAAGCTCGCGTCGATAGGGCCTAAATGTGTTTCTTGCGATGTCGCGAAACTGTGCTGGCGTGATGGTTGGAATCAGCTCAAGCCATGTGTAGAGAGTCTCAAATTTGGGTAAGGAGTTGAACCGAAGGCGTGCGATGATCTTATTCACCTCTAAGGCCGCGTGGTTTTGGCACCAATATGTGCGCACCTGTGATACGGTCCCGGCCACCATGAGATCCGTGAACTCCTCGACCTGAGGCCAACTAGACGTGCTCATAGTTCGTGCCCCCGACTTGCGGTAATTTGCATTTTGTTGGTCGTTTTATCCAGTGGTATGGGAGAGGAATCAAAAAATACGAGGCAAGATCACTCCCTCTTCGGAACCGGGTCAGCTTCTTTTGGCTCAAGTGATCGGAGATAGGCGTGTATAGCACTAGCAAGCCGACTCATTTCACGCATAGCAGCATTACCTTCGGGCGTGTCGTGTTTTGCACATTCGTGGAGGTCCTTGAAAAAGCTGGCGGTCTTGGGGCCGAAATAGGAGGCAACAGTAGGTGCCATTAGGGTGTACATACGGCCCACGGATTGTTGATAGTCCATGACTGGCTTTGGGTTAAATAGACCACAGAACCAATAGATTCAATTATTTGGAGCAATAGCCTTGCGGACTACCGTCTTAGGGGGGCTCGTGGGGGTGTCCCTGACGCGGCTACTGTCTTAGGGGGGCTCGTGGGGGTGTCCCTGACGCGGCTACTGTCTTAGGGAGGCTCGTGGGGGTGTCCCTGACGCGGCTACTGTCTTAGGGGGCTCGTGGGGGTGTCCCTGACGCGGCTACTGTCTTAGGGGGCTCGTTCGCAATTATTTGATTCTGTTCTTGCTTGTATGATATTGCGCAATCATGGTCGGCACTGTCACTGTGAGGCTCTACTTCATGCAGAATGAGCAGCTGATCGTGCGCCTTGGCAATCCTGCTGATTTCCGTCTTGTGGGTGGCCGCGTCGGAGCGTCAATCAAAGACGAGTTCAAGGTGCCCCCTGGTGGTGGAGTAAGTCCCGACGGCAGTAACACCCATAATGGCATGACCTGGATTGGTCGAGGCGACCTCGGTGCGCAACGCGCTGCACAGGTGCCTGGTGCCGTGGACGGAGTAATTGGGATTTGTTCCCATTATCCTAACATCGACAGGCACCCGCGCCAATACACGCCGAGGCCAGTTTACTGTATGTGTTGTCTGGAGGTACCAAGTCCACCAACCGTGCTGATTTACGAACTTTCTCTTGACGCATCAGTCGCAGTCTTTGATGCGGCGCATTTCGCCAATGTGGAACGCATCGTGTTTTGGCGCACGGATACCAAACCAACCGCAATTGCCATCCTTCATAAGGACAAATGGCGTGTCTCCGTCGCCTCGACCATGTACGAAGTGAACGGTGGTGCCGATGTGGATGTGGATCGTAACACAATTGCTCAGCTGATCCCTTGGCATTATCCGCTTCGTGACATCCAACAGCGCGGTTGGAAGCCTACCCCAAAGTACTTTCACCTGATGATCCCGCTTGATCCGAAGTGGATCACAGCGATTACAGACAGCGTACACGCTGTGGCGCTGTGGGAAGCGTATCATCACAATGGACTTCCGCGTGCCAATACTATCGATGTCAACGCCTGGCACGGTGTGACTCAGCGCATCGCCCAAGCAACGGCCGACTTCGTGCCGCGCGTGTTCATCAACGACTGGGAACCCGACTTCCCCAGTGCCATCAAGCGCATCGAATGAAACAGCACTTTCTTTTTTGAGCTTATTCGGGTCTATAAATCGCACTCGACTATTCACAGTCCGCTAACGCCAATGAGCCCCTCGTGGATAAGGCTGCATGGCCTTTAGGCAGGTAAAAATGGCACACGGTAACGGGTCTGGTGGTCCGAGGTGTAACGGGGGGACACCCCACGACCCTCCTACATTGCAAGTCGAACCTCGGGGTCAGCACGATAGCCTTGTAGTGCTCCTGCCAAATACGAGGCTTGGCGCTCAGGCAGTACAGTCGCTTCTCCTGTATTGAAGTGCAGTCCCCCTACATCGCACTCGAGTGGCGCGCTAGCGTGCTCATGTACGCGTTGGTGGTCGTGAGCGATGGCCTGTTTAGGGTGAAGACAGAAAAGCATTGCGCCTTTGTACAATTCGTGTCTATTGGCCATCGGCTTCCAATGGAGTTACAATGGGTTCTAGCGAAGCATGCCGCTGGCACGACCACGTCGCGGATCTGGGACGAGGGCGCGCTCACATGGCTCTTGAAACTGCTATATGACAACTACTATACGGATTGATTTCATATATGTTTTTTGCCCATTGGATACAAAAAAGTAGGCACAAGTCTATTCATTGACCGCGGCACGCTGGTCGCGGGCCTCATCGAAGATCGCCTTAATGGCCTCCGACACGTCAATAAAGGTTAGGTCGCGTGCAAAGACGCGTGCAGTGGCGGCTTGACGCGCCTGCTCCTCAGTCATGGACACTCTAAACACAGTGGTTACAACGTAGTCATTGTCGACGCTGAGCGCCTCGAAGTCCAGAATGCCCGACAGCAACAGCCTACGCAAACCACCGCGGAAGAATACGAACTCGTCGTTAGGAAATAGATTCTCGAGATCATTAAACTGGATCTCTTCGAGCAGGTTGAGGCGCTCCTCTGTGGTCATGATCGGCATGAGTTGCAAGTTAAGGGCCGTATCACTGTCGAACTTGGCATCGAAAACCAGGTGGCCTTGCTTGATGCGGAAATTGGAGAGCGTTTGAAGGCGTCCCAGGTTACGCAGATGTGCGGCACCATTGCCCTCCTTATCGAAGAGCACGTAGCTATCGATATTCAGGACGCGGCTGGCATAGGCGATGAGAGGATGTATGGTCGAATTTCAGGCGACCATAAAAAATCAAATGTCCTTCAAGCGTTGATTGGCGCACGGTGCTCGCGGGCCGCGTCAAAGATGCGCTGGATGCGCTCACGATTGTCCTTGGGAAACAGAAACTGTAGACTGTCAATGACCACGTCCTGTGCAATATCCTCATGGCGAGCAATAAACCTGAAGAAGTCCTCACCCGACTCTGATGTCTCAGGGGGAAGTGGGTCGTAAGGAGGCTCCCTCCTCACTTGATGACACAGGGAGCTGGTTAACCAAATCGTCGTGATCACGTCATGCGGCGCAAACTTTGTTTTCTTGAAGACCTCAAAGTTTGTGTCATCTTTGATCTCCAGGTGTCGAGGGCGACGCCAGCCATTGCGAAACCAGACATACGCAGAGTTCGCGTATCTGAGCCAGGTCGGCATACTGTTAACCAGCTTCCCGGCAGTGTAGATACTGATACGAACTCGAAGGCCGATAAGATGGACGTCATCCTTATAGTGCGCATCAAAGACAAGATACCAATCAGGCACGGGGTAGCTCTTTGTCTCAGCGAAGAAGCGCACCGAAATGTTGTTAATGTAACACAAAGCCGGCCGGATTAGCTTTATGAATCTGCTCTTGCATGAGACGGTCAAGGCACCAATCTCGATGACCGCGTCCTTGCTAAGCGCAAGTCTGGAGCACGTCAAATGGCTCGCCAAAGCAGTATGGAGGTCGTCCATAATTAAACTTATAAAGACCCCTAAGAACGAATTCAAAAAATAAGAGCGCATCTATTCGTTGATTGGCGCACGGTGCTCGCGGTCCGCGTCAAAGATGCGCTGGACATACTCACGATTGTCCTTGAGAGAATAATCTTGCTTGTTAATGACCACGTCGCGGGCGACGCGCTTATGGCGCGCCAGTTGGATCAAAACGTCATCGCTAGGCAGCGAGTCGCACACCCAGATCTTGGTGTACACAAACGTTGAATACTCTTCATACCACTCGACATGATTGTGTTCTCCAACAACCATGTTACCCACGCGAGACCACAGGCCGCGAAACAGCACCCATGGCGCATATGCAGAAACGGACCATGCTGGTAGGCTATTAACAAGCATGCCAGCCTCGTCTTCCTTGATGGCAATGCTAAGGCCGAGCAGCGTCATGCCTTCATAGTGCGCATCAAAGTTCAAGTACCAGACACCCATGCAGAAGCGGACTGAAATCTTCGTAATGTGGTGCATGCTCGGGCACACCAACATCATCGGCGAGATGATGGTCGTGAATAAGCGCATGGGCACCATCATCTCGCCGATTTTGATCTTACCGCCGTGCCAAAAAACAGGCACCTTTATTGGGGTCTAGAACACTCCCAAGCACGGCTTGAAAGTCCTCCATGAGTAGACTTGAGGGCATTTGCCAATTTGGGTTAAATAGGATGACCGAGAAAACACAAATTATCGCAAGTCTAGTTCTCAAGAACGAATTCAAAAATTGATAATTCCGTCAGTTGAGTACTAGAGATCCCATGGAACCCTGCATCCTTTTTGCGCTTCAGGACGTGCTTGGCGCGACCGAACACAGCGCCCTTGATGCCGTCGTGGACGCCGACGAGAAACGCGCCATCCTGCGGCTCGGTTGCCGCGACCCGGTCTTCTGTCGCGATGGCAGCTATGAGTCCGTTATGTGGCCGCTCCGGGCGCGTCTAAAGCGCCTTAGGAGGCCAGAGCGCGGGGCATGCCGACGCGCCGTGGTCCGATACGTTGAGGCCCATCAGCATGAGCGCATGAAGTCGCATATCTATGCGGCATTTGGCTTCTAACGATGGGACTAGCGTCTCCATCGTGAAACAATTGATTTTTTGTCCCGCAAGTCTAATCTATCGCAACCATGGACCCCCGGTACCGCCTCTGGGTCGTCTTTAATTACGTGGTTCTGTCCCTCATGTGCCTCATCATTGGCATTATAACGGCCGACACCGCGATTGGCCTTCATTGGCTCTTCTATTTCGCGGCCGTTTCATGCCTCACAGTCGCAGTTCTGATATTGAGTGAATTATTTTTTGTCAATTTGACAACAAAAAATCAAAGTGTGTCTTAAATTAGCATCGGACCCATGGCACCATACACACTGAAGAGCTTTTCAATCTGCTCGTGCGCCTCCAGGGGCGCGTTGATGATGCGGGCATTGCACGCAATAAGGCCCTGTTGCATGGCACTAATCAGACGCCCTGTGTGGTCGAAGGTGTCGTCACGACAGTCGATGCAATCGTAGATGGCTCCAGCTTTGGGAGCGTCCATCACCCCACGAAGGAATGCGCACGCCTCGTGCAAAAGGCACTGTGGTTTGCCTTCAATCGCAACGAACACGTAGTAGGCCTTCGGGTCGTTGATGATATTTCCAAGGGAAGCCAGACACAGCAAATCACTCATTCTGCTCACGTTGTAGCCAATGATGCTAATGCCTTTGATGATGAAGCCGGCGAAAACAGCAGTGAAGACAATGCGCTCTATCACACCATTGGACCTGGCGATGTGCATGTCTGTGATGTAGTGCAGCTTGCCGAGCTTATGCAGCTCATACCCATCCCTCGGCAGCTTGAGGGGCACATGCAGACTGTGACTCTGCGTAGTGCTCAAGTACATCCGCCCGTCGAGCGGTTTCTTCGGTGTCAGGAGTAGAGTTGCACACGACACGTCGACTCCGAGGGACTGCGCAAAAAGCGTCTTTGCGAGCTCAGCAAGGGGTAGCATGGTTGCGGACATTTGTCGATTTAGGTTAAAATAGACCGTAGAACCACTGAATCAAGCGACCGAGAAACCGCAAGTTTAGGCCACTGGTACCGATTCAAAAAATAAAGCCCATCTCAAGACCGCCGGCGACAGGGCCTGAAAGTGCGTACGCTCGTAAAGGCGTTGGAGGCTAGCCCGAGATATGTATGGTCTGCAGCTGTAATGCGCATAGAGCCACTTCAAGACGAGGACCATGACGAGCTCATACGGCAGTTGGCCTGCAATGCGCAAGAAGCGCCTTTGCGCCTCCGTGGCAAGGTCATTGACTTGCAAATAACCATCAGACACGCTGACCATCAACGCCGCCACGCATGCCAGTGGGCCATTGTAGATGTAAGTCAGCTCTGTCGTGGGCGAATAAATCGTGATGATGCGAACGTCATTGATCAGCGCCTTATTAGCGCCTTTAACGCGAATGAGGTGGGGGTAGGTAAGCGCGTACTGATGGTAGATCGGCGCCAGCACCGCACTGAAATTGGCAAGGCCATCGGGCAACTCCATGCCCGCCTCGAGTCGCGCCGTGGCAAAGTCCCGGATGAGGTCCAGCGACTGACCATATATCATTGTCGATGGCGGCAGCCACAACAGATCTTCAAGCTTCTTTAACACATGGTGCCACTTGAGACAAGGGTGTGTAAGGATCTTCAGTGAACACTTTTCCGCAGAAAGGATATCGTATGGCATCAGATAATACGTTGGTTGGTACTTGTCCAAGAACCAAAAGCGCAATTCCCAGCTATCGTGTTGGGCATTAATTTCATGTATCGACAAGAAAATATCTCGGACGAGATCATCGCGGTCCTCCAGAGGGGCCGCGCCCATGTGCGCGTCAATGACTTCCTTAGCGGCTGGCAGTATCGCAATATTCCACCATCTCAAGACCTGAAACACCTGAACCTGATGTTTAAGCTTGCATGAGGCATCGCGAGGGAGGATGTCTAAGAGGAACTGGGCAAGAACATCGGTGGGCTTATTGTCGGCCCCATAGCCGTGCGCGTTCATGAATGCTTCGGCCATCTGGGTCAAGATGTGAAGGCGTTCGGATGCCTTTCGATGAGCGTACAGCTCGTGCCAGAGGCGTTTCACAGCAGGTACATCATTGCGCCGAACAGCGCGGATTAGAGGGCTGACCATGGTGCTTATGATAATGTGCCTTTTTGTAAGTACCTGTGGAGGATAATCAAAAAATTAATGGACCACTGGACCCCCAGCGCCACACTCAGATCAGGTGTTAAGGGGAAAGCGCTGCATAGCAGCATCGCGATAGGCCTGAGCAATGGCATAGGGGAGCTCACTGACGTCCACGTCGCGCGTGATATGCTCGCTGGTCACGAAGGCCAACAGCTCGACATCCGTCGGAGAACGCCAGTTCGAAATGCCGATTTTGGTGTACACGCAACCATACAGAGCAGCGTATTTCACGATGTCTTCAACCTCGATTTCACGATTGACGAGCCAGGTTTTGGTGATGCAAAGACGGCCACGGAAGAGCACGAAATGCCCATTCTTCAGCGACAGCATGTCAGTCTCGGACGCGTGATTGATCAGGTCGCCGACGACGTCATCGACGCAGACGCGGATGTTCTCAACGCGCATCCCACTCTTGTACACGGCGTCGAAGATCAGGCAAGCATGGCCGTTGAGGTGCTTGAACGTGATGCCCATGACGTAGTCCAGGGTGCCAAGCGCGTTGAGGGTGGTCTGCTGGTCGGCCTGGGTATCGAAGTTGAGGTTGCCAATGGTGATGCGGGCGTGCTCGAGGGTATAGGTCTTGTTGGCGCCAATGAAGCGCGAGGCGATGGCCAGGAATCCTTGCATATTGGAGTTCATCGATATGAGTTGTGAAGGGGAGAGGGGGGAAAGAGACTATAAGGATGGAATAATAAAAATCAATTATTACCGACCTCATTCAAAAAATAATCCATGACCTTCATGAATCGTTGCCATTAATCATCGGACATGACCCTTTGTGCTGCTCCAGGAGCCGTTTAACGTAGGCAGCTTCGGTCTGGGACGCGCCAATAATGCCAGGATTGCGAGCCACGTGACCCGCTCGAAGGCGCGTCGTTAGCAAGCCAATGGTCCGTGAGTCGTGCCCGGCGGCCCTAAAATCAATGCTGCAAAAGATGCTGTCGGGGGCCTTAATGGTGGCCCACCCATTGCCGAGCTCGAGGGTCTGCATACCGGTGAGCTCATTGCGCACAAAGACGTATCGCACGCTGCGATCTAGCGGTCGTCCGACACTCTCGGGGTCAATGAAAGCGACGGTCTTGAGGCCCGAGACCCACACTGGGCCGTGCATGCCACGTTCAAAGACCGCCGTGAAGCCAACGCTTAGTGCGTTGCGGCCCACTGGCACATACTCGAGCTGGGACACGTACAGGATGCTACCCAGGTCCCTCAGGGGGGCGGATCGAAACTGCAGATAGCAGGGGCTATCAAGGCGCAGCACTGAACGCGCGATTTTCAAAGCCATGGTCGATATATTTTCCGTTGTGTCGTGTTCAAAAAATCAAGGCCCGCCTAGTTGATCGGTGCACGTGTGTCGCGCTCCTCCTCGAAGACCTTAATCAGCTCAGGGCTGAATCCGGTGAGCTCCACGTCGCGTGCCATCATCTCAGAGCGCGCCCAAATACGCGCCCTTTCGGCGGTCAGTGCCGCTTCATGATTGAAGAGATTGGTGATCACAGTAGACTTCGGCATGCCGTGCTCTGGGTCCTGCGACATCGACCAAATAGCCCGAGCCCGTATTTCGCACCATCTGTTCCTGAAGAATGCAAAGCAACCACTTGGCATCTGATAATTCCCCATCATCATTTCGAGGATCTCAACGCGCATATCAAGCGATATCGGGAACCGCACTCGGACGTTGACGATTTTGTGGCTGCTGTAGTCCGCATCGAAGTACAGGTATCCTTGCTTCATTCTGATGCACGAAATGGAGTTAAGGGTTCCCAACGCGCCAAGAGTAGTGCCCTTGAAACCGCAGACACCTTCCATTGGTATCTCAAGATTGCCATGGTGACATCGCTGCTCAAGGTCAGGACCGTGTTGAGGTATTCAATGACGGGATTCATGGGCCTTTGAAGCAGATAACCACTAGCCTAGACGAATTCAAAAAATACGTCAGAGCTCCATAAGGACCGCGCGTTGAATGAAGCGCATGCGGTCAGCCCGCAAGAGGCGCTGTGGGTCAAGCCACTCATCGGGTTTAAATACGCTTCTGCAGATAAGCCATTGGATGTCCTCAGGTAGCCGCATGACGACGGCGAAAAACGCCTTAATATCCTCGGGTTGATCGGCGTGTGGGATCAGGTGACCCCCGAGACACCAGTGCAGCATCACCATCAGAACTTCTGGCCAATAGCTGTCGAAGGTGCGCATAATAAGCCCGCCGTCTTCGACGCCGTATCGCCCATTACCGATAATGCGGCACAAGCGACATATCTCGCATGTGCCGCTTGTGCCAGTGAAGATCTGCATGCCCCCCTGAGATATCAGATCCGACTCGCGCTGGCACATCTCGAGAAAGGCCGTTGGCGCCCCATGAACAAGAAAGGGGTTTCTTGCGATCATTTCCCAGAGATACGGTTTATACCTGGGATGTGTCTCAATCAATGGACGTGACCATAGGTGGATCAGTACAAGCAACACATTAAAATGACTCCCCCTGGTCCAATCTGTCTTCAGTGCTAACAGCTGTTGAACAAGCCAAACGCGCTCCTCGTTGGTCCACGTGAAGCCCGAAAAATGCTCTAATGATAGGACTACTTGGTCCTCCTGCATGAGTGACGCGAAGCATCTTTTTGCCCTGTGGCGGACAACCTTGTAAATGTCCTTGGATAAGATGTGGAAAGCACCGTGAGGCCGATGCTCCTCGGGGATCCATGCATTGCTGACGGTCAGGTCCATGTACAGCATGATGTCGATATTGTTGACGTGCTGATAGAGCATGTGCCAGTCGAAGTTGGGGAGCAAATTAGTCGCGCGGATCAAGAGGTCAAAATAACCGCAGACAAAGAGAGTAGTCTCAGCTAAAGGTATGGCGTACAGCTGGTTGACTGCGCTTCGGAGGTTCCAGACTGCCTTGTTAAGCGCATCTAACTGCCTGGGGGTAGACGCCGCCAAATAGCACTCATGAATGACCTGGGCAACGCGATAGTGGGACATTATGCTTGCTGGTAGTTCCGATTATGTGTCTTGTATAAAAAATCAAATGTCGCACGAGTAGACTTGCTACCATTATTCCCAGCGACCGCGTTTCAAAGGGCGCGGCTCGTCAATGTCTGGTTGCGGGGAGAGCTCCGAGACCATCGTGCTGGTGGGCCAGTAAAATGGCGTTGCGCGCCGCAGCGGTTGAGGGGTCTCAAGAGGTTGCGCCAGATGCCGACCAAAACCTTGCAAGGAATCCTGCACGAGGTCCGCGCTGCCGCGACGGCTTTGAGGGTTACGCCAAGAAGTGGTCATTAGACTTGCGGTAATGTGTGTTTTCTCGGTGCAAGTCTGAGGCTAAAGAGGGGAATAATCCAGCAGCTGAAGATAATCAAAAAACATCAGTCTAGGGCCTCATGAAGATCCATAGAGCAACGACAGGAGGGCGCGCCTCTCGACCGCTTCAATGGCCATTGCACTGCCCGTGCACCACACATAGGCCCCAATATCGGTCGATAAGGTGCTTTCGGGGACGCGTTCCCAAGTGACTGAATCTTTAGGCGCCCACTCGTCGCCACCCCCCGAGAACCGTTCTAAGGGGATCTCCTCATGCCATCCACGAGTAGTCCCGCCTGGCATGGCTTGGTACGGCGCCCCATCCTCGATGCGCGGCACATAAAGTAATATCGCATACCTTGCAGGAGCACATATTTTGATGGTGCGAAGGGTCTGGGCGATGCAGTATTGCGCCATGAAGACTGCGTTGGGGCCGCCCATGTAGGGAATTGCAGCCACATAGAGCGTGTTTGGCGCAAAAGGCTTGGGGTCTAGAAGCGCCTCAAAGCCTAGCACGCTGGCCTGCCCGAGCTTGATGTCGGCATTTCCAAGCCAGCGCCCATCGAGCACCATTGGGTGTGCCGGACTAGCCCCCGCTACACGCTTACAGCGCGCAACAAATACTTCTGCCCATGCATCATTGGACGTGACACCTGTCAAAGGCGGCAGGCGTACCTTAGCAATCCCGGCAAAAAGAATGTCGCGCATGTCGATTACTGCTTCACGGGGCCTAATCATGACGATTTAAAAGTTTTCTTGCCTGAGTAATTTGTGTTCCACCGAGGAATTTCCCAACACGGGCGAGGGCTTTGAGCCCTTCTTTTATGGCATTCTGAATCTGCATCTCTGTCGCAGGGGTAGCAAAAGCATCAAAGTGGGCCGTCTGTGGGACAATCTCAGTGCAAAGGGTCGTCAGGTAATGCGTTGTCATGATCTGCATGGCCCGCCAATCATCATAGCGCGGGAGGCCATTGTAGAGCGTCCAAGCGACCTGTGGGCAACCAGTGGCTTGGGCGATTACGCGACCATCGACGCCGAGCATGTGATACTGCAAGAAGGCGTCCTGAGTTAGGCATTGAACGCGTGTGACGTTGTTGAAATATGCCCCCACGTCTTCGAAAATCTTGCAGTTGTACTCGAAGGTCGGGAAGACGCCGCCTGAACCGCGCGGCCAGTGCTCGATCGGGTTGCCAGCAGCGTCGCAGCAAAAGATGAGCCGCGTCTCCGTTGATGCGCGTGGCGCGAAGGCCTGTGAGCGCACGTACCCATCGAAGTAGACCTTCTTACCCTCGTCGTATGGTGGGGCAAATTTAAGCATGCTGGCACGCGGCCGCATGATCTCGACCCAAGCGCGTTGCCATTCGTGGTCGTCGTCCTTAAGACGACGAATTTCAGTATTACGATCTTGCCTAGCATGACCAGGCACCCGTCGTATGTCCGTGATGAACAACACCGACCGACCCGCGTATGAGGTCGCCACCTCGTTCGTGAAAAACGTGTTGAAGATGCGCATTTTGCGGGGGTTCTTTTTGGCGAACTCGGCCGTAGATGGTGCAAACGGCGCAGGGTCCCAAAGGTCAATCGAGAGGTCGGGAAACAGCTCGCATAACAGGGGCGTGTGGCGACCATCGGCGGCCCCAGCATAAACGACGAGTGTCTTGGCAAGAATATCGCGGCCGAGGCGGCGTTGACACCAACTCAAGAACTCGATCTCGCTAAGAAGGAGCTTTAGTTGACCCCAATGCACATTAGTATTTGCCTGTGTGGTGATGACCCCATTCTTAGGAACCTGCGCATAAGGCAGCATCTTGAGGGGGTTTTGTAAGCGTGAACTGTACGGCCAGAACCCATGCAACGCGGGTGTATCATCACGAAGGGCGCGAAACTGAAGCTCAGTTGGCGCTCGCATGTGGAACGCATCAATGATTTCGATGGGTAGATCGGGCTTGGTCAAGAGCTGTGCCATTAGACTTGCGACGATGTTACCTATCGATTCATATCTATCAAATTTGAACGTATAATTTTTTATCTCATCTGAGTAATTTCATCTTGCAAGGCTTTTGCAAGACCATGGACCCGCCATTTGCCAAGCTTGTGGCCGTCGGATACTCGATCGCCAGCAGCCAGCAGCGTGATGTCTACAGCGCCGCCAGCATTGACAGGTCCATGATCGACGCCTCAGTCCCCGAAGACGGCTCGCTCTATGACACCCGCATGGGCGTCAACAACGACTCTATGGAGTGCCGCACTTGCCAGCACTTTCACAAGCTCTGCCCGAAGCACTTTGGGGCCATTAACTTGGCCGTGCCGATGATCAATCCGCACACCATTATCTTCACTGAGCTGCTCAGGTGGCTCGTCGTGAAATGCCCCTTTTGCGGCTCCTTCATGAGCGACCCCAGAGCCGCCCCAGGGCCCGCCAAGACCCGCCTCCGGACCTGCGCGGACGCCCTCAAGATCCTTAGGCCCTCCGACAAGACCCTCAATGACGTCGATCCGACGAAGGTCCCACGGTGCCCGAGCTGCACGCGCCCGCACCCGCTGCTCCTCGTGCGGCCCCTTAAGAAGCGCTGCCAGATCTTCGCCTTCGTGCCAGAGCGCGCCTCCAATGGCAGCTTCAGGCTCGACCAAGAGGTGCCTCTGACCCCCGTCCTCGTCCAGAAGTGGCTCTATAAGGTCACCCCCGACGACGTCCGGAGCATGGGCCACGACCCCGCCACGTACCATCCGCGCAACTTCATCAAGACCCTCATTGAGGTCCCACCGGTCAACTTGCGCTCCGGCCAGGTGGCCGTTGGCAGCGCTAAACCCCGCATGGACGCGCTCACGCAGTACATGGCCAGCATCATCAATGCGAACCGCGAGATTGAGCCCAATAAGGACCTCTTCAAGGAGAGCCTCGCGGCCGTCCTGGCCCCGGCCCCCTCCATTGAGACCCTTCAGGCGCACGCCGCACTCAGCTCCGACCGAGGACGCCTGGACTCCGTGAACGTCATCGGAAACATCTACAATCAGTACCTGACGGGCAAGGCGACCGGCACGCATGGTGGGCCGCGCCACATCGCCCCCGAGGAGGGCTCCCTAGCCCAGATCCTCCACAGCAAGCGCGGACTCATCCGCCAAGACGGCCTTGGAAGCCGCAACCACAACCGCGGCCGCATGGTCATCTACAACTGCCCGCACCTGCCTATCGACTGTGTGCTTTTGCCCCTCTTCGCTCTCATGAGGCTGCGGCGCCGCACCATCGTGACGCATCGCAACTACGCGGCCATGCGCCGCTACCTCCTGAACGGCCCGAACGTCTACCCGGGGGCCTTTAACGTGACCCGCGGCGATGGGACCATGTTCAGCGTCGAGAAAATCACGCACCCTGAGACCTTTGACCTGCGCCTCGGCGACTCCGTGGAGCACATGATCCTCGAGAACGAATGGATCGTCATCAACAGGCAGCCCAGCACGCTTCTCACGAACATCTGCGCCCACCGGGTGCGTGTCGACCCGAACCCGAACAGCTTCGCCATGGGCCTCAATAACGAGGTCTGCGGGCTGTACAACGCGGACTTTGACGGCGACCAGATGACCATCCTTGCCCTAAAAGAGATGGCCTCCAACGTGGAGTCTGGCATCCTAACTAACGTCCGGAACCACTTCATGAACGACCAACGCAGCGTCCCGAACTGGGGCCTTTCGCAAGACGGTCGCACCATGATAGCCGAGCTGAGTCGGAGTCACGTGCGTCTGAGCCGCTCTGAGGCCATCATGATTTGCGAGCATGTCACGAAGGCCATCGTCTTTGACAGCGACTTCTACTCGGGCCGCGACGTCATCTCGCTCGTGCTCCCGAAGATCAACTACAGGCGCGTCTCGGCCTGGGGCGCCGACCCCGTGGCAGTCGCGACCCTCGGTATCCCCGCCGACGAGCGCGAGGTGGTCATCAAGGACGGCAAGGTCATTAGCGGCGTCTTTGACACCCAGACTGTTGCGCCCTCCAAGGGCTCCATCTTCGACGCCATTTACGCCGTCTACGGCATCGATGAGGCCATGGCCGCCATCTACAACCTCCAGCAGATCGCCCTTGCCTATTCGCGCATCGGCATCTTCACCATCAGCCCGCGCGACTTCATCATCACCGAGGCCGTGACCCGCGAAAGCATTCATGGCGAGGTCTCTAAGACCCTCCTGGACGCCGACCTCATCGTGCAGAGCTTCCAGAACGGCCTCATGACCGCGTCGGCCGACCGCACCCTCGGCGAGCACTTCGAGGCCAAGATGGTCAATGAGCTGCAGACCGTACAGCCTAAGGAGCTCATCTACAAAGCCCTTAGTGGAGGCGCCGGAGACACCCCCACACGTCAGCCCAACAAGACCAGCTCCCTACTCCGCATGGTTCTCTATGGGAGCCGCGGCAAGCCCACGAACCTCATGGCCATCACAGGCTGCATCGGCCAGACCCTCATCGATGGCAAGCGCATTCGCCGCAACTTCGACTACAAGCGCGCGACCATCTACCATCAGCGCGGTGACCTGGCGCCCGAGTCCTGCGGCTTCGTGCCCGACCCGTACTACGTGGGCCTCAGCCCGCCAGCGTACTTTACGTCCGCTCAAGAGAGCCGCGCCACCATCATCCGGAAGGCCCTTTCGACCGCCGACGCAGGCGCCATGTGCCGCCAAATGGTCCGCAACACGGAGTCCATGATGGTCTCGCACTGGCATGGCGTCATGTGCAACACGCGTGTCGTCGAGTGGGTCTTTGGCGACAACAACTTCGACCCTGGAAAGGTCTTTGAGTACGAGATCCCAGGCATCAAAGACAGTGACGCGGCCTTTGAAGCGGCCTTCAACATGCCGAAGACCGAGCTCTCGGACGACCCCATCGTGAAGCGTCTCGCCGCTCAAAGGCGCGCCGACAGGGCCGCCTATCGTCGCAATTGCGCCATCATCCAGGGCAGCTCCGGCGTGCCTTACTCCCCCACGCAGCAGCGCTTTCCGCTCGACATCCTTATGCACGCGCAGATCATGATTGACAGGTATGGCGCCGCGACGGTCCCAAAGGCCGACCTCCTTGGCCGCCTCAAGCGCGTCGAAGACCTGTGCGCCTGGTACCCCGGAAGCTCCTTCAACGGCAACGTGAGCGCCTCCAGCCTGCCTATACACTACGCGAATTCGTACTCCTTCATGCAAATGTACACTCGCGCCACACTGGAGCCGAAGCTCCTAAGTACCATGGGCGACGAGGCCTTCGACGCCCTCATGCAGCTCATTCAGACCGCCTTCCTTGATGCCCTCATTGAGCCCGGCGAGGCCATCGGCATCAAGAGCGCCACTGCCACGTCCCAGCCCGTAACACAGAACCAGCTCGATTCGACTCACGGCGTGGGCAAGGAATCGTCGGTCGTGTACACGCTCCAAGACACCAACAACCACATCTTCGCCAAGTCCATCGAGAAGACGCCCTTCGCCAAGATGTGGATGCGCGTCCGCCCCGACCTCGAGGAGGACCAGGCCGCCGTGGACCGCATCGCCGCGACCATCCAGACCGTCGTCCTCGGCGAGTTCATGGAGCAGTTGCAGATCTTCTACGAGGGCTTCGGCCACATTGAGCACCCTGATTTTGCACCCGAAAAGGCCATCTACGAGCAGTTCCTGAAGAGCAATCAGTATCGGCCGGCCTTCAAGAGCGGCGGCGACGGCATCTCGAAGTACGTCGTGCGCATTCAGCTCGATCGCCGCAAGATGCTCGGCAAAAACATCGGCATTGTGGACATCGTGAAGCGCCTCTACGAGCTCCATGACGACATCTTCGTGGTCCACAATTTCATGAACGACATGAAGTTTCCGCTAGTCCTGCGGGTGCATCTGTTGCAGCGCGAGCTTAAGCGGCTGGCTAAGAATAACGTCATGGCGAAGGTCATCGAGTACGCCCATGGGCTTTTGAAGACCCCCGTACGTGGCGTCGAAGGCATCCTGGAAGCGTTCTCGGCACCGATGCGAATCACTGAGGTCGATGACAACGATGCTATCCCCACTAAAGGCGCGCTTCGAGCCCGCACCATTTACATCATCCGCACCAAGGGCAGCAACATGCTCGGCCTCGCGGGGGTCCCTGACATTGTCCCCGAGAGCGTCGAAACCAACTCCATGCACGAGACGTTTCGCGTGCTTGGAATGCCCTGTGCGCGAGCCAAGATTTCGCAAGAGTGGTGCAAGATCCTGACGGACTTCGTGCCCAGCTACTTCATCTTCCTGACGGACATCATGCTCTCCACGGCGCGTATTACGCCTCTCAACCGCAGCGGCAACCTGCTCCGCGAGCCCACAAACGTGCTCCTCAACATGGGCACGGCCATGGCCATGAGCGTCGTCTTGAAGGCCTCTCTCAATGAAGCCGTTAACCACCTTTACGGGCTCAGTGGGCCGCTGCTGACGGGGCAGACCATGGGCCACGGGACCGGCTCTGTCGAGGTCGCCTATGACCCGGTGTTCTTGAGGAAGCAGGGTGCGGCTCCGAGCGCGCTCCTCGAAGCGCTTTAGGGCATCATGAGATTTGATTATTTTTTACAGACAGGTTTCTCGAATGGCGTCTCAATTTACCATGGCAGAGTCCGGCCGGGACTTCAGAAGGTCAGTCGTGAAGACAGTCAATGCTAACCCAGAGATTCTCATCTCCCTGCTCAATGAGGTTGTGCCGAAGTGGGTGATCCCTGAGACCCCGGGTATTCAGAAATGGCAGTCCAAAGAAGCCATCGAAGAACTCCAGCTTACGATGGCCAAGCTTGCTTGTTCGATCCCCTTCTATAAACAGAAGGAGCTTTCGCAAGAATTCTTGACCCTTTGGAGAGAGTGGAGCCAGATTAGGATCGCCCGCGACCGTTATCTGACAGATGACATGGATGATCTCCTCTTCACGCCCTACAACATTCGTGCTCTGGAGAAACGTGCTGGCGCACAGTGGGAAGGCGGCTTCTTGAAGATTGAGGAAGAGGTACATCAGGCGGCTGGCATCATGGCACTCGTTGTCTTCGTTCAAAATGGCTGCCTCGCTGTGAAACAGAACCGCCACGGTCGACCCACCAGGTATCAGCGCTTCTTCCGCATAATGGCTCAGCTCCCAGACAAAGTCATCACGAGGATTACTGTCTACACGCAATGCAAGAAAGAAAAGGAGTGGACTCCGCCTGACCCATCGGCGTATTTCGCAGGCAGGCATCGTGCTAAACCCGAAGATTGGACCATCAGGCCTGCCCCATGCGACATCGATGAGACCATTGCTCATGGCTGCGCCTATCGCCGTGGGGTCCTTGAGTGTGCCATTGCTGAAGCTATTGAGGCTATTGAGTTTGGCGTGCCTATGGGTTTCTAGTATATTTATTTTTTGTGTCGTAAAGTGCAAAAAATAATGACCTTCTAGGTTAAAAGCCAACGATAAATCGCGTCACTGAGAGGGCGCTGTGTGAGGCTTAAAGGGCCTCTTTCTGATGCCCTCGATATCGAGCGATACTTCAAAAGCCACGACGGTCGTACGAAGAGCTGCACCCAGCGTGTCGCGATGAGCCATTGGAGCTCACCTGGAAGCCTCGAAACCATGCTGACGAATCGCCTTCGAGTACGTAAGATGCCTTGGCGCTGGTACTCTTGTGCGGCGTCCTCCAAGACCTCGGTCGTGTCATCATGGTCTGCTGTGTAAAATCCATCAGACGGCGCCACTATCAATCCAAAGGCGCGCTCCTGCAGGCGCTTTATTAGCATGTCAAAGGTGTCTGGTAGCGACCAAGTTCGAATCAGAGCAACCTCATATGGTAAAAATCGAGGTACTGCTTTCTCATAGGTTTCGCTACTCCAGTCCCAGAAGAAGCGCGCGTGAATTTGCCCTCTGAAGGTCTCATCGATGCGTTCAATGAATCTATGAACTTGACCTCCATGGGCAACAGTATAATTGCCATTCGGTAGGGCGGCTCCACGCTCTCGTAAAACCTGAAGGCCGATATAAGCTCGATTGTTTTTGCTGAGCTGCTCGAGGCACTTAGCGTATTCCGACCCAATCGGCACAAGCAGTAAAACCTCCGCAATCTCGTTGTCGCTGTAGTCGTGCCAATATATGCTGCCCTTGATGTGGCCAGTTCGGATCAAGAAGTACATGTGCAGGACAAGCTGAATATAGCTCGATGTGAACATCGTGGGCATGAGTCGGTCAAAGCCATCAAGGCAGTATGCAATGGCGTCAAGCTCTCTGTCGTACATCGCTAGAGGTGGGATATTAATGCCTCGACGCCACGCGTAGGTATTGGGGTGACAACATTGACTGGTGTACACCAGCGCACTCGCGCTGGTCCGCCCGATGCCATTGTAGCGACGAATAATTTGGTAAATCTCAGCCGTCGATAGACGAGGGTTCAAGTCCCATAAGTCCCCCATGGCGCGCCTATGAAACCTGCGTATAGATATATGGCAATCAATTTTTTGAAGTTAACCTTGCGTCATGATCAGAAAATGTCCTTGGCTGCCTTCGAACCAGCCGGCCCCGTGGCACGCATGACCGTCATAAGCACGAGGACCGAGCAAACGAGGCACGTCTATGTCGATTCCGACCTGGTCCCAGCGCTTAGTCAGCATCACTGGTACCTCACCCGGCGACAGGACAATAAGCATACAAGCATTGAGACGCATGTCTACAAGGACGGAAACCGCATTACATCTCGGACCTTGGCGACGGTCATCATGGCCAATGGGGCGATCGACGACCTCGGTAGGGATACCACTCAGCGCCAGACCTCCTACCCCGTTTGGCGCGACGGCGACCACAACAACTACACGCGGGAGAATCTCGAGATGGTTAATTTCGCCACCTTCCATCAACGCCGCGCATGCTCTAAACTAGGCCGTGGCGTGTCGAGGCTTTCCAAGCCCAAGAGCTATCGCGCCTCCTTGTACTTTGCCGGCAAGCGCTTCAGGCGCAACTTTGAGACCCTCGACGAGGCACGCTACGCGGTGCGCCTGATGTACGGGCACGTGGGGCGGCATTGCGACCCCGCCGACCTCATAAGCGACACCGAGGTCGCGGCTATGGACGGTGCGATGAAGGCGGCGATTGAAGCCACGGTCAATGAGCATCTTGGCCTGGAGTAGACGTGGGACAGTTATTTTTTGATGCGAGATAGACTCTGTAGATACACGAGTCTAATGACGACCTTCGAGCCTGCCACGATCAGCGGTACAAAGCCCTGCCACGCGATGATCATCACGAGCCCCCGGAGGCGCCAAACCCTGCGCGTCTACGTGGATTCCGACGCCGTTGAGCGCCTCAAGGAGAAGTCCTGGTACGTTATACGACCACGCACACATACGGGTTCACGTGCCGCAAAGCACCCGCACATCGAGACGTACTTTGACGAGGAGGGCGCGCGCGTCGCGACTCAATCCCTCGCGGGCTTCATCGTCGGCGACGACATTAACGCCCCCACGCGCTACACCATCTGGCGCGATGGGAACCGGAGTAACTACATGCGCGAAAACCTCGAGCGCGTTGACTTCACGGGCTTCCATCAAAGGACCAAGGTTGGCGCGCTCGGTCGCGGCGTCGTCAAGCACCGAGGTGGCTATCGGGCCACTCTGCACGTTGGCAGAAAGAGCTATTACCTGGACTCCCTGAAGCTCGATGAAACCCGCTATTTCGCCCGCCTGATGTTCGAACACGTGGGTCGCGCCATCGTGCCGGGCGAGTTCATCAGCGACTCCGAGGTCACAGCTCTGGGCGCCGACAAGGCGGCCATTGAGGCGCGCGTGCAGGAGTACCTCGCGAGGTAGACTTGCTGTAATTGTTTTTTGGAGATGTGTAAAAAATAATTCACAGCCATTTCATGTCGTCGTTCGTGATGGCCTGTTGAGTGCGCGTGGGCTGGTGCCTCTCATCACACAATCGCACCTGCCAGAGGGCAATGAGCCAAATCAGCTCCATGGGTAGTTGTGTTGCGATGCGCAAGAGATCACCATAAAGCAGTGTCCTTTGATGGTGATGAAAATCATCAATCGAGGCGCGTCTCATGTCGAAGGTCGGGAGCGGCTTCAGGTGCATAATTTCGTCTCGGCAGGTGGCAAGAATGAGCATGAAATACTGCTTCTGCAAGCTGATGGAAAAGTATCGACGGACAGGGAGTGGCATCTTGCCCGTGAAGAGTCTCGGGACTTGCACGCTGGTCGGAAAGAGCCATTGAATGTGCTCCATTGCTAGCTCATACCAGTTCATAGGCGGCCCGTTGAGGTCATGATTACAATTCGCACAGAGCGGCTGATCCCGCAAGAAATATGCGATATAGCGCGGATCAACACCCCTCTCGCGGGCATCTTGAACGTCAATCCAGTATGTCCCACTCAGCGAAATCTTCGTATCTTTAATCATGTGGAAGGCCAGCTGATACTTATGAGCAGCAAACAGTGCTCGGTAGAGATCATACGATTGCTTGAAAATGCCATGCCGCTTCCCCTCGTGAATATACGCGGGGTTAATCGCATCAAGTGCGATGGCATTTTTGGCACCAATATCCCATTGTAAATTACGTTTGTGTCGCAAGACAATCGAGAGAATCACGCGCAGATACGCATTGGCTGGCGTTATGTCAGGACTTCGCCCGATTAGTTTAAGTAAGCCCACGTCGTCGTTGATGATGATGGACTCAATAATCGCGTCCTGCTGCTCGTCGATGGGTAGCCCGATGTTGTCGCGCCAGTGCTGATTTTGCCACAGTGAGGCCGGGGCTGGGTCTCCAAGAGATGCAAAAACGTACTCCATCGTGCAATTTTTTCACACTCAACTCAAATACTCCGTCTAAATATTCGCTTCAAATGTCGTGGCTCTCCGAAATCTCCAACAGCGCCGTCTCCTTCGTCGTTCGCGCCGGCCAGAGCGTCGTGGCCTCTTTCCTGCCCACCGGCCAGCTCTTCCTGACCGGCTCCCAGCCCGCCGTCAGCTCACTTGGCGGCCAATGGCAGCTTCAGGCCGCCGGCAGCACGGTCGCGACCGTATCTGAGGCTCAATTCGTCCTCGGCTCCGGCGTCGGCCTCACGACCACCAGCATCAGCGACAATGCTGGCCAGGTCACGATCAGCAATCCCTTGACGCTGACCGACCTCAACGACGGCACCCCCGGCGCGCACGTCCAGTACGGCCCAACGCCCACCAGCGGCAGCAGTTGGATCATTCCCTTCGACCCCAAGAACCCCACCGACGGCATGAGCACGCTGGTGCCCAGAGCCCCTTCCCGCGTCATCATCGACTGTCCCTGCATCAACTTCTCTAACAGCTCTGCCGGCTCCGGGAACACCTTCACCCTCGCCTTCAACGGCCCGACCGCCCCGCAATTTGCCTGGTCCATGTCTAGTGTTGTGGCCGCGACTCAGACGCTCACCGCTGGTACTCTTGCCGTTGGACCCCTGGTGATTTCGCCTTCATTCAGCGGCCTCAATGCCTCTCTCGACGCGACCACCAGCCTGCACATGGAGTTCAGCTGGCCCAACACTGCCGGCACAACCGCAACCAGCATTTGCATCTCGTACTCGATCGTTCTCATGAGCTACAATGCCACGCCCGCCGTCGTCAAGAGCGTCGTGACGGGCATCGCCCAAGTGGCCGTGTCCGATATTGCGGCTCTCACCGGCATCACTCTCGCTATCACAGGCAGCAACTTAGCGTTCGCAACTGGCACCGCCATGCCGGCGCCGATCGTCACTGACTTCCACCTTTAAAGCCGAGCGGGGGACGTCCTCATGAGCCTTCTGTGGCGCAATCGGGTTACTACCTCTTTTTTTCTGGGACGGCAAAAAAATCACGAACGGATGCTACAGGAGATCATTGCGCTGCGACGCTTGATCTCATTGACCATCGCTGGGTTGGCGATAATGGCGTCTGAGAGGCGCACTTGGCACAGGTGATTCAGGCGGCAAAGGACCTCGACCACCTCATCAACGCTAGTGTCCGAGCCAGCACTGACCACGATTTTGTCACACTCTGGATGCAGGAATCTGAAGACCTCTCGGGCATATTTGCTGATGTCGAGTAGGCGCTTTAGATGCCCTTCGGCAAGGAGCTTCATCACGTGGAAGTCTGGTGCAATAATGCCTTTGCAGCGGCTGAGATTGGCCATGACATCCAAAGGCATGTCCATCATGTCATCTCGAATAAGCATATATGAGCCGCGAAGTCTGCAGAATTCGAAGCCTCTCAGGACCTGCCACTCAACGCTGTAGCAGGGGACTTCGTGGGCGCGTGTGTCCATGTGCTCCAAGAACGTGTGTACTTCTTTGGGGTTCGCATAGAGGCAATCGAGGCCTTCAAGGAACGCGGTGGACGCATCCCCCGATATATCATCGATGAGGCCCATTTTGGTAATGATCTCGCGCCAGCGGGCGTCGCTCCCAGTCAGGCTGTAGCGCGTGATATATCTCTGAATGGCGTTCATCAGACTTGCAGGCGTTGGCAGATGGCTTGATCATCAGGTCAAAAAGAATTCAAAAAATTAATCGTGTCGCAAGCTCAAGCGATCGTCTCAAAAACCCTCACGGGCTTCCATGAGGCGCTTGTAGTGACACCCCACTATGAAGTCGCTGCTCTTCGGCTCGTACTCATAGCCCGCGAGGTTCGTAGGGCAGCGACCGGCCACCTTCATCAAGTTCAACGCGCCCACCATACGCTCGTAGCGTCCTCGGATGGTACGTTTAATGAGATGCGAAACATGGCTGTGATGCGGACCATTCAGGGTCACATCGAAGCGCTTAATGCCACTGCCTGGGCTCTTTCTCAGGACCTGCTTAGTCACGTTCCAACCCAACTGTTCAAAATGCTGACACAGGGTTTGGTGCTCGTGAGAGTAGATGTAGAACACCGCGCATTCGACTGCTTGCAGTACTGGTGACCCACCCTGGGGCATGCAATTGAGGCGCATTTCGAAAATCATGATGCGATTTGTCGGTCGTTTTATCCAGTGGGATGGCCGGCAAACGTAAGTCTGGTGAAATACCTACCAAAAAATAAAATCAAATGTCCAATAGACCTAAGCAGCAAGACGCCTCATGCCATAACACACCACTTCTTGCTGAATAGCCGCCGCGCAGACAGGCGCCACGAGTCCATTTAGCGCTTCTGGTACCGGCTGATTACAGAACTCAAAAAGCACCTTGACGGCCCAAGCGGCTTCCTCAGGGGTCGTAAAATGCCCCATGTGGCACTGCTGGCCGAGGATGGTCGCGTGCATGCTGTAGTAGGGCGCCTCAGGCGACCCCCGCTGCTGAACGCCATAGTAGGGGGCATGCGGTCCCAACGCCGGTCTCGGTCGGCCAGCATTGGTGACCTTGAGGTTCTCGCGGCGCAAATCGAAGGCGTTCCCATTAAGGGTTTGAATGGTGCAAGAGCGCGCGTGGTGGGGGGTCAAAAGCCCATAGTACTTCGCAATAACACGGCTGATGGATTGCATCGAGACGCAGCTGATGCGGGTAAGCTGGCCTCGCTTGTACTGCCAGTGAAGGCCTGCGAGGTAGGGCGCAATGTCGGCGTCAATGACGTAGAAGACCGGCGCGCATCCTCGTTGTGCGGCCTCGAAGGTCCCAATGGAGCCGTTAATGGTGATTTCAAGACGCATTGCCGTGGTCGTTTGGTCGTGTTATCTCACGGTTGAAACAAATCAAAAAATATGTCATGTGACTCTACACCGACTTAGTAACGGCCGCATAGACGCCCCCCACGACCGCCGCAACCAGCACAAGTCCGGCGACCAGGAGCATGCTCGTGAACAGCAGGAGCACGAAGAGAATGAACCCGCAGATGCCCGCCGCGCAGCCCAGTGGCGCCGTCACTGCCAAGGGTGCGCCAACCTCATTGGCCACGACACTCGCGAAAATCAGCATGATTGTGATGCACAAAAAGACGAGTACCCAGTGGTGGTTTTTGGGTCCCGCTTGTGGACCATAGGGACCGTAGTCGGCCTCGGCTTGCGACATGATTGTGTTTTTATCCAATGGGGGCGCGAATTTCAAGGCACAAAAAATCATGATGTCATCCAAAGCCATTTAATGTCACCAATGTCGATGGCCTGCATTGTGAGTTCCGGCATGGTCTTGGTGGGGAAACCAAGCACGTGAATATACGTGATATGCCACACGAGCTCCATCGGTAACCGACGCATCATCCCGAAGAACGCCCCAGCACGAGCAGTATTTCGTGCCTTCCAGAGATCCTCCGCAGTGATGGTTCTGAGGCTCACCCGCGGCCGTTTCGGCGCACGTAAAAGGCCTTCCTGCACGGCCAGAAATAGCGCCATGAAGCGCCGCTGTACGAAGCCTGTCAGGAACGATGAGCGCTGGACAGGCCACTTAGCGACATCCCCAAAATGCGGGTCTTCAGGGATCAGCCACTGCAGCATCTCGTTATCGAACGCGGAGATGTACCTCGGGGCGATCACGGCTAAAAGCAAGGCTGCGTTTTCAGGTGTCCTGGCGCAGTCAACTGTGGTTGGGAGATCCCGAATTTTGCCATCATTGAGGCAATACGCCAAGGCTAGATGACCTTTTCTGAGGTAGTTGGCGACGGAGGAATAATACATGTCTAAGGTATGAGTCGCACGCAGTCGCTCGACGAACCTCACGTCCTTATTGTAGATCAAGACGATGTCTTCTAAGGACGCGACCCATCGGATGTTATGTCGATAACCGATGAGTATGCGCAAGATAACAACCAGACGCACATTTTCGGTAGTGAGGGCGGGGGCAGTAAGTTGCTGTGGGTAATCCGCGTAGTGGGTTTGTTTCCCACTCGACCAAATGTCGTCGATTTGGGCGTCCTCAGCTACCTCTTCCGCCGAGGTTGGTGGCAAATTGCAATAATCTTGCCAGGTCATGACGCATTAGATCCATCTAATAAGCATTCAAATTTGCAGGACCACAAGCGCGCGTCGAAGGGTCGCAGTTGAGGGACTCATCTGCTCATAAACGAGCCCACATAAGACCCGGTTTAGGTCATCCGGAAGCCTACTGGCGATGAGGAAGAAACGCCCCCGCTGGCATTGAGCGCCGCACATGAGGCCAAAGTAGCCGTCGTTGTACGCGCCAACCAGCACAGTCAACATGCCACCCCAGAGGTGTTTAAACTCGGCAACGACGAAGCGCGGGTCCCCGTATGGCGCCTCGAGCGCGCTCATGACCCGCGCGTTGTACTCGCACACGAAACTCTCATTGCGCCAGCGGGCAGCTGTAATCGGTTCCACGTGCTGGAGGGCGTGTTCAAGAAGCTCAGGTGAGATCCGAAATGCGAACCGATGGGCGATCATTAACAGCGCCGCAGCAAGCCCGGAACGCTTTGAGAAGCGGTTGAAATCGACCACACGCTCCTTAATCAAGAGCAAGACAGCGTACCAAAGCGACGCCCCTTTCTTGCGCATCCATCGCATCCAAACCTGCACGCAGAAGTAGATCGCCGGGCTCTCGAAGGCCCTCTGGTCGAGCACGACGTCGCCGAAGAACCATATGCGCGATGACGAAATAGCACCTTCAGGGGCGTCACCGTGATGGGTCCAGACGCGCTTGAAGGCTCCCAGCGCTATTAGCCGCAGGTATTTAGTGAAGCCACGAGGGGTTGAAGCGGCCTCGTAAAACGCAACAAGGTTGCAGACCTCATGGACGTTCTGAGCAAACCCAAAGCGCCAAAAGACCGCATCGCAGTACCGATAAAAGCTTATCTGCGTCCAGTCTCGCGGCCCCAGAAGCGCCATTAGACTTGCGTGTTTCTCGGTCGTCTAGTGCCTCGCGGTTGCGTGTTGAAATTAGTCCGTGACCAAAAAAGATCATGCCCCCAGTGCCCATCTGATGGCGCCATTGCGCAGCTTTTGACGGTGCGTATGAATCTCAAGACCGCGCCGGTAAAATGTGTTACCCAAAGTATACTTCTTAAGCACATGCCATTGCAGGTCTAGCGGCAATCGCGTGACAATGGTGAAGAAGCGCGTCGCGGCTGCAAGCGTATGAAGACGCCCTTGAGACTCCGTGTCCCTCGCCATGGATAGGGCTTTAAACCATGCTTCCAAGTGGGGGACACCCCCACGAGCCCCCTGAGACATCGGGGGGGAGATGGCCAAATAGTCATTGCCGACGAGCACAATGAGCGCAAATAGGCGCTGTATGATGCGTGCTCCGATGTATTCTTGTGCGCATTTTGACTGCTCAATATCACGGTAATCTGCATACTCAGGCACCAAGATATTCGCGCAATAAACGGGGACAGTGATGTCATGAAACTTGAGGCCGGGCCGGACAAGCGCACAAAGCTGCATCCACTGTGCGCGCGTGGCATGATCACAAAACTCCTGTAACGAATATTTGCGCTTCCACAATGTGGAACGTCCTCGCGCCTTCAAGATGCGCGTCAAGAGATCAATGTGTGTCGGAGTCAAGAGTTGTTGCACATTGTGGATTTTAAAGTCTTTGCCTATGTGACGAGCTATCTCGAACGCATACTCATCATTAAAATACCCGAGACGACAATGACCCCCGTCTCGGACATGAAAAATTATCAGGATCGCGTGTACGTATGCTGACACGTATGGTGCTATACTTGCCCAATGAAGAATTGACCTCGTCTCACGAAGATAAACAATGAGGTCGATATACTCGTCTTGCACAGGGTCCGGATCAAGCTCGATCCCCCGACGCCATAAGTACAAGTTGGCCTTGGTCGTGTCTGTGCGAGGTAAGGTCCCTGGTGGAAATCCCCGCCATATGGCATGGATAAAATCTTCAGTGTCAATGTCCTCTACAAGCCACTTATCAAGGACATTGCTGAAGTGGTCCATGATGAGACTTGCGTTGGAATGGGGTTAATCAAAAATCCCCACGACACGTATTTTTGAATTTAACCAACACTACCTTACACCCGCCATGAACTCCAGTAGTTGCGATGCAGGCTTCGTCCCCGTGTGCACCTGCGACTTCAAAGACTGCACTGCCGTGCACCGTTGCCGGCACTGTTGGACCATGAGCAGCGAGCCCATGCGCGTCAGCCGGGCCAAAGGCAACAGGCGCGAGTGCGCCAAATGCTCCCATATTATGTACCCTCTCAAGCTCATTGTCGACGATGATACGCAAGAGACATTTGCGGCCATGACGTTTTATGGCAAGCAATGTGCGATTTTCGAGACATGGCACCTTGCGACTGTGATCGCAAACCTTCACACAATAGAGAATCGAGAGGCTCTTGTGCGCCTTATCTATGACGAGATTCTTGCACAGGGAGGCACCTTGAATGCCCCTCAAGAAGACACCTCGGACGCACTCGATGACGCCCCTCAAGAAGACACCTCGGACGCACTCGATGACGCCCCTCAAGAAGACACCTCGGACGCACTCGATGACGCCCCTCAAGAAGACACCTCGGACGCACTCGATGAGGTGGTTGAGATGAGCGGCACCGTCCATAGACCCCAAGACTGCGACTTGCCCGGCGACGATCCTCCATCGTACAATTCAGTTGCTGTGCCTGGGGTCCTATCGGAGCAAGAAAATACCACCCACGAAGCACAGATGATTGCGACGCCGACCGAATTCAAGGTCCAATACCGCGACAATGACTACTGTAACCTGCGCGACGCCAACCTCACAGTCACACGAGTCTACTCTAATCATTCAAAGACCAGTAAATTTCAGCACATCTACCCGAGGGGTAAAACATGGTATAGTTTGCTATGCCACCAAACCAAACGATACTTCATCGGTAGATATGGCACTGAGCAGGAAGCCGCCTGGGCCGCACGCGTAGGCTATGTAGACATTCTGCGTCGCTCAACAACTGCGCGCTTCATCACGGACGAGGAGGCCACAATGATCACCCCTCAGCGCCGTCAAGGCATCGCCGCGGCCGTGCGAGAGCATCTTGTGAGACATAAAGTTATTGCCGAGTAAGGGGACACCCCCGCCTATTAATTTTTTTACATTGAATGTGAAAAAATAATTCACGGCTCACTTGAGCTGCGACAAGAGCGCCAACAGGTCTGGCGCGTGGATAGCAATAACGTGCAACGTGACGGGGTGCAGCTGAATGGCCATTTTATAGTTCATCACCATCTGCCTCATGAACTCCCACCAGACGTAGACGTCGTCGGCACATGTGACCCGCATCATGAGAGAGTCGAAGAGCTGCTGGGCGACCGTCTGCATGCCTTTTGTGGCGATCTTTGACGGGGAGAGACGGCCCATATCGCCGATCTCCGACAAGGCGCCAATGTGCGTCGTGATGGGGCCGTCAGTGCCGGGCTGTATGACGCCCTCAGGGTCGGGCTCAAAGAGCACGCAGGACGCCTTCTTCAGCTGCCCCAGCGGGTTCCCAGGCACGTAAGTTGTAAGGGTGACATAGGGCAGCGTGTGAGTGGCCATGCGAGGATAGCCGTCATTGAGGATCATGGTGGCGTGTCCGTCCTTGGTGACGAACACGTGAGCGTGCGTGCGATACTTGGTCACGTCGCCACGCAGGTCGATGATGTCGCTCTTGGGGAAGTCTCCTGGGACCAGCTCCGAGAGGTCTATGAGGTAAATTATGGACCTCGTATAGAGCTTCACCCGCTGTTGGCACGTCCATCCGAGGCATGGGCCGCACCTCAGGATGAAGTCATGGTCGTACACGACGATCTTGTCGAGCAGGAAGTCGATCACGTCACTGTGCATTTTCGCCAAGAGAATTCCACCGTTCGCATATGACCTGAGGAGCGATTTGACAAGAGTCCAGAGTTGTTGCCGAGGACGCTTGCTCCAGACCTCCCATTTGGCGCGCCACTCTGCAATGTCGTTCCTCTTGTAGACCGCAATAATGTCGTCTCTGAAGGTCTCATCCAACGCATCTAAAGTCGTCTTGGAGAGCGTGCCGCATTCGGGGGTGGTCTCGTGTCCCCCCGGCACCGCACTCGACGGCGTCGTCTTTATCTCAGCGGGCATCTGCCACTTGACACGGGGGATCTGAGGCCCATCGTTATCTCGCACAGTCTTCGGACTCGGGGGTAGCAAAGGCAGCAACGACGGGCGGTCATAGGGCTTCTTGGGTGTCGGTACCTTGATGGCCGTTGGCTTAATAATCGTGTTGGGGTCCATCGTTTGCCAAACCACTGGATAAAACGGCAAGTCTACTACGGCTCAGCGAAATTCAAAAAATTCATTGCCTATTTTTGATTAACTTCGGGCCAATTAGACTTGCACATCTCATGTCCGACCCTGTTTATCGTCTCCAAAGCGCCATTGCGCGCAACGACTTTTGGGCCATTGTCGCGGGTTATAGCGTCTACCATGGCTCATTTATTGCCTTCGCCAGAACCTCCGGCGATGCTGCACAGTGGCACCTTTAGCAGTCTTGCTTTTCTTCATGAACGTCCAGCAGGCCCTGTGCACTGCGTCCACTGGCAAGTTTAAGATCTTGCAAATGCTCATTGAGCAGCACACGCGCGGGGTCCTTGGGCCGCGAGACACCTTCGTGCTCATGCACCATTGGCTCACAACACAATTCGTGGGATGTGGTCGCGTTTTCTACAAGACCTGCGCTTATAATCTCGATCAGCTTGATCAGTCGGGCAAAGGCGGCAAGAGTATACTACGCTGGCTTTACCTCTGGGAGAGTGCCACATATGGGATGAATGTTGATGCCTATACATGGTCGCTGATGGAGCCGTACATAAGTGACATGATTGCGGACTACAACTTGACTCAGGGCTCTATTAAGTACCTGCGTATCATGCAGTTCGATCAGACACCACCGGCCAAGGGAGGTGACCCATACCTCAGATCAACCATTCGTCTTAAGGCGCACCTAAGGCCTTTCGATGTGGTGGCATTATGTACTCGATTAGCCACTATGATTCAACGTGATGAACTGACACGAATCTTGATCTTCCCGGGCGACCTTAAGGAGCTACCCGAGCGCACGCTTATCTTGCAGAGCCTCGCGTGGTATGGGCGATGTATGGCTATGGCGGATCATTACGGTTCTTGCGCTAACTCAGGGAGATTATGGCAAGGCACTGACCCCGACAGTCAAGCTCTCTTGAGACATAATCTTGCTCGGCGCCTCGGCCTCGTGATGCTTGTCGAGGACGGTTACTTGCAGTGGGCTGTCGGTACCAACGCAGCTCGCTTCTTGCGTATCATGGTCCAGCTCCCGCGTGAGGTTCAAGAGCCTATCTTACAGCGCTGGTTCTGGCAGGATATTGGCCTCGTGGCGCCATCGTTCGCAGGCCTTGTGGCGCGGCTCGACGACTATTGAGACATCTTTTTTGCAGGCTTCCAAGTCCGATTTCAGACACGCTCAGTTGGCAATGAACCCGATGAGCACGACCCTTGGACCTTTGACGACCCACGAAACAGGCACACCTAACATAAAAAAGTGCATGCTGGCGCCATCAGATAACGGTCCCATCGCTGATCATGAGCCGCACCCCGAGGTTCAAATCGGCATGCGTCAGGGTGCCTTGGACGAGCTGCCAACAGCAGGGATTCACGATGCCCGCGGCCTCGGCGATGTCGCGGTAGTCGGTCTCGGCGTAATTGTCAGGGCGTTTTCCACCGTACTTATCGTTGCGCAGCCACAGGTAGAGAAGCGCGAGACTGCCAACCTGACAGCCGCAGCTGGCACAGACGTTGGGGAAAACAAGCATAGTTGGGGTAACTATATGTCTCAACTAGTGCGTTCAAAAAATTAGTCTACCAGGTCGTTCAGGTCGTCCATGCCTTCAAGCTCTGATTCGGAGTCCTCGTTGTCGGAGTCAAAGGGATAAACCGGCTCGACATCAGGAAATACCCACTTGTCCGGGACGTCATTGGCGAGCCAGAGGATGTCGCCGGCAAGAAGCGACTTGTGCGCGATCCGATTGCGGAATTGACAGCACACTAGGTGCCATTGTAGCTCAATTGGCAGCTGTGCAGCGATGGCGAAAAACCGCTGGTGGTCATCGGCCTCGGACTCGAAGTGCGGATCAAAATGCGGGCGAAACACCTTGAAGGTCATACGCGGCTCGCGGGTCCGAAAGTGCCCGGCCGTGACGGCGACAATGAGGGCGAACATACGGCGCACACGACGAAGCCTACAGACATCCATATGAGCATACCGGAGGCCGATGGGATGCTTTGACATAATGGCCGCTATCTCGTGGGTGAGGTCCTCAGGGATCTCAACTTCAAGTGAGCCCCATTCACGACCACTGCTAAAAGTTTCCACGAAGATCGCAAAAACCTGCTGTAGGTCGCGCAATGGCGCCATCCAGAAGCGCGACTCGGTGGGAATTGTGATGTTTGGGTAGACTGTTTGAGCCACGCATTGCTGCAAAATACGCGTCGCGCAAGTAACGTCCCCGGCGTTCAGGAGGTGATTGAGGATGAGCGATGAAAAGCTCTGATCTACCTCACACACGATAATGAGCGTCAGGAGCGACTCGGGTACGCGTTTATAGGTCGCAAGAAACGCGTCGTTCACAGCAGACGAGTCAACTGTCATTGCCAGCCACTGGCCGATGGGGCAATCAAGTGATGGACACGACCACACGAGGTATTGGCCGGAATACGCGAGCAGGCTCATGGTGCTGGCATCATTGAATTCAGCGGGGCCTGATATCATAAGCTGCATGCGCACGTCCCACGTGCCGGACCACCAAGGCTCCCGGCGGAGGCTGTCATAGAGGCCATCTTCCCTCTTATGCCAGGCAAAAACGGTGTTCTCCGGGACCTCATATTCGGCTTGTAAAGCCTTGATGTAGGCAGTCATTACTTGCGTGTTCTCGGTGTCTACGAATCAATATCTCCTACTCAAGATCAAAAAATAATGCACCAGACAATGTCCTCGGTCCGAGGGACCCATAGGGCTTGGCTATTAAAGATCCAATCATCGGGCTTTTCATCTGCAAGCCAGAGGACGTCGCCGGCCAAGAGTGTCTTACGGGGAACGGCGCTCTTGGCGTTTACAACACACGCCAGATGCCATTGTAGCTCAATCGGAAGCTGTGTACGGCGAAGTGCGGAAGTAGATCAACGGCGAATGTCTCATGGACTCGCATCCTAAGATATTCACCCGTCACCACGCATAGTGAAAACCTCCATGACAACGTCCCCATGCGCATCGTGGGAGCCCCAAATAAGACCGATAGGGTTCAACATAATGATGGACACGATGTCCTCGACGCAATCCATAGGCACCGTGCCCACAATAACCAACCCAAGACTGAAGATCCAGCGGATGTCGCGAATAGGCGCCTCCCAAAAGCGCGACTTGTCGTTAATTGTGGAGCTGATATAGAACCCAGTCGGTGTCTCCCACTTGACAAGACCAAAAGGCGTCTGGTAAGAGTTAAGTTTCCGGCATTGAGGAGGTAACCGATGATCGCGCTACGAATGCATGATCGCGTCCGGTGCGTAACCAAGATGTTCAGAAGTGACTCTGGGATCGCCGCATAAGTCGCAAGGATGTCGTCGGTAATGGCAACGACCCGAAGGCCATTGCGAGCCACTTGCCCACAAGCAGATGAGGCTGATTAAACGCCTCCAGGACGAGTGCCTCTCTGACGTTGGTGTTGATGATCATATCGACGCGCTTGTTCCATGGTGCCCACCACGGCTCGGCGCGAAGGGCGTCATAGAGCTCGCGGCCATCGTCGGTCTGATGCCACCGAGATCGGAGCGCAAAACCGCGATCGTGAGGAGGTCCATGGGGTCATCTAAGACCCTTTCAGACATTCAAAAAATATGCGCACATTGAGCATCCAGAGAGTATCACCAGCAAGCAGCTCCCTTTGAGGCATTATCGTGCCGACAACAGCACACGCCAGATGCCACTGTAATTCAATTGGGAGCTGCGTAGCGAGATTGAAAAATCGCACGATGGGTGCCGAGGGAACCACAAATTGCGGTCGATAATCATCCCCAATGACGCATTCAATCGTGGCAGGTGCCATCTGCAGATACGCGTCTGAAATGCCAATCATTAAAGCAAAGACCTGCCGAATACGGCGTCGTGTCTCTGCGGGTTCAGGAAGGTGCCTTAATGATAAGGCGTAAACGTCATCCATGTAGGCATCTGATATATGTGGCAGGATCCATGGCACTGCTCTCATAATACGAATAACATCACGTATAGGCCGCGCAAACAGCTTCGTCGTGTCACTAATGAAAAGAGTTGAGTGTATTTTTCGTCCATCGAGAAACTCCAATACCAGCTCAACTTCGCCGGCAGTAATGAACCGTGTTAAAACAAGAGTATCCACATTGGAGAAAACTTTTCCTGCATATCGTAGGAGCGTTATTGGAGCCAGAAACCATACGGGAGAAAGTACGTCTTTTTTGGGTCTAGGTCCAGTAAACCATTTTACGAGCCACCATTCGATCACAAAATCCTCTCCCTCAAAGGCACGGCTGTATACAGTATAATCTGTACACGTCTTCCACGTATGAGCGACTATTTCTAAACGCACTTCAATGTTGCTTGACCACCACGGCTCGGTGTGCATGGCCTCATAGAGATGCTGTGTGTCCCATGTATAATGGCGCCATTTGAAGGCGCTAAATCCCGCGGGCACATCATAATCGGCCCTCAAAGCTGCGATTAGGGCGTCGTGGTCCATGGCGTTTTCTCACACTCGTGGGTATTCAAAAAATCACTTGTCTAGCCATCGAGCCAGAGAATGTCGCCGGCCACTAGGTCCTGTTGAGGACCGGCCTGATGGCGATTTGCAATGCACGCCAGGTACCATTGTAAGTCGCTAGGAAGCTGCGAGGCGATGCTGAAAAAGGTCATAGGAAGCGGCGACACTTCGACAAAGTGCGGTGCCGGTCGCGTGAACAGCTCCCAGGTCGACTCCTGCGCGCGCAAGTAACCGTCGGTCATGCCGACCATCAGCGTGAACCAACGTCGCGTCTGGCGATCCTTGTGTGTCTTGACTCGCGCTGAACCAAACATGAGGCGCGTCGATTCTGTGGAAGTGAGCGCATAGATGTGACGATGTAAATGTTCTGGCACCTCGGTTTTGATATACGGCAGTAGAGTAAATAGCTCACGAAGGCGCCGCAACGGTAGGCTCCAAAGATGAGAAGTATTGCTCACGCGTACAAGCTGCCATAATGTCTTGCCGTCCAAGAGGCGTAAAATGAGGGCAAAGTCGCCAACCTCAATCAAGTGCATCAAAAGTCTGTGTGGTTGCAGACCAATTTCTTGATGATGTCGTAGATGTACTAAGACTTCGGGCACGTCGCAGTATGAATAGACGAGGCTTGTCAGATTGTGAGGATGCAGTATGGAAAACAACCATTGCCAGATGGGATCTTCAATCGCGTCTTTTGCGACCTCGTGCTGGTCAATATTAATTTCCCGATAGACGATCTCGAGGCGCACATCCCAGCTGTCTGACCACCAAGGTTCGTTGCAAAGACGCTCATAAATCTGTGGCTTGGCCTCATGCCATTTGAACGTTTTAATGCGCGCAGGAAGCGTATACTCGTTCTGCAGAGCTACGACCAGGGTCTCGGCATCCATGACTGATTCTCATGTGCCTTCCGGCATTCAAAAAATCATGTCAAATCGCATGAAGCATCCATAAGACATCGCCGTCAAAGAGAGCGCGTTGTGGACACACCTGACCAATAACGGCACACGCTAGGTGCCATTGTAGCTCGGCTGGAAGGCGTCTGGCGAGATCGAAAAACCGCAGTGCGATCGGCGCGTGCGACGTAAATTGCAACTTGAAATCAGGACTTTGGGTATAAGTAACAACCCACGGACGCACCTTTAAATAATCATCCTGCACGCCCATGATAAGAGCAAAAACGCGTCGAACCTGTTGTAATGTCATGTGTGAGAGTGGAATGTTCAGCTGCCTACAGCAGGCATAAAACTCGGCTCTTTTGTGCCCCGGCCAGTAAAAAGTCGCATATGGCAACAGATGTAGCAGAGGTATCAAGGTATGCATCCTACGCGTCTCTAACTTAGAGGTGTTCGTGATAGTCAGGTGGGAGTCATAAATCTCACCATCAAGTAGAGCTATAGCGAGCTCTACTTCTCCCGCACTAATCATCATCATTAAAAGATTCCCACGGGCGTGTAAATGCCTAGTGCATATAATTCGTAAGAGGCTCATTGGGGCAGTCTCCCACATGTATTGTGGTGTCGTTTTCAAGCTGACTGTGCGACTACAAAAATCGCCAACGAGCCACCATTCGATCACAAATTCTGGGCTGCAGTAGATGTGGTTCGAATGAGATTCATACTCGGCAATTGCGTCGATGTTCAGATGAACCACTTCCATACGAGCATCGATGCGACTGGTCCACCATGATTGCTTTCGAACGACCTCATAGAGAGTTTGAGTGGAGATATAAGCATCATGCCACGAAAAATCCACAAAACCCACAGGGACTTCGTACTCTTCCTGTAAGGCCGCGATGAGAGACTGGTCCATGGTAGAGTGCAAGTCTATTGTAAGCGACTCAATCCATAAATTCAATTTTCCGAATAATTGAACTCGGGTGGGCACATATTATTCAGTCGATCACCATGCAGAAGAACCACGTTAGTACCCTCGCCAAGAACGTCCGCGCCCTCACAGAAGGCCGCACAGAGCCGCTCTATTTCGTCATCACCGACGCGAGTGCCAAGGGCCAGGCCTCGTCCTGCTTCCCCAAATTCGCGCTCGCCAATGACACGGCTCAGGTCGAGGTTTCCGGCTTCTGGGTCTTCAATGGCCTCGAGGTGGCCTGGGCCAAGAGCACGGATATGAACAAAATCGCGACTAAGCGCGCCGACCCCGCCATCAGCATCACGTATGGTAAGGCCCCTAAGAAGGCCGACGATGGTGACGCCGCGGAGGCAACTCCCAGCGGCGTTACTACCAATGCCCCCATCGCCACCGGCACCGCCGCGGTCGTGCACCCCGCGAATCCCGAGTGGCTCCTCAAGGCCGTGGCCAACAACAAGGCCATTCTTGACAGCCCTACCAGGCCTCTTGAGGGCGACATTGAGCAATATGAGAAGCGCCTTCAGGCCGCACAGCTCCACGAGAACGCCTCCGAGGACATCGCCTTCCTCATCGTGACCATTTACAAGGCCTATGAAGCACTTTCGATCAACTCGAAGGACATCTACGCCAAGTCCGACCACCCGTGCAACACTGAGGCCTTCCGCGAGATCGTGAAACCCGCTAAGGCCGGCGCGCCCCTCAATCACCTCAATGAGGTCGACTTTGCCAAGGGCCATTACGCCGTCGAGTTCGGCTATGAGCAGGAAGCTGCCAAAGGCAAGCCCGCCGCAAGTGTGGTCTACCCCCAGCCACGCGTCAACGTCTACGTCAAGTGGGCAGGCGGCCTTAAGAGCGAGTCAGTGCCGCGCGCGCCTGCCCTCCACAAGGACTTCAACAAGATGGCCGAGCGTGACCGCGCCCTACGCCTGAGCATGTGGCCGGAGTTCAAGGAAGGCGTTTTCCTGAAGACCGACGAGAAGGACATCGTCAATGGCAAGGCCGTCGCAGGCCTCGGTGGCAAGTCCTTCAACGAAGCCACCATGGGCGAGTTCCTCACACACGGAAGCCTCATGCGCGGCTCGATCACCTTCGACATGTCCATCGCTGGCACCGGTGTCTCCTTGAAGCCACATATGCACTCGGTGCATATCGTGCGCGCACCCCGCGTCGCTCGCGCTAACCAGGTTGGCGATGCTTCATTCGACGACGACGATGGCATCGTTGAAGGCGGCCCGAGCGTGTCTCATGCGGGACCATCCCGCGTCAATGATAGCGCCAGCATGATCAGCGCTATGAGTGAGATCACTGTCGGTGAGCCAAAGGGCCTCGAGGCCGCTGACGTCTGAGTGGGGGACATTACCGTCGATTAATTTTTTATCAATTGGGTCCAAAAAATAATCGACTGGTTCAAGCCATAGCGCGATCTTCGATGACCTTGATTGAGCTCGGGAATAGAGGCTTCCAGCTGCGGGCGTAGATCACAGGTATGAACATGCCGGTCTCATAGGCAAGGCGCTGGCCAGTGGCATGCCAAGCAAGTGCATTAAGCGTATTGTCACGAGGAAACCCAGCCTCGAAAAAGCCTTCCCACATTGCGATCTTTCGGACGTCATCAAACGACGTGGCAGTGGGTCTCGGTAGGCTCGTGATCCACTTCGGAAGGAGCCTGATCATGAGGTTAAAATAGCGCTCTGTAGGTTGCCACGGTTGATAGGTCCGAGCTGTGCTGGGCCCGCGACCAATATTAGGCACGTCGCTCCACGGGATCAGATGGGCAATGACGTCGCGGTCGAGAGTCTCGTTGTTGCCGGTCACGATGTAGCGGCCAATGACATTTCCCGTCCTGTCGTACGTAGCTACCCAGTAGTTGCCATCATACTCTGTGGCAGTCGCATTTGGCACCAGGCCGGTGCGTTGAGAGACCAGTCGGACGACGTTGGCAAACTGGGCCTTGGTGAAATTACCGGCCAGAGCCTCAACGTCAAATTCATAGATCAGCACGGTCGGCGGATAGGGGACGATGGCGCCATCATAACCATAGGTGGTACTGAGGCTGACACCTCCAGTAAGCGGACCTGGGCGTGTCTCAGATGCAAGCCAATTAACCGTGCTGGGGATCGTGTATTCGTCGCGAACGAGCGCGCCAATACGGCCCCCTACGAGGCGAAAGTCCGTCGAGGGCTCAATGACAAAGGTCACGAGGGCGCCAACCACGAAGAAAAGCTTAACTGCAACTGGCATTTTATGGCCTCGAAGGATGTTAGCGCCTTGAGGGGAATCAAAAAATAATCGATGATGTCGCTCAGTAGATCTTTCCAAGCCTGTACTCAAACATCTTCTGCAGCGGGATCGGCGCCATCACAGACAGACTCAAAATGGCCTTCATCAGCACCTGTGGGTTGCTGGGCTTCTCGATCTTGAGCTTCGAGCAGCAGTACTCCTCGACGCCTTGGCAGAGCTTTTCGCGGTGCGCGTCATCAAGGGGCACGTAAGCGAAAGCATCACTACAGATGAAGGTCGCCAGCCTCGCAAGGTCGTCAGGTCCGTCGATGTGAAGGAACTCCTTCGAATGCGATTCGGCGGACCGCATATGGGCATCCACGTGGGCCCGGAAGCGCCCCATGCGCGCCTCCTCGTCGCTGATGTACGGCTGCAGGACGGTGCTGGACTCGGCGTCGTCGCACGGGTAGAGCTCCCCCGAAAGCCTCGCACAGTCGAACCTGAAGCAGTCGTAGACGCACATGCGAGAACGAGTCGCGGCGCTCAAGGAGCTCGCAAAATCGACGCCCTCGTACTTCCCGTCGGGGTTGCTAGCAACAGCGTCGTAAAACTTGCACTTCCAGTCACGCAATTTGGCGATGTCTGGGGCACCTGGGCCGCGACGCAGCTTCTTGAGGACCTCACAGAGCCCGTCAGGGTTGCTGACGACTCCGAAGGCGGCCTCCATGTTGCGGCGATAGGAGGCGTTGGCATCGGCGCGCGCTTCATACTCAATCTTGCCGGCCGCGCGCTTGATGGCGCTATTGAGGGCCTCGTCCTCGCGGAGAGGGTCGAAGAGGATGAAGAAGGTTGAAATCGGGTCGTACGACATGAGGCGCTGAACGCAATGTAGATGGGGCTCCCCGATGTGCTTGCAAATGCCATTGATGGCCTGCACGAAGAACATGCCGTGCTCGGTCGTGCCATCGCCGTCCACGTACGCCCCGCGGCTCAAGGCGCGCTTGCGCTCGGCAGCGAAGATGTCAAAGGCGCTGTCCCAAGTGGTCTGACAGAAGGCTCCCCAGGCGCCTCCCGCGGCACTCTGAGCGGCCTGAGAGAATCCCTGAATCTCCCCCGGCTCAGCGCGACCACGCCTCGTTGTCACTCGCGAGTTATACATGGCTTAATTTTTTGCGACGGTGTTGTTGAGAATGTGCGAAAGGACCTCTTGCTTTTTAATTCGTACAGTTGAGTCGCGCTACCCTCATACCCCCACTCTTCTTTCTTCGCCCAATATTTTCGATGTCTCTCCTGAAGTCTTTTCTTCTTCCCTCAGCTGGCAACAGTGACGGCCTCGTGGCCCTTGGTTTGCAGACTGCTGAGGCTAACCCCGAACTCATCAAGAATGCCCTTACGAGCTTCTTGAATTCGCTCCCGGTCTCGGAGACCATGAAGAAGGCGTCGGTCGATGCCATCAACTCGAACTGGTCCGAGCTGCACGCGGTCATCATGAAGATCCTCACGAGCGTCGTCGGAGCTGCCACGACCGGCCGCGCGGAGCCTTACATGGGTGCCGCTGAAGCCGTCCCGCGTCAGACCGTCTTCCAGAAGCGTCTCGCTAAGTTCATCGAGGAGCTGAAGAGCTCCGGTGGTGCCTTTGCCGAGATGCCCCTTCCTCAGGGCGACGACATCGGCCCCACCGTCGCGTGGTTCAAGAAGAGCGTCCCCATGGGACCCATCAACCGCATCACGCTTCAGAAAACCCCCAACACCATCAAGATCGCCAAGCTGCTCGCCGCCAAGCTCAACAGCGCCTTCAGCGCGGGCATCAACCTCACCGCCCCCGACGCACAGCTCGTCCGTGACGTCCTCGTGGCCCTTGCCGCCGTCCAGGCCGGTCTCAGTGCCGACTACGTCATGATCTACAGCGCCATGAACCACTTTGCCGACAACATCAACCTCCTCATGGCCGGCCTCAGCACCGTCGCCAAGGAGGTCAAGACCATCACCCCCGACCAGACCGGCCGTCTCGACAGCGTTTCCGCCGCCCTTCAAGTTCTCCAGAGGTCCATTGGCGACAACGCCGACGGCATGAGGCGCCTCCTTCACGGCGACGCCCTTCGCGAGCTCATGGGACCCGAGGAGTACGCCAACACCGAATCCAGCCGCCGCTACAACGCCCTCCTGAAGCTCGAGGACGTCAAGGGCTCCGAGCAAGTGGTCCAGGCCCTCATCGGCACCAACAAGGTTTTCGAGGTCGCCAACACCATTGCCCGCTGGCACAAGTCGCTGCTGGAGCACGCGAAGAAGATCCTCGAGGCCTTCTTCGACCCCAAGGTTAACACTGACGCCTTCAGGGAGCTCATCACTGAGCGCCTCAAGGACAGCAAGCTTGACGCCGCCATGATCGATCAGCCCGCCGGCTTCAAGGCGACCTCTCTCCACGAGGCCCTCAGGATGCTCGAAGGCTACCGCCAGCGCCTCGATGCCGGCAACGTGGCTGACATCGGAAAGGCCCTTAAGGAGGACGGGCTCGTCATGGGCAATGGCGAACGCAGGGGCGGCGCCGCAATGATCCAGGGCACCAATATCCGCTCCCAGATTGAGCGTGCCAAGGAGGGCCGCAATGCCCTCATGAAGGCCGCCATCACGCGCATCAGTGGCATGTTCGCGGGCGTGACAAACAGCATTCAGGCCCTTATCACGGGTGTCATGGACGGATCTGTGCCTGCCTCCGCTGGCCTCCGCAACGTCCAAAACGACCTTGCGCTCCTCAAGGAAATGGGCAAGAAGGACCTCATCTTCCCCCTCCTCGGTGTGTACGTGGCCCCCGAGATGGGCGCCGAGCGTAACCGCTTTATCTCGGCTCTCATGAACCTCAGGACACGCACCTCCGGCCTCACCGCAGAGAGCCAGATTTACGGGCGCCTTGAGTCCGCCATCAAGACCCTCCTCGACTACATTGAGCAGGCCCAGACCCAACACCGTGAGACCTACAACCGTGGCATCAGCACCTTCACTGGCAGCGCCGAGCCCGACGTCGACATTCTCCCACAGCTCAAGACCGCCATGGTGCGCTACACTGAGTCTCTCCAGGAGCTCTCCTACGCCGTCAATTTCCACCAAGGCTTGCGCCGCATGCAGCGCGCCGGCAAGGACATGGAGGGCAGCGAGGCCCAGCACGCGTCCGCCCGCGCCGAGGCCTTCGGTCAGAAGCAGTCCGAGATCAAGCTCGAGCGCGACGAGCTCCTCAACACGCTCGCGGACACCCCGACCGTGCACGCCACAACCGGCCAGCTCTTTGATGCCAATGACAAGACCGAGCGCGATGCCGCCCGCGCCATGATTAGCGACATGTACGAGGCCAAGCTGAACATGTGCAAGACCGCCGAGGCCTTCGATGGCATGATCGAGAAGTTCGTCCGCGCCATCGCCATCAACCCCCTCGTCCTCCGCGAGCTCTACAAGGAGATCGCCGCCAACCCCGGCATCGCCGATTGGTACCACGAGAGGAGCGGCGATACCCTCGTCGAGTGGTTTGAGCTCTTCCCTGTGTATGGCAACGATCTCGGCAACCCCGTGGGAAAGGCTACTTTCAGCGTGACCAGTCCTGGCCATTACTATGACATGCTTGCGACCGACGTCGGGCTCATCGACTACGCCACCAAGACCCCCGCTGGCGCTGCTCGTCACCTGTTTCCCTACTACCTCGGCAACCACCTCGTGCCTCACTACCCGAGCGCCTACATGGCCCACAAGAAGAAGGCCAGGCAGGTCTTCCAGAGCACGGCCGCCCTCAAGAACCTCCTCACAGCCTTCGTGAACGTCGCCAAGCAGCTCGGCGACGAGAAGATCTTCTCCTTCATGACGCCCACGACTATGTACCAGAACCTCATCGAGTACATGGCCACGAGTGCCTTCAACCGCGGCTACAGTTCTTCCGGCAACGGCGTACAATGGGTCGATGGTGTCACACCTGGCATCAACAGGCAGCACCAGCTCAACAATGGTTTCTCAGACCTTCGCGACGGGGATGTCCAATATGATGCCAACAATCGTTCTCGTGATGATGCCACTACTCGAATTTGGGACCTCGATCTCGGTGGAGCCAACATCCTTTCGACATTCCCCGCTGGCACTAATGGCCTCAACACCATTTACATGGGTTCTGCGAGCACGTATGCTGTCGGCGGAGTGCCCGTACTCGGTCCTGATATTCTGCGCAAAATCAACGCCCGTACCATGTTCGGCTTCACTGGCGCCGTCGTCTACGAGCAGATGAAGTCGATGTTCGACGACACCGACATGCTCCTCGTAACCATGCTCCAGGGTATGTACGCCAAGATCATGACCGCTGTGAACGTCGATAAGATGCTCCACAGGCCGCTCGCCCGCTCTGACTTTCTCAACGTTCGCAGCTTCGTGGGAGGCGACGAGCCCGTCCCCGACATCCGCCCCGAGTTCATGCGCGTGTACTTCGGCCTCATCCTGCTGGCCGAGTTTTATCGCGACCTCTTCAACCTCAAGAACCACGGCAGCGACCTTAACGCCGCCACCGCAGACCGCGACAACATTGGCACGGATTGGTTCATCTCGATGCTTCCTGAGGGCGCCTCGCCCTTTGGCGAGCTCATTGCGTGCGTCTTCGACCGCTACGCCAGCATCACGCAAGGCGAGTACAGTGACATCCAGGCCCGCAACTTGATCAACATCTGCAACCGCATCATTGATGCCATTCCAGGCCCCTCTTCCGACGAACGCATCGACCGCATCTTCGACGACTTCATCTCGGAGGTCAACAAGCGTTATGCCGTCATGCAGGAGACCGATGCCATTGCTTACGAGGACTGGCTCAAGAGCGCCCTCCCAGGCACTAATGGCGATCAGTACAGGACCGCTGGAACACGCGCCGACGACCTCAGCATCCTGCCCGGCGAGGACGACGCCTTCCGCTTCGATGGCCCTGCGCCCTCGGACCTCTATGCTCGGGTGTCCGACCACGACATGCGCAACGGTCAGCTGATTCGCCCAACGCTCTCGACCCTCAACGACCGCTGGCGACAGCTCATCAACAAGTGGCGTGCCAAGGCCGACAGCTACACCCTCGATGGCTCCGATGCGTCAATCATGACCTGGCAAGAGCAGAGCGTCATCGGCGATATGCTGCGCTCGTCTGAGATGGACGTCCGCCTCGCCAAGGACCCTTACAGCCGCTACGTTGAGGCCCTCAAGCTCATCAGCACGAGCTCCAGCAGCTACGGTGGCGACGTCAACAAGGCTCTCATGCTGCAGGAAGTCGTGGCCGGTATTGACGTCCTTAAGGAGGTCGCGGCTCAGCTGCTCAAGGCCACCGACCTGGCCTACTACATGGCCTCCCCCGAGAATATTATCGAGGCTTCCCGATCCATCCTGACTGATGCCGGTGGTGCCACCCTCGGAGCGCGCCTGATGGAGCTCGTCGGGGGTAACTTCTCATTCAGCAAGTTCATCAACATCGCAGGCATTCAAAATGCCGACATGTTCAACAACACACTTGGCTTGCTCTGGGCTAAGCCTTCTGCGCGCATTACGCCCCCCGGAGGTGGCTTCACACGCGTCGTAGATTTTGCCGCGATAGGCACCATCTATGCTGCTGATCGCTATGTTGCAGGTGACTACATGCACGTGGGTGTCGACCAGGCCCCCTTTTGGTTTGATAAAATCGACACACACAAGGCCAATCAGCTCGCCGTCTTCGAGGCCGCCCTCAATCACGACATGATGTTCGCTGAGCTCATGCAGCTCTGCATCGACCTCGACCAGTTCAACGCCGGGGCTCTCGCCACCAGCGGCTCCAAGCTCGTCGATGTCGTGATCCGCGAAGGCGCTATCTCGGTCAACTTCAGCGCCCTCCGCCAGCAGGTCTTCAGTATGCTTGAGCACCTTCAGAGCCTCATGAACAGCCTCCGCAGCAGCATGAAAAACGACGACCTCGCAGTCTTTGAGAACGAGTCGGGCTTCGGCATAGCCATGCTCCGCCATGTGTTCGTTGAGGTGCTCTTCAAGGAGCGCCCTACCAATGCCTCAAGTGACATCCTCGGCCTTGGGGTCCTTAACCAGAACATCGGCAAGGCCCTCAAGTACTTTGCCGGCAAGCGCAATGTCTGGCTGAGCCCCTTCGTCGAGGACTTTGTCAGGAACGAGTGGCCTGATACTATTCTTAACCGTACAAAATTGCTTACCGCTCAGAGGTTTGTATCAGCCCCTGATGCACATCCAATCACCATCTACTTCCCCGTCTATCAAGACGGCGCGAAGCCCCTCGTGAACTTCGAGCGCGTCTTCCGCACCTTCACGCACTTCGATGCCCTGCTCCCCAACAGCGGTATTCCGTACGCTGCCAAGGAGCTCAGGTCGGCCCTTCCCATCTTCAGTGAAGTGGCCCCCCACCTGGACAAGACCAAGCAAGGCATGTATTGGCGTCACGAGATCGGCTTCCCCGACGCCCTCAAGATGCCCGCAGCCAACGACGAGTACTCGTCTCATTCGCTGCTCCTCGACTTCAACCGCGGTGTTTTCAACTACGTCAACGACATCTTCGACCACTCAACCAGCCGCATCTACAGCAAGGCCATGAACGGCCTCACACTCGGCCAGGGCAGCGGCAGCAGTCGCATCGAGACAAGCTATCCCGACACCCTCCCGAACCTGAACGCTATCCAGGCCTTCATCGCCACCTACGCCACCACGGCCGACTCTGAGCGTGAGCCCTTCCTCCAGTCGCTGGTGGGAACCAGCATCAGCGGTGTCACATATGCCCGCAATGGCAATCAGGACCCCGCCGGTATCATCGCGCCTCACGCTGACCTCGTTGCTACTCTCTACACGCCCTTCAATGAGGTTCTCGCCCCTGCCACCAGTGCCCTTTGGCCCACTGATGTGGCGCGTGCCGTGACTGGTCTCTTGCGCAACTACGCCATCTCGATGGAGCAGTACATCATCGCAACTCGCTTCTTCTCCAGCAAACTCGCGACGTCTTACCTACCGACTGCGGCACTTCTGCCAATTCATCAGATTGCTGGTGGTGCTGGTGTTCCTGGTGGCATCAATGCCATCAATGGTGACACCGGTACCATCGGTACCACCACTGGTGGCGCCACAACAGCCGCCATCATCAACTTTATGTGCCTCATGAGCGGTGTCGTCGCCCCTAACAACATGGCGGGCGCCCTCGCCACGTACGTCGGACAGCGCGTCGTCCAGGGCGCCCAAGGTTTCGTCAAGAACCTCCATCGACTCCTGCCTCCTCGCGTCCCCTACCGTGCTCCTCGCGACGCGTCTGTCGAGATCGGTTGGGGCATTCGCCGCGACCCCCTCACCAGCAGCCCTTTCATGACCTCCGTTTCGGTCCTCCTCTACTCCATCGCGAACCACAAGGTCGAGGGTGACGTTGGCCTGCGCCATCAGTACATAAGCCTCGCGGACGTCCCTAGCTACAACAAGGAGGCGCTGCGCTGCCGCACCCCATATTACATGGCGTATTTTATGGCCCTCTCGAACCGCGCCTCCATCATCAGCAGCTTCATCAACGCCCTCCCCAACGTCCCGAGCGCCGGCATTAACAGTGCCATGTTCGAGGACATCGACCCAATGGACGTCGATGGCAACCGCACTGAGGTCTGGGGTGACCACTTCAAGTCCAGCGCCCTGCAGTTTATCGGCGAGATCAAGCGCACCTCCGACAACATCAGGAACTCAATGCTCGAGGTTTACAACGACCTCACGGACATCCCGCGCTTCATGGAGCTGCCTGAGGGAACGCCTTCGCAGATCGCCAATGCCGGCATCGCCCTCGCCCTGACGGCCTTCCGCACAGACGACACATCACTCGGCGAGTACGCCCTCGCCTTGAGTGGCTCTCCCAACAGCTCCGCCAACTACAAATTCCTTTACGGAATGCGTGGTCTGCTCGGTCAGGGGGTCGGCACCTTCGAGGCCACCAAGCACTTTCCGGGCTACGTCGAGATCATCAACAAGTACAACGGCCTCGTCGACGCGAGCTTCAAGGTCGGCGACGAGCTCCGAAACAACTATCTCCAGACCTTCATCAACCTCTTCCGCTGGGCCGCTGGCAACCGCGTATTCAAGCCTTCTCTGAGCAACCAGTATCTCCTGAAGCTCTCGGACACTTCCATCCAGACCGCACTTCCATGGTTCAATGGTGCCAATGTTGCTGCTGTGGCTGCAGCTCCATACCTCGTTGACGCTAACAGCATCATCAAGTTTGCCGTGATCTACTCGGGTCTTGTTCCGGTCCGTAACGCATCACGTTACAATGATGTTTTCTCAGGACTCACCAACGACGGACCTAGTGGTGGTAACAATGGTAATGAGTTCATGATGCGTACGCGCACGAATGTCTACGCCAAGCTGTACAACCAGCAGCTCATGATCACGTCTCTGAAAGTCACAGATGACGCTGATGGTAATGCTCTGATCACCGTCAGTCCTGGCAAGACGACCCTTGGTTCGGAGCTCGATTCGTGCATCCTCGGGTTCCGCGAGAAGACTGATGTCGCCAATGCCCGTACCAGCTCCCTCAACGCCAGCTACCTGTCGCCCTCACACACGACCAGTGACCTCATTGCCGGCTCTACCCCACTGTCTACCCTCATTGGCTACAAGGCCCTTGCAACTCCGCCTGCTGACGTGTACGCCTTGCGCTATAAGCAGGATGCGACCTCTTTGGACCTGGCCTTTGGTGTGACAGATCGCCGTACCTACAAGAAGCTCCAAGACATCGTCGACGTCGTTGGTAACCCCGACGTCCGCGCCAAGCTCCGCGAGGTCATTGAGTTCTGCATGAGTCAAGGCGCTGGGGCACCTGTCTCACGTGACACGATGCGCAACCTGATGATTCGCTACCTCAACGTCGTCCCCATCAACCCCAACATCCTCGCTCGCGAGGTCGGCTATGGCCACGGCTATAACCAGGCTTACAACTTCCGGCGCATGATGCTGACTCGCCTCGGCATCGATAGCACAAATCGCAAAGCCCTGGTCGGTCGCGACTTCAACGAGCTCGATAGCAGCGCCAACATGGCCGAACTCTGGTATCGTCTCCTTGCGAACCCCTACGCCCGCCTCTCTATTGTCAACTACGAGCGCCTCATCGGCGGCTTCATGCGCGGCAACGATACTCTCGACCTTGGCCGCCCGCAGTTCCTCAGTGACCAGGTCTACAGCAAGGCCCTCTTCGGCTCCCTCTACGAGAGCGGCTCCGATAAGCAGCCTGGCGGTCCCAAGTCCGCAAAAAAGACGAGTCGTGAGAGCACCGAGAAGAACTTCTACGACGCCTTTGGGGCCGCCCACCTGATCGTTGGAGGCATCACAAACCTACTCATCACCAATGAAGCCCAGTGGATGAAGCGCGACTCCGAACTCATGGAGTTGCTGGCGAACCCCTCTTACCTCTTCCGTGTCCCTGATGCCCAAGTCACTGGTATCACATCCAATGGTCTCGTATTGCGTCCTTCAATGACCACCAACCACGTCTTCGAGTGCATGCGTGGCGACGCCTTCAGGTACAACATTCCGGTTGTGTTTGTCAATACGGGTTTTGCCGATCAGCTCTTGCGAAGCCAGATTCTCTGTCAGATGATCAAGTTCCGGGAGATCCAAGATGCTCCCATGACTGCCGATGTTCGTCCCATCCTTGGTACGGCTGCCCAAAGCCGCAATGTTACATCAACCTCGGCCATCAGCGAGATGTATCGTCTCGATAATCCTAATCCGGCCGTAGTCTTCAGTGACTTCGTCAATGGCCCTGAAAATCTCGTTACAGTCTTTAACACGGTGATTCGGCCGAATATTGTAAATGGCATTACTGCTGCTGCCGTGGCCATTGGTGGCGTGCCAACCTTAGCAGAATCTATCATTCGGGCTGATCTCACCACCCCCACTGGTTATGGTATGATCCCGTATGGGTTTAGTCTTAATGAAACTCGCATGTTGGACTCGACCGCATATGCCATGCCTAACGCGACCACCTGGCAAGGATTGTATAACGGACTTACCCGCAATCATATTGGCCCACACATGCTCCTTCGAAGCACCAAGCATGATGTGACGTCCAAGTTGGCCCTCGATACAGAATGGGCTCTTAATGCCTACGATGTACCACGCGCAGCACCAGGTCAGGCTACTGCCCTCTACAACGCGGCCATACGTGCAAGAATACAAGCTGGGAGGGACACTCTGGCCAATGCCGATGCCGAAGCCCCTGGGTTTGCACATACTCGTTGGGCGCAATATGCTGCTGCCATCAACAGTATACTTTCAAACTCTCAGGGTGGTCTTCAAGATGGCCCCAATGCCCCTGAGATCATCACTGATCGCTACATGGCCCCCAACTGTGGACTGTTGACCCCTCAGGTCCCCCGTGGTCGTTTCGCCCTTTCAACCACAATCTCAGCCGCACTTTGGAACGTCTTTGGGCCTGCTGTGAGTGCCCTTCAAGACGTCGATCTTGCCAGGATCACAGTTGCCGACTGTCAAACCCTGGCCATAGAGTCTCTCACCAAAAGTGCATCACCCTTGGCGCGCATTGCCGCGAAGGCTTTGACTTCTCTCGCGAACCTCGCTTCATACGAAGCGCGTTTGCCTTGTAGCTCCCCTGGCATGCCACATTTGGGGTTGGCAGATACAATTCCAGCGACTTTTGTTATCGGTGGCCTGTGCTCGCGGCCATATAATATAAGAATGGACGTCTATGCCAGCAGCTACTATCATCAGCTTGCAAAGCTCTTTGATCCTGCTGCCACAGCTCCCGCTGCTGTTAATGACGACAATGCCGACTGGGCTGGAGTTGCCCCACCGGCCCTTGACGGAACAATCTTTGGTCCATTCCTGATCGCCGCCGACAACCGCATTGGCTCGACTGTCGCGAAAGTCATCAGGCGCAATCGTATGACCGCCTTCATGTCGGCCATCGCCATTGCCTTCGAGGTCCTGGGGCAGTTGATTCCTGACTCCGAACGCGTCAACCTCATCATCACCAACGCCCTCTTCACTCTCAATTACGACTATCCCCTGGCCGCACTTGATGAGGATATCTGGCCTCTGGAGAGGCTGAACTTCTACAAGAACAAGGAAGATTCCCTTGTCGTCCACAAGACCGGTATCATCTACAGGCAGTTCTTCGAGAACGTCATCAAGCACATCTCCTCGAGCGAAAGCCCATACCTGCCCTTCGACAAAACCTTTTACTCGGTCGCGTCCCTTCACAACGTGTCCATCGCCCACGGCGCCGAGGCCGCCGCCTTGTCCCTCTCCACGACTGCCGCCCCAACCCTGCAGCGCATCTTCACGACACCAGCCATCTCGCTCCCAGTCGTCTGCGCAAGAACCATGGTGGCTATTCCTACCGGCGGCGGTGATACCTTGGCTACCCGCACTACCAGACTCATGGATCGCGGCCTAAAGCTTCGCACCCTCTTGACACAGCTTTTGATCTCAGACGGGGACTTCGCCAGTAAGTCGTACACGGCCAAGGCACAACTCCTGGACCGTATCTGGGACGAGTGCTTTAGCCGCCAGAGTGACGGCGGAGCCATTGACGGCGTCCGCTGGACCTTCTCCTACACCCGCGGCGACCACACTAATCCCATGCACATTGCCGCGCCGCTCACAGAGGACGAGGCCGTTCAAGAGGCCAAGTCCAAGGAGATCCTCAAGCAGCACGCCAAGTTCCTTCTGCTTCTGCACCACCTTGCCGTCAAGAACGAGACTACAGCTGCTTCTGAGGCACAGTTCACGGCCATGATCACTAAGGTCGAGGGTTGGTTGACGACCCTGACTCAAGGCAGGCTCTTCAGTAACGTGAGCTATCACCGGTTCTTCAACACGCAGTTCACGAACATTGAAGGTGGCTTCACAGCCACCGACCCAGTCAGAACCATGCTAGCAATGGCCTCAAGTCGCGCCTACACCTACCCCATCAAGTACGGTGTTGCGATCTTCGACAACACCCTCAACAGCGAGTGTGTGCCTCGCGCGTTGGCTGACAATGCGATCAGTGACAGTAATGCTCATGGGGTTCGATACGTCAACGCTCCTATAGCTGTCCCTGAGTTTGATCCTACTTTGCGTGCTGTTATAGCCCCTGGGTTTGTTGCAATGCCAGTCACAAGAGGCTTGTTGCATAATGAATCAACTGCCCGCCTGTCGGTCAATAATATGCTTGCATCAGCCAACGGCGTGGCTAATACCCTTGCACATGATAATGTGGGGGGTGTCACAGAAAGGTCGATTCAAGCTGAGTTGGCTGTGGACATTGTTAACGCTCTTGTCCACATGCAGGTACCCCCCGAGCTCAAGCAGATTCTCACAACAGGCGCGCTAAAGAACACGGTCGAGCTCGGTATGCTCTATGCCGGCCTGAGCTTGACCTATCAAGAAGCCCATCATGTGACGCCAATGCAACGTGCGAGTACCCTTGAGAGCGAGCTCTTCTGGGCCCCGATCCGTGGCTTCGAAAATCATGCCAGCTATGTGTACACGCAGTACGAGAATGCTGTTAACCTGGTTCCGACTGCACCTCAGTACGACCCTGTTGTGGGCGCTGGTACCATCAACTCTATGCTCTTGCATGAGATTGCATACATCAAAATGTCTGGTATAGACTTCACAGCTGCACCACCTGATGTTCCTGCTGCCCTTGGCGTCATCAGTCGCAACGGTAACGCGGTTGCACCAGTAACTACGGGTGCTCTTGCCGTAGCAAGAGTGGGCGGTGCACCTGTTGCGCTCACCGCTGCCGTCGATTTTAAACGAGACACATATTTAACAGCTGCTAAGGCTGGTCGCCCGTATCAACTGGGTGCCTTAGCGGCCTTCCTGCCAAGCGCCTTGCAACAAATTGCGGCTGTCGACGCTGTGTACCAGAACGGATCCATCTTCGGCTCTACTACAGCAGTAATTGCTGACGAGACCTGGGGCCCCGATCTACCAATTCCAATGGTATCCGCCTCATACCGCATGGCAAGGCGCTGCTTCTGGCTCGCCGCCAGGCGGCAGCTGGAGAAAGACCGCATCCATTTCACGCGCTGGTTCCGTAACCACGCTGTCGATATTACTAACGGCCCTTCAGAGAATATTGATGCCAGTACAGCCTTCAACGGCTTCCCACTTGCCCTCACTGGCGACGATTACAAGAACGCCCAGACCCGCGACATCTCGGTGCCTGTCGATCTTGACCGCGAATACACCTTCCACGAGCCATACAAAGTCACATACCTTGGCACTGGTGGCAACGTGATGGAGATCAACGCAACCGCCGCCGACGGTGACGCCATGCGCAAGATCGGCAAGTACCGCTTCGACAGCAAGATTGTGCGCAACCTCCTGTTCATTCACAACCTCCACAACCTCCTCGCCTATGACATCGAAGCTGCTTTGACCGACCTCAGCAAGGCTGTCGTCCACGGGCGCAACGTCTTCAACCCGCGGCTCCACGAGTTCACGGCCAACCGCAGTCAGACCGACGAGTACAACGCTCGCACACGTGACACCTCCGAGTGGGCCCCGATCACGATGAACTAAACGTCCGCAAGCTTAGTTTAGTCTCCTCTTCACAAACACAAAAAACTTTTTTGTTCTTAGAGCCAGTCGCCCGTATCATTATCTATAGGAGTTTTTGGAGTGAAGTTCTTAAACTTCTTCTGGAGAGCGGCTGCTAGGACGTCCGTTGGTGTTGATGGCGCTGAAATAGGTTTAGCTACAGGTACAGTTTTCTTCAACCCCTGCATTTTCAATGTTAACTGTGCCATTGTTGGTACTGTACTTGGTGGCAAGGGTGCCACCACGATCGCCATTTGCGTAGGCGCCTGGAACTTGGCCTTCGCTCCCTGCAGATCTATTCCACTGGTCATAGACAGCTTCACTGGTTGTGGTATAGACTTAAGGGATGGCGAAAATATACCGCTCAGGTTAAGACCAGTGCTTGGCGAAGAGTGTGATGTACTTGCTGAGGGTGCGACGGGTGGCGGAGGGGGTGGTGGGGGTGGCGCCACTGGACCACTGGTCGGTGGAGGGGCTCCTGGTGCCGGGGTATGACGTGTTAGAGACGCAATGAGCTCTGCGTAATCTGGCGCCCCCAACGTAGTCTGAAGATCGTTACTGATATCATCGAAAGACCTGGTCTGTTGATACACATGATTGACTAACACTTTGACCCATTCGCGTATGCTGGCAGAAGTCATCCGATGTGCTACAAGGCCCGCCTGAGCAGAATGCACATTCATTAGCTCTGGTAAAAAGCCATCGGGAGCCTGCCGCACGAGTGCGTTTATCAGCATCTGACAATTGCCATGACCCAATGCCACAAGGATTTCTCGTGCGATGCTGTCCCATGAATGTGTGGGGCGCAATGATAGTAATTTTTGTGCCACTGTGAGAGGCGTTTCTGGCCCCGCGATGGGCACGGCCACTGGTGCTACGGCGGGAGGGGCATGAACCAGCACCACCCGAGCCACCGGAAAATGCGCAATAAATGTCTTTGACGACTGCAAGGGCAGGCCAAAGTCGGTCGGCGGCTGATACCCATACGTCGCCAGGTCACGCAGCCGCGCCCGCTTCACATCGTCGGGTAAACGTGACCGCAAAATGCGATCCTTCTCTGCCTCCATGACAATATCTTTAGTGCATCGAGATCTTTCAAAAAACTATAAAATCACCATGACTTTCAGTGACTTTTTTGCCCGCGCGGCCAAGCCCGCCTGCCTCATCTTCATCGCCATCACCGTCATCTTCATTATTTGGCTCCTCGCAGATAGCAATGCAAGCGCGCCAAACACGTCCCAGATCCACGGTATTACGGCCGGCATTACGATCTTTACGGCCCTGGCTATCGCGGCAGGAGGCGCCCATTGGTGGCTCAATCGGCGCAGTTAAAGCATCACGGCCTCAAGCGCCAGCCGTAACTTCGCTGGTATTTTTTGACGCTCCACCCAGAGCGTCTTCAGGCACGTCGCATGGCTGCGGGCAGCGTACTCGCTTTTGGGACCGATGCCTCCAATGCCTCGCAAGAAGGCCTGTTGCTCGCTGTTCCACGCTGGCTCGCGGAGCTTCACAAGCACATCGCGATGCGTCTGTCGGAGCATGGCGTCGTGGTGGGCGGTGATGACCTCGAGGACCGGGACCGCCGCCAGCTTCGTCGCGATTCCAATGCCGAAGCCCGGTAGCTCCGTCCAGAGCGCGATGACGAGTTGGGTCTTGGTGGCTTTTTGATGCTCGAAAAGAAGCGACACTGTGGCGCTGCGGCCCGGCACAGGCGCATTGATGTTTTGCTCATAGAGCCCCGCGAGGTCGGCCCCTTCGCCGCTATTGGAGCCCCCTCCAGCAACGACTTGGCGTGGCGGCCGCACACTGTACGAGTGCAACAAAAGCCCAAGGTGCCGCGCAGTCTCGTACGTATCGCGGGTCTTGATGATCATGATGCCGTATTCGGTCATGAGGTGCATGATGGAGCTCTCGATGGTCGACCATTTGATGCGGCCGTACTCGGTGTCGGGGCTCGGCTGGTGAGGGCCCTCGATGATGTAATAGACGTGTACACCCCCACCTTCCCCCCTCAGCTCCAGCATCTTGGCCTTGTTGGCCGTGCGACCGTCGCGGATCGAGTCCGCATAGTCCTTGTGTGTCTTGCGTTCGAAGATGGCCGCGACCTCACCATGGGACGCGATGGCATAGTCGCCGCGCGTCATCTGCTTTACAACGAGCATCTGCTCGTGCACATGGGCGCGCAGGAAGGGGATTACGGCGCCCTCGCGGCTGTCGGCATAAAGCTGCATCTCGGCCATGGCGGCTCGTCGTCAATTAGGTCGTGGAATCGCCCCTTCAATGGCATAAAAAATAATTCACTCTGGAAAGAGCCACTGCCCCCCCGCATTGATAGCTCGGCCGGTGATGATTGGGTCCTGGGTCAGGCCATGACTGCGAAAACACATTATGGCCTGCAGCTCAAGTGGCAGCTGGGAGACGATCTTTAGCCACCTGACATGTTCGGCCGACGGACACCTGAGCTGAAAATAGCCATCAGTGACCGCCAATAAGCCGAACAGACTGACCCAAGCCGGCAAAGTTGGATCATCTACACAGGCTCGCCAATATCTGATAAGAGATCTGATCTCTTCGGTGGCTGCCACATCCAAAATCTCGTCAAAGTCACTAGTGCACCAGCGGTATCCATGGGCCTTGGCCCAAGAGACGGCCAGCTCGCAAAGGTCGCGATGTCCACCATATGCGGCCCCACACAGCATCGTGTTAAAATTCGTAGCGCCCCAAGAGACGGCCAGCTCACACAGATCACGATGTCCAGCGCGGGCGGCCTCAAACAGCATCCCGTCAAAGTCAGTAGCGCCCCAAGAGACGGCCAGCTCACACAGATCACGATGTCCACCGCGTGCGGCCCCACACAGCATCCAGTCAAAGTCAGTAGCGCCCCAAGAGACGGCCAGCTCACACAGATCACGATGTCCACCGCGTGCGGCCCCACACAGCATCCCGTCAAAGTCAGTAGCGCCCCAAGAGACGGCTAACTCACACAGATCACGATGTCCACCGCGTGCGGCCTCATA
>Ga0302187_10000035_pt1 | contig 140512 bp, 131 predicted proteins | sample II_Bog_E1_3_FD_202120 | JGI IMG/M metagenome (GOLD analysis project Ga0302187, IMG submission 202120) | Peat permafrost microbial communities from Stordalen Mire near Abisko, Sweden - II_Bog_E1_3 | ecosystem: Environmental > Terrestrial > Soil > Wetlands > Peat | place: Sweden: Abisko...
CCACGCGCCCCGGGTCATTCGCCCCGCCTGCGGCGGGGTGCCCTGCGGTGCTCGAAAAATCCGGGCCAAAAAGACAGCACATCCCTGTGCAGTCTTTTTGGTTGGCGGCGTCCCTGCCGCCAACCCTTCGGGCTATTCCGGATTTTTCTCCGCTCCTCGGCTCATTAAACGGGGTCTCGGGAACCCCCTTCAGTTTTCAGCTGACCCGCTGAGTCATTAGCTGAGCTACAAAAGATAACGCTGATATTTAAAAGAAAATCCGTCATCCCCGCGCACGCGGGGACCCAGCGCCTTTTGCGGTGCATGGCCGACCACTACAGCAAGCCCAAATAAACCGTCACCTCTTCCCTGTCATGATAAAGCTGCTTCACCTCAACACGGTGCGGCTTGTCGCCCAAAATGTCGGCAATAATATCCAGACAATACTGCACCTCTTCAAACCGTTTCTTCATCGGCAGCTTGAGGTTGAAAATGGCGCGCTGGGCATGACCGGCGGCCAGCCACTGGGCGATCAGTTCAGCGATGCGGGCAGGCTTTTCGATCATGTCGCAGACCACCCAGGTGACCGGGCGCGGTGGGGTGTAGCGGAAGCCGTCCACGCGCAGGTGCTCGACCTGACCGCTGGCCATGAGCTTGGCGTCCATGGCGCCGTTGTCGATGGCGGTGACGAGCAGGCCGCGCTTGACCAGTTGCCAGGTCCAGCCACCGGGGGCGGCGCCGAGATCGACGGCGGTGCGGCCTTCGCGTAGCCAGTCGTCGCGGGTGGGCTGGTCGAGAAAGGTGAGGAAGGCTTCTTCCAGCTTCAGGGTGGAGCGGCTGGGCGCTTCGGCGGGCGACTTCAGGCGCAGGATGCCGCCTTCCCAGGGCGAGGCGTCGTCCGGCACCGACCAGCCGACATAGACCTCGGTGGAGTTCAGGAAGAACAGGTGCAGGGTCTTGTCGGCCTTGCGGAAGAGCAGGCGTTGCTTGGTCAGCACCGAGGTGAGCGGGGCACTGAACTTTTTCAGGAAGCCTGCCAGGGACTTGGCGTCGTTGGTGTCGGCAGTTTCCATGCGTACTTCACGGTACTGGCTGCCGCTGGCGTGCACGGCCTCCAGCAGGGGGGTGATGCGGTCGCCAGCGTCGAGCGTGAGCTTGTCGCCATGCAGGTAGATACGCTGGCGGGCAAACATCAGCTCGCGCAGGGGCAGGGCGGGCAGTTCGTCGTGGGTCTGGAAGACCACGTAGCCGGAGTCGGCCATGGCCTTGGCAAAGCCGGCGACACCGCGCTGGCCGGCCGCCTGCTGGATTTCGGTGGCGGCTTCTTTCTCGAAACCGGCGCGGCAGTAGAGCAACAGGCTGGTGGGCATGGGTGTTATCTTTTCATGGGGCTGTAGAGAGCAAAAAGCCCGCTGCAAGCGGGCCGGTGTACGGGGCTCAACCCCTATTTGAACCCGAAGTCTTCGTCCAGTGTGCCCTTGTCGTCTGGGTTCTTGGTGGCATAGTCACGCGGCGGCTCGACCGAGGCGAGAAAGGAGGCATCGTTGAGCAGGGCCGGGTTCTGCCGGGAATACTGGTCACGCGGGGCTTCAAGGCTGAGGAAGGCATGCGCGGGGTTGCTGGCGCCGTGGCGCTTGCTGTCGGCGCAGAGGGTTTGGGCGCCGCGTACCAGGTGCTCGTGGACCTCGCGATAGGCATTGGTGAGGTTGTTGGTCACCTGGGCCGTCGTGGCAAAGTGCTGGGTCACCGCTTCCTGGTAGTGGTCGTACTTCATCTGCAGGGCCTTCAGGTGCTCTTCCAGCTCCCGCACACGGGTGTCGCTGTTGCGCGCCTTGCCGATAACCCAGCCTACGCCTCCACCCGCGAGCAGGATCACGATATACAGCAGCCACCCCATGTGTATTCTCCTGTTTCAGCGTTGCCCCGGGCTTGCCGGAGTCATCAGTTACACAGATCTCCGCCGCGCGGACGATTGGCACTGGTCGCCCTAGTCTATAACATTTGCCCGCCCTTCCAAGGGTAAAGCTGGAAAAAGTGCAAAGGTGGAAAATCATGAGCATTGAGCAAGCTGGCGAACATCGCCTTTCCCTGCCCGGCCCCGCCGGTGTGCTGGAGGCCGTGCTGACAGTCCCGGCAACGCTGTCCAGCAGCGACACCGTGGCGGTCGTCTGCCACCCCCACCCCTTGCAGGGCGGCAGCATGGACAACAAGGTGGTATCCACGCTGGTGCGCTTGTACCGCGACCGTGGCCTGTGCGTGCTGCGCTTCAATTTCCGGGGCGTTGGCGGCAGCAGTGGCACGCACGACGAGGCGGTGGGCGAGGTGGACGATCTGGAGGCCGTGTTGCGCTGGGCGCAGGTCGAGCTGGGTGCGGTGCGCCTTGAGCTGGCCGGGTTTTCCTTTGGCTCCTATATTGCAGCGGCTGGCGCCGGGCGTCTGGCCAGCCTCGGATTGCTGCTGGAGCACTTGGTTTTGGTGGCCCCCCCGGTGCATCATTACCCTTTCGCCAGCCTGAGCCTGCCGGCGCCACTGGTGGTGGTACAGGGCGAGGCCGACGAGGTGGTACCCCCGGCGCAGGTCTTTGCCTGGGTGGCCAGCCTTGAGCCCGCGCCCCGGCTGATACGTTTTGCCGACTGCGGCCACTTCTTTCATGGCCGTCTGGGCGAGCTGAAGGCTGAACTGGCGGCAGCGCTCTACACAGGTTCGTAGGATGGGTGGAGCGCAGCGATACCCATCGGCCGGTGGTCGTTAAGGCTCTAGAGGTACGTTGTGATGGGTATCGCTTTGCTCCACCCATCCTACGGTTCGTCTTCTGGCCAGCTTGTCAGTACGGGTCAATAAATTGTCTTCTGCCGTGGCTGGCGTTTGCCGGCGCGGCTTCTTACTCTTTGGGAAGTACAGCATGCTGCTGGAGTGTTACCAGGCCGACCTGCGCCGCCCTGAATTTCGCCATGATCCTGCCCAGGACAATGCCGTGCGCCACCTGGCGCGGGTACAGCAGGAGCTGATGAGCCGCTACGAGGCATCGCGCGAGGCCAATGTGCTGACGCGCTTCCGGGTTGCCCGGCAGGCAAGGGTGCCGGTGCAGGGCCTGTACATGTGGGGTGGGGTAGGGCGGGGCAAGACCTACCTGATGGACCTTTTTTTTGATTCGCTGCCCTTCCGGCGCAAGCTGCGCATCCATTTTCACCGCTTCATGCAGCGCGTGCACCGGGAGCTGAAAGAGTTGCAGGGCACGGCCAATCCGCTGGAAATGGTGGCCGACCACCTGCACGCGGAGGCCGTGGTGATTTGTTTTGACGAGTTTTTCGTCTCCGACATCACCGACGCCATGATACTCGGCGGCCTGTTCGAGCATTTGTTTGCGCGCGGTGTGGCGCTGGTGGCCACCAGCAATATCGAGCCTGACCGCCTGTACTGGGGGGGCTTGCAGCGCGAGCGTTTTTTGCCGGCCATCGAGATACTGAAGCAGAACGTGGAAGTGCTCAATGTAGACTCGGGCGTTGACCACCGCCTGCGCGTGCTGGAGCAGGCCCACCTGTATTTCAGCCCCCTGGGTGAGGCAGCGGAGAAGCACATGGAAGAGGCCTTTGGCCATCTTTCCAATGGCATGCCCATCTCGCACGAGCTGATACACATCAATTTTCGTGAGGTCGCCTTGCGGGCCCGCACCAAGGATGTGCTCTGGTGCAATTACGACGAATTATGTGAAAGGCCGCGCAGTGCCGAGGACTATATCGAGCTGGGCCGGGAATTCCAGACCGTGGTGCTGTCCAACGTGCCGCAGATGGGCAGCTGGGACGATAACGCCACCCGGCGCTTCATTAATCTGGTGGATGAATTTTACGACCGTTGCGTGAAACTGATTATTTCAGCCGCCGTGCCCATCGAGCAGCTGTATGTCGGCAGCCGCCTGAATTTTGAGTTTGAACGCACCAAGAGCCGCCTGCTGGAAATGCAGTCAACAGACTATCTGGCGCGAGCCCATAAACCATAAGCTGCAGCACCCTGGAGAATGCCATGTTTCCGCGTCCCATTTTCAATTCCGATCACGAGTCTTTTCGCAATACGGTACGAAAGTTCCTTGAAAAAGAAGCCGTACCCTATCATGCCCAATGGGAAGAAGATGGACAGATTGACCGCCAGCTCTGGATCAAGGCAGGCGAACAGGGCCTGCTTTGCCCCTGCGTGGCCGAGGAATACGGTGGCACTGGCGCCGACTATCTTTACTCCGCCATCGTCATGGAAGAAATCTCCAATTATGGCCTGACTGGCATCGGCTTTGGTCTGCATACCGATATCGTGGCGCCTTATATCGAGCACTATGGTTCCGAGGAAATGAAGCAGAAATACCTGCCGAAAATGATCTCGGGCGAGCTGGTCGGTGCCATTGCCATGACCGAGCCGGGCGCCGGCTCCGACCTGCAGGGCGTGCGTACCAGCGCCGTGCGTGACGGTGACCATTACATCATCAATGGCTCCAAGACCTTTATCACCAACGGCCAGCACGCCGACATCGTTGTTGTCGTCACCAAGACCGACCCCACCAAGGGCGCCAAGGGGGTGTCGCTGATTATTGTTGAAGCCGGCACACCGGGCTTTACCAAGGGCCGCAACCTGCACAAGGTCGGCATGAAGGCGCAGGACACCTCCGAGCTGTTTTTCCAGGACGCGCGCGTGCCGGTCAGCCAGTGTCTGGGTCAGGAAGGCATGGGTTTCGTGTACCTGATGCAGGAACTGCCGCAGGAGCGTCTGGGTATTGCCGTGAACGGCATTGCCATGGCCGAAAGCGCGCTGGCGCACACCATTGCCTACGTCAAGGAGCGCAAGGCCTTTGGCAAGCAAGTCGCCGATTTCCAGAACACCCAGTTCAAGATTGCCGAACTGCATTCTGAAGTGTTGCAGGGCCGCATTTTCGTTGACCGCCTGCTGGAAATGCACATGAAAAAGGAACTCGACATTCCTACCGCCGCCGCCGCCAAGTACCTGATCACCGACCTGCAATGCAAGGTCATCGACGAGTGTGTGCAGCTGCACGGTGGCTATGGCTATATGTGGGAATACCCCGTCGCCCGCATGTGGGCCGACGCGCGCGTGCAGCGCATTTATGGCGGCACCAATGAGATCATGAAGACGATCGTGGCAAAGGCTGTGCTGTCCTGAGCTGCGTTTGAATAAAACAAAGCCGGCAATTTTGCCGGCTTTGTTTTATTTTGCTTTTGCAGGATGGGTCGAGCGACTCAAAGATTATCAAACGGCCCGTCGTCCGACGTAAAAAACCGGTCACAGTGCGCCTTTATCTTTTTCACGATGTCGGCAGTCAGCTCGGGGTGCTTGGGCACTTTGGCCAGCCAGCCGAGGCCCACACTGTCGTCCGGGGTCACGCCATGGCCGGGACACATATACATCATGCCCAGTTCGCTCTGGGCGTAGTCGTCGCCTTGCTGGGCCGTTTTCTTGAACAGTTCTGCACCCTTGAGATACCAGGTTTGCGCCTGCGCGTGGTCCAGCGGCACGCCTTCGCCACGGTCATACATCAGGCCGATATTGACCATGGTTTCCGGTTCCTGCTGGTAGGCCGCCCGCTCGTACCAGGCCAGTGCGTGACTGAAGTCGCGCGCCACGCCATAGCCCTTGTAATACATCCAGCCGACATTGTTCTGCGCGCTGGCAAAACCGCTTTCGGCGGCCTGCCGGTACCAGTTCATGGCGTGGGCATAGTCCTTGGGCACACCCTGGCCGTTGTAGTAGGCGTCGCCCAGGCTGGCTTCGGCCAGCACCACGCCCTGGGCGGCGGCCTTGAGGTACCAGCTCATGGCCATTGCATAGTTTTGTGGCTCGCCGCTGCCGTCGCGGGCCATCAGGCCCAGATTGATCTGCGCTGCCGCGACACCCTGGGTGGCGGCCTTCTGGAACCAGCTGATGGCCTGGCCAAAGTCCAGGGTCACGCCCTTGCCCTCATAGTAGTGCGAGCCCAGCGCATATTGCGCCGAGGCGTCACCCTTGTCGGCGGCCTTGCGCAGCCAGTCCAGAGCAGCGACGGGGTCGGCGTCCAGCCCTACGCCCTGCGCGTACAACAGGCCAAGATCATTGATCGCGGGCGCGTAGCCCTGTGCCGCCGCCTTGCGCAGCCAGCTGACGGACTGGGGGATGTCACGGGGTACGCCCTCCCCGTTGCGGTACAGGGTGCCGATAGTGTACTGCGCGGTGGGATCGCCGCGCTGGGCGGCTAAAGTGAACCAGGCCGCTGCCAGCGGCAGGTTGGCGGGCAGGCCCTGCTGGCCACGGGCGTAGATATCGCCCAGCGTCAGCTCGGCGCTCACGTTGCCCTGCTCGGCCTGCAGTTGCAGCTCCGGGAGCAGGTGCGCGCCAATACCCTGCTCGTAGAGTGTCAGGCCCTTGTCATAGTTCGCCAGTACCGGCGCCGTGCCAGCCAACAGGCCAAGCACGATGCCGCACCGCAGAAAAACCTTCATGCCAACCCCTTGAGTGTCACTAACGGCGCCAAAGGCACTTACGGCGCCGGATTGGGCTGCATCGTGTGAATGGCCTCGATGCCGGCCAGCACGTCAGCGCTCAGCTGTACCTTGGCGGAGCCGATATTCTCACGTAATTGTTCCAGCGTGGTGGCGCCAATGATATTGCTGGCGACAAAGGGCTGCTGTGTCACAAAGGCCAGCGCCATTTGTGCCGGGCTCAGGCCATGCTCCCGTGCCAGTGTGACATAGGCCGCCGCCGCGCTCGCCGCTTGCGCGTTGGTATAGCGTGTGAAGCGTGTAAACAGGCTGATACGGGCACCAGCCGGGCGCGCGCCGTCGGCATATTTACCGCTGAGCACGCCAAAGGCAAGTGGGGAGTACGCAAGCAGGCTGAGGTTCTCGCGCAGCGCGACTTCGGCCAGGCCGATCTCGAAGCTGCGGTTGAGCAGGTTGAACGGGTTCTGGATGCTGACCGGGCGTGGCAGGCCCAGGTGGGTGGCGCTGTGCAGGAAGCTCATCGCACCCCAGGGCGTTTCATTGGAAAGCCCGTAGTGGCGGATCTTGCCGGCCTTCACGAGATCGTCCAGCACCGCGATGGTCTCGGCAATGGGGGTGCCGTCGTACTCCGGCTGGTGCTTGTAGCCCAGGCTGCCAAAGTAGTTGGTGGAGCGGTCTGGCCAATGCAGCTGGTAGAGGTCGAGGTAGTCGGTGTGCAGGCGCGTGAGCGAGTCGCTAATGGCCTGCTCGATATTGAGCCGGTCCAGGTTATTGACGCCACTGCGCACATGGGTGAAGCCGCCGGGGCGGTTGGTGCCGCCACAGACCTTGGAGGCCAGCACGATTTTTTCGCGGGCGCCGGGGCGGGCCCGGAACCAGTTACCGATGATGGTCTCGGTCGTGCCGTAGCTTTCCTTGCTCGGGGGTACGGCATACATCTCGGCGGTATCGAAGAAGTTGATGCCCGCTTCGACGGCGTAATCCATCTGGGCAAAGCCATCGGCCTGGTTGTTCTGCACGCCCCAGGTCATGGTGCCGAGGCAGAGCCTGGAGACATGGAGGTCGGTGGTGCCCAGCCGGCGGGTTTCCATACGGGACTCCTTGGGGTTCGTTGCGGTGTGGGCGCTGGCGCACCCGCTATCATTGAGTCTAGCGGGATGCTCGGTGTTCGCAGGCCCTGAACGGTGGCCGATCATATCCGTTGACCTGTTCGACAGCCATGGCGGGAGAAGGTTTTGGCTATGCAAAGCTATAAGCGCCTGCTGCGGTGACAAAGCCTGTTTCCTTGCGCGAGAGGAGACATTGGTCCCCGGCAATGAATATTTCCTCTATCCCCGGCCCTCTCCCGGAGGGGGGAGAGGGCAAATGCTGGCGGCGGCCATGTCGGCAATTGTGCCGGCCAAGGCGGTGCCGGGCGTATGCGTGTAAGATAAGTGATTGATTTATATTGAATGCTTTCAGGGAATATGGCGGGCCGGACGGGTTTGTGAAAAAGGCAGGGCGTCTTTTTCAATATCAGCATAAATGGTTGTCAAAGCGTGGCCACTTGGGTAAGATTCGCGTCCTCTTTGCGGGGGTGTAGCATCCCCGCGCCCAAGTCCTTATACAAAGGCGTAGCGAGAATGAAGACTTTCAGTGCCAAGCCGGAAACTGTAAAGCGCGACTGGTTCGTGGTCGACGCTGCCGGCAAGACGCTCGGTCGTTTGGCGACCGAGATTGCCAGCCGTTTGCGCGGCAAGCACAAGCCGGAATATACCCCGCATGTGGACACCGGCGATTATATCGTCGTGGTCAATGCCGGCAAGGTTGCCGTAACGGGCAACAAGGCCCAGCAGAAGATCTACTGGAGCCACTCCGAGTTTCCCGGCGGCATCAAGGGCGTCACCTTTGAAAAGCTGATCGTGAAGAAGCCGGAAGACGTTATCGAGATTGCCGTGAAAGGCATGCTGCCCAAGGGTCCCCTGGGTCGCGCCATGCTCAGCAAGCTCAAGGTGTATGGCGGTGCCGAGCATCCGCATACTGCTCAGCAACCCCAAGAACTGAAAATCTGAGTCACCAGACCATGACTGCACAGGCAAACTATGGTACCGGCCGCCGCAAAACGGCAACCGCACGTGTGTTCCTGCACGCCGGCTCCGGCAAGATCACCGTCAACGAGCGGTCCCTGGATGTCTACTTCGGCCGTGAGACCGCGCGCATGATCGTGCGTCAGCCTCTGGAGCTGGTAGAGCTGGTCAACAAGTTCGATATCATCGTCACCGTCAAGGGTGGTGGTATCGGTGGCCAGGCTGGTGCCATTCGTCATGGCATCACCCGTGCCCTGATGGAGTACGACGAGTCCCTGCGTTCGCCCCTGCGCAAGGCCGGTTTCGTGACCCGTGATGCCCGTGAAGTCGAGCGCAAGAAGCTCGGTCTGCGCAAGGCCCGCAAGCGTCCTCAGTACTCCAAGCGTTAATCGAAGCGGCGGCAGCCCTGCTGCCCCGTTTTGTACGGATGTTGGGGAATCGTCTAACGGTAGGACAACGGACTCTGACTCCGTTTGTCTAGGTTCAAATCCTAGTTCCCCAGCCAAAATAAAAAACCCCGGACCAGAAAAGTCCGGGGTTTTTTTGTCCCCCATGGATGGGGGCACGTCTGTCGTGCCGGGAGCACGACAGACGCGGTAGGCAGAATCCTATGCAGGGTCTGAACGGGACGCGGAGAAAGAATCCCGGGCTGGCTTTGAGCAAGAGGTGGAGTCCCACATTGGCCCCGAGTGGCACGACGGAGATATATCCCCGCAGCCCCGGTCTTGCGCCCGCCTGACTACCCTTCTCCGCCCCCTTCCGCAAGCCTTTCCGCTGCCTAAATCCCTTGTCTGCGCGAGGTTTTTCCTTGTCACAGATGGCCAATTTCATTAGTATTGCCAAGCTTTTTTTAAGCTTCGCCGGGGCTATTTTTGGCCTGCCGGCGATCTTGTGCCTTTTAGGAGAGAGCCTGAATGAGTACTGACGGCGTGAATGTAGGCCGCCGACGCCTGTTGATCGGTGCCACCGCTGCGGTGGGTGCCGTGGGTGTCGGGTTTGTGGCTGTCCCGTTTGTAAAGTCCTGGCAGCCCAGTGCCCGCGCCAAGGCGGCCGGCGCTGCCGTGGAGTACGACAGCAGCCTGATCGAGGCAGGTCAGCAGGTGAAGGTTGCCTGGCGTGGCAAGCCCGTCATCATGGTGCGTCGCACCCCGGACATGCTGACCAATACCAAGAAGGTCGAGGGTGATCTGCGCGACCCCAACTCCGACGAATCCACCCAGCCCAGCTATGCCAAGAACGAGTTCCGCTCGCTGAAGCCGGAGCTGCTGGTCATGGTCGGTATCTGTACGCACCTGGGCTGCCTGCCGGGCTTCCGTCCCGAAGTGGGCGCACCTGACCTGCAGGCCGGCAGCGGTCCCTGGCAGGGTGGCTTCTTCTGCCCCTGCCACGGTTCCAAGTATGATCTGGCCGGTCGTGTCTTCAAGGGCGTGCCGGCACCGCTGAACATGGAAATTCCTCCGTACTCCTTCCGTGGCAGTGTGGTTGTGATCGGTGTCGACCAGGAGCACAGCGCATGAACAAGCTCTTCAAGGATTTCATGGGTTGGGTAGACGTGCGTTTCCCGCTGACGGAAACCTTCGAATACCATATGTCCAAGTACTACGCCCCGAAGAACTTCAATTTCTGGTATTTCTTCGGCGTGCTTTCCATGGTGGTGCTGGTCAACCAGCTGGTGACCGGCATCTGGCTCACCATGTCCTACAACCCCAGCTCCGAAGGCGCCTTCGACTCGGTCATGTACATCATGAACGACGTCGAGTATGGCTGGCTGCTGCGCTACATGCACTCCACCGGCGCGTCGGCTTTCTTCATCGTCGTTTACCTGCACATGTTCCGTGGCCTGATTTACGGTTCCTACCGCAAGCCGCGCGAGCTGGTGTGGCTGATCGGCATGGGCATTTATCTCTGCCTGATGGCCGAAGGCTTCTTCGGCTACCTGCTGCCCTGGGGCAATATGTCCTATTGGGGCGCGCAGGTGATCCTGAACCTCGTCAGTGCAATTCCCTGGGTTGGTGACTTCCTCGTGACCTGGGTGCGTGGCGACTACAACATCTCCGGCATCACCCTCAACCGTTTCTTCGCCTTGCACGTGGTGGCGATTCCCCTGGTGCTGGTGGCCCTGGTGTTCATGCACATCGTTGCCCTGCACCAGGTGGGTTCCAACAACCCCGATGGTGTTGAAATCAAGAAGAAAAAGGGCCCGGATGGCATTCCCCTCGACGGTGTGCCTTTCCACCCCTACTACACCGTGCATGACCTCGTCGGCATCGTGGTGTTCCTGGCCGTGTTCTGCATCATCATGTTCTTCTTCCCGGATGGTGGCGGTTATTTCCTTGAGCAGCCCAACTTCGAGCCGGCCAACGGCCTGAAGACCCCGCCCGACATTACCCCGGTCTGGTACTACACGCCCTTCTACGCCATGCTGCGTGCCGTGCCCAACAAGCTGGGTGGCGTGGTCGTGATGGGTGCCTCCATCGCCATCATGTTCGTACTGCCATGGCTGGATCGCAGCCCGGTCAAGTCCATCCGCTACAAGGGCTGGATGAGCAAGGTCTGGATCGGCATCTTCGTGGTCAGCTTTGTCATACTGGGTTACCTGGGCACCGTACCGCCCAATGATACCCGTACGCTGGTTGCCCGTGTGCTGACCACCCTGTACTTCCTGTTCTTCATCGGCATGCCGGTATATACCGCCATTGAACGAACCAAGCCTGTGCCGGATCGTGTGACCGGGGGGAGCCACTGATGAAAAAGTTCCTGCTGTTTGCCCTGATGACGCTGGTGCCGCTGTTCGCCCATGCCCACGAAGTGACCTGTGGCGGTGACGAGGCCAATCCTACCCCTTGTACGATTGCCCCGATCAACCCGCAGGACATCGTGTCCCTGCAGAATGGCGCCAAGCTCTATCTCAGCTACTGTGCCGGCTGCCATAGCATGAAGTACCTGCGCTATGAACGCATGAGCACCGATCTCAAGATCGACCCGGCGCTGGTGAAGCAGTACATGATGTTCACCACCGACAAGATCGGTAACCCGATTGATGCCAAGGTGCCGAAGGAAGACCAGGCCAAGTGGTTCGGCAATGCACCGCCCGACCTGACCCTGGAGGCCCGCCTGCGTTCGCCGGACTGGATCTACACCTATCTGCAGGCCTTCTACCCGGATGACAAGCGCCCCTGGGGCGTGAACAACCACGTGTTCAAGGACGTGGGCATGCCCTATGTGCTGGCCCCGCTGGAAGCCGAGCTGGGCCCGGATGACTTCAAGGAGTCGGTCGGTGATATCGTCAACTTCATGAACTACGCCTCGGAACCCAACCGTCTTGAGCGTCAGCATATCGGTGTCTACGTGCTGCTGTTCCTGGCACTGCTGATGATTCCGGTATACCTGCTGAACAAGGAATACTGGAAGGACGTGAGCTGAGTCCTGTTTACAGGCGCCCGGTTCGCCGGGCGCAGAATCACAGGGGGACACTACATGGTGTCTCCCTTTTTGCGTTTTTAGTGTATCTGTTGGAGTGCTAGCATGGGTGTGGTAACCAGACGTTCCTCTATGACGTTTTATTCGGACGGTGCTGACCACTACAGCCATCGTGTACGTATCGTACTGGCGGAGAAGGGCGTTTCGGTAGACGTAGTCAATGTCACCGCCGCCAACAAGCCGGAAGACCTTGCTGACCTCAACCCCTACAACTCCCTGCCGACCCTGGTTGACCGCGAGCTCTCGCTGTTTGAAACCAAGATCATGATGGAGTACCTGGACGAGCGTTTTCCGCATCCGCCCCTGCTGCCGGTATATCCGGTGGCGCGTGCCCAGAATCGCCTGCTGGCCTATCGCCTCGAGCGCGACTGGTGCCCGCACGTGGATGCGCTGATCGCCAGCAAGGGCAAGGAGCCGGTGGCCAGCAAGGCACGCAAGGAACTGCGCGACAGCCTGATCACCATCGCCCCGATCTTTGGCGAAAAGCCATTTTTCATGAGTGAAGAGTTCAGTCTGGTCGACTGCATCGTCGCCCCCATCCTGTGGCGCCTGCCGCAGCTGGAAATCGAGCTGCCCGAAAAGCAGTGCAAGCACCTGCTCAAGTATATGGACCGCCTGTTTGCGCGCGAATCCTTCCTGGCCAGCCTGTCTGACTTCGAGCGCGACATCCGTAACGCCTGAGCCGTGCCGCACGTGTCGTTGACGCTGAAGAGGATGGCCTGGCCATCCTTTTCAGCTTCAGCATGACTGGAAAACGAGAAACTTCATGACCCCCAGCCGCCCCTATTTTGTTCGTGCCGTCTACGAATGGCTGAACGACAACAATATGACGCCCTACCTGCTGCTGGATGCCAGCCACGCCGGCGTGCGTGTGCCCACCCAGTTCGTCAAGGACGGGCGCATCACCCTGAATATTGCACCGGGTGCCATCAACAACCTGTTTATCCGTAACGACGCCATCAGCTTTGGCGCCCGCTTTAGCGGCTCACCCATGCAGATCGATGCCCCCATGGCCGCCGTGCTGGCAATTTTTGCCCGTGAGAATGGTGAGGGTCTGTTCTTTGAACAGCAGGCCGAGCCGGGTGGGAGTGATTTTGGCGCGGTGGACGGTGCGGCAGCGCCCGCCGATGCGCAGAGCCCGGACGACCCCACGCCACCTGAGCCGACACCGCCCAAGCGGCCCAGTTTACGGGTGGTGAAGTAGACAGGAAGTTGCAGGATGGGTGGAGCGAACGCGATACCCATCGTGCCTTTTGCTATTATTCTGCTTTAAATCAACGTGTTGCTGATGGGTATCGCTGCGCTCCACCCATCCTGCTTTCCTACGCCGGGCCGCTGCCTGCTGTTGCGGCGGGCTGTTCTGCCGGTACTGCAGGCAGATAATCCACCAGCTTGACGATCTTCTCTACCCCGGAAACCCCGCTGATGATGCTGACGGCCTGGTCGGCTTCGGCATGGGTGAGCTTGCCCATCAGGTACACAATGCCGCCACTGGTGGTGATCTTGCTGCGCGACGAGGGGAAGCCGCTGGTAAAGAGCAGGGCGCTGCTGATACGGCTGGTGATGTAGCTGTCCACCGCGCGCGCCTTGTAGTAACTGGCGTCACCGATAACCAGTTCGTTATGCACCTGCTTCACTTCCGCGATGCTGCGCACCACGGCTTCAGCCTTGTCTTTCAGCGCTTGCGTCGGCACCTCGCCTACCAGCAGCACGGAGGCGTAGAAGCTGACCACATTGACATTGGCGTTGTAGAAATCCGGGTCGGCCTTGGCAATGTTCACCGAAGCCGTGTTTTCAATGCTCTGGTCATCGACCTTCATGCTCAGCGTGCGCTCACCGGGAGCAACGCCGATGGGCTGGGGGCCGGTGGCGGCAGCCTCGATGGAGGTGCAGCCGGGCAGCAGCGCGCCAAGGCAGGCGGCAAGCAGGACTTTCTTAAGCATCATGGGCTCCAAACAAGGCCTGATCGATCAGGTCGCAAAAACAATGCAGTACGAACAGCTGCAATTCGTGGGCGCGGGCAATGCTGCGCGTTGGCAGTACGATCAGCACATCCTGAGACTTCAGCAGGTGGGCAATTTCACCGCCGCCGTGGCTGGCGATGGCCACCACCGGGCAGGACAGCTCCTGCGCCGCGCGAATCAGCTGTGCCAGGTGAGCCGAGGAACTGGCCGTACTCAGCACCACCAGCACGTCGCCGCTGCGTGCCAGCGCCTGGAAGGGGCGGGCAAACAACTCCTGGGTCTGACCTTCGGCACCCACGCTGCTGTCGCCGGACAAGGCAATGGCGGGCAGGGCAGGGCGCTCGTGCTCGAAGTGGTGTATCAGCTTGTGCACAAAGCTTTGCGCATTGGCGTTGCAGCCACCCAGGCCTGCGCAAAAAAGGCGGTGTTCCTGCACCAGTGCCTCTACCAGCAGCTGTGCGGCGCGCACGATGGCGTCGCCCTGCTCGGTGCTGAGGGCGGTGATGGCGGAGTGGTGATCCTGAGCGTGTTGTTGCAGTCGTTCCAGCATGGTTTTGTCAGAAAAGCTTGGTCAGAGAGTAAAGGCGGCCTGTAGCCAGTCGATGGGCGTCGCGGTGTTGCCGGGATTTAGCGCCAGCACATCAAAACGCGCGGGAGCATGGTGAAAACCGGGCTGATGTTGGAGAAAATGCTGCGCCGTGGCAATGATTTTTTCCTGCTTTTGACGGGTGACGCTGGCTGCGGCGCCACCGAAGCTGCTGTGCTTGCGTTCACGCACCTCAATGAATACCAGCACTTCGCCATGGCGCATGATCAGGTCGATCTCGCCGTAGCGGCAGCGGTAATTGGCGGCCAGCAGGCGCAGGCCGCGCTCCTCGAGCCAGGCCTGTGCCCGCGCCTCGGCCTCACGTCCCTGCTGCTGGCGTGGCGACACCGCCCGGAGCGGCAAGAACTTGCGTATGTCCATCGTCCAGCTCCACGCAGCTCGGTTCGCGCTGGATGCGACCACGGTCGCCCAGCGAAAGATGGCCGCTACGGCCCGCCATATCGACATGGGCGGGGTTGCGGTAGATAGCCTTGATGAGTGTATAGGCGTCGCCACCAAAGCCATAGAGGCGGTCATAGCTACTGGGCAAGCGGCCGTCGGCGTACAGGCCGCTCTGCTCGGGCCAGCCACCCAGCACCACCCAGGGCAGGTCGCAGAAGCGCATGCCATCCTGGTCTTGATGGGTTATTGCGGCGGCGCTGGCATCATAGGCCGTGGACAGCGTATACAGTGGCAGCTGCACGGTGTGGTAGTAGGCAATGGTCGGGTGCACCTGCGTGCTCAGGCCCGGCGTGGCGAGGAAGAGCGCATCCAGCTGCGCCGTGGCCGGATCGGTCATCAGCTTGCGAATGCCACTGACCACGCCACCTTTTTGCGTCGGGTCTACAGTAAAAGCAGGCACCACAACGCCACCCGCCGCCTGCCAGCTGGTCTCGAACAGCTGGCGGTTGCGCTCGCTGGCGGCATCGTGGGCCAGCAGCACGCGCACACGCAGTATGTTCTGTGCTTTCATGGCCCGTACCAGCGTCGCCATTTCCTCTTCCGGTGCCAGCGCAAACTGGTAGAGCCTGGCGCCGCCGCCGTCGGCATGGTTCAGCGCCAGCACTGGCAGGGGCAGACTGGCGGCACCGGCCACCGACGCCACCTGATCCTTGTTCAGGGGCCCTACGACCGCGTCTGCGCCGTCCTGGGCTGCGTTCTGCACCAGGGCGCTGCCCTGGCCCTCACCATTATCGTAAATGCGTACAATAGGGCTTGGTTGGCCCTGCTGGATGTCCTGATAATAGGCCGCCAGAAAGCCGTCGCGGATGATGGTGCCGACAGAAGCCATGTGGCCGTGCAGGGGCAGCAGCAGGGCCACGTTGCCGACCTCGTCCGCTCGGGTCGGGCTGGTAGCAAGACCGAGGGCCAGCAGGCAGCAGGCACGCAGGTAGTTCATGTTCATAGGCAACAGTTCACAAGCAAAGGCGGGCCCGATGACGAAAGCAGTACTGTATGTGGTGGCCACGCCGATTGGCAACCTGGACGACTGGAGCATGCGCGCCCAGGCCACACTGCGCCGGGTGGCGCTGATAGCCGCCGAGGATACCCGGCATTCGCTGCGCCTGCTTCAGCATTTTGCCATCGATACCCGTCTGGTGCCCCTGCATGAGCACAATGAGCAGGGCCGCGTCGATGCGCTGCTGGCCGAGTTGGAGGCCGGGCACGATATTGCCCTCATCAGCGATGCCGGAACGCCCCTCATCAGTGACCCCGGCTACCGCCTCGTCGCCGCTGCACAAGCGGGCGGCTATACCGTGGTGCCGGTGCCGGGCGCCTGCGCCGCCATCGCCGCCCTGTCGGCTGCCGGGCTGGCCTCCGACCGGTTTGTTTTCGAGGGCTTCCTGCCGGCCAGGGCCGGCGCCCGCCAGCAGCGCTTGCGCGAGCTGGCAGCGGAAACCCGCACCCTTATTTTCTACGAAGCCCCGCACCGCATTGCCGAATGCCTCGACGATATGACCACTGTGTTTGGCGCTACCCGCCGCGCCGCGCTGGCGCGCGAGTTGACCAAGACCTTTGAAACCATCCGCCAGCTACCCGTGGGCGAGTTGGCCGCCTGGGTCACCAGTGACAGCAACCAGCAGCGCGGTGAAATCGTGCTGGTGGTGGAGGGGGCGCCGGATGTGGTGGGTGATGCTGCCCTGCACGAAGCAGAAAGAATCCTGGGGATTTTGCTGAAGGAGTTGCCAGTGAAGCAGGCAGCGGCGCTGACGGCGGAGATTACCGGGCTGAAAAAGAATGCCTTGTATGAGCGGGCGCTGGAAATGAAGGCGGAGTAAAGATGCCTGAGGTGCACGGACAGGCGACTGCCTGTCCGTGCACCTCACGGCTTACTGCGGTGGCGCTTCGCGGCAGGCCTTGGGCAGGTACTGGGCCTTGATGTCAGGCGAATAGCAGGTCCAGCTCAGGTTGCCGGCGTCTTCCTGCATCTGCAAGACCAGGGTCTTGCCCGCAAGGGCTGTGACTACGCCGGTGCTTTTCATGGTGGCAATGATGGCGCAAGGCGAGGCGCTGGTTTGCACCATCTGCACATAGGTGCCACCGAGCGAACTGGCGACCGGAATGTTATCGACCGGCCCGGCCGTGTTGTCGCCGGGGCAGGCGCCGTTCCTGCCGTAATAGTCGGCGACCGGCACTTTCATGCCGTCAACGAGGCTCAGGGCCTCGGCGACCTGCGATCGGGCGATGTAACCCTGATAGGCCGGAATGGCGATGGCGGCCAAAATGCCGATACCCGCCACAAACACCATCAGCACCACCAGGATAATGATAATGCCACTGGTGCCGCCACGGGCGCTCAGCTCACCCAGTTGGCGCTGCTGGTCTGGCGAGGCGGCGACGACGGCGGCAATTTTCTTCTTGCAGTGGTTGTAGTAGAGCGCATTGGCATACATGGGCAGCACGATCCACACGCCGGCAAGATAAGCCGCGTAGAGCAGCAGGCCGATAGAGCCGGCGCTGTTCGAACCACCCGCGCCGGCAAAGACGCCGGCCAGCATGATCAGCAGATACGGTGCAAAGAAATACGCCAGCGCCGGCAGCCACATCTTGCGGTACAGGAACCAGTAGAAGCTTACGAAAAAAGCCGGCCAGTGCCAGCTGGCGCCGGTCTTGCCGGCATTGTCGAAGCGCTCGAATTTGTCGAGGTAATAAGCCTGGTTCTTGGGGCCGATCACGGCGGTGTAGTAGGTGTTGGCTGGCATTTCAGTGGCTGCCATGGCGGCTGGCGACACCCCGTAGGCGTCATAGTGCTGTTCCGCGCCACAGGCGGGGCAGAATTTGGCACCGGCATCGATGGCGACCCCGCATTTTGTGCAATACATGTGTATCTCCCTGAGAAAGTGAACCGCAAAGTAGTCGCCCGATGGCATGACCGGAAAAATGGTGCCCCGCTGCTGTCCCTGGCGGGGCCGATCAAAAAAACCGTGCGAGCAGCCTGATCGTGCTGGTGGTCGGGAATTTTGTCCAGTTTCAAATGTAGGGTGGGCGGGTTTACGGTGCGAACGCCACCGCAGAATTGGCAGCAAGCCCGCCGGAATCACCTTGCGTCCCACCCCCAAACCCCCTACTCTGCGCGCCGGAGTTGGCTGGACGGCCGCCGCCATGCTTTTGCTTGCAGGAGTGTGGGGGAGGAAAGTCCGGGCTCCGCAGGGCAGGGTGCCAGGTAACGCCTGGGCGGCGCGAGCCGACGGAAAGTGCAACAGAGAGCAGACCGCCGAACGGCCCGCAAGGGTGCGTGGCAAGGGTGAAACGGTGCGGTAAGAGCGCACCACGAGTCTGGCAACAGACCGGTACGGTAAACCCCACCCGGAGCAAGACCAAATAGGTGTCCATTTGCGCGGCCCGCGCAGGACACGGGTAGGTTGCTTGAGCCCACTGGCGACGGTGGGCCTAGAGGAATGGCCGTTCTCGACAGAACCCGGCTTACAGGCCGACTCCAATGTTTGCAGGGCTTGAGGCTGGAGGGGTGATCCCTCCAGCCTCGGGTACTGCTACAGCTATCCTGAAAGCGCCCGCCTCAAGGCGGGGCGGCTTTCATATCTCCTTGCAGAAGGCCCCCTCGTCCGCATTGCGTGATGAGTCCTGGGCCAGATCGAGGTGCAGGAACAGATCCGAGCGGTTGGGGTTCTTTTCCACGCCGACACCGTATTTATACATGATCGCCATGGCGCAGGCGGCATCGCCTGAGCGCTGGGTTTTTGCCTGCGCGGGGGCTTTGTAGCGCGACGCCCGCAGGAACCATTCCGCTGCCCGCTTGTAGTTCCTTGCCACGCCAATGCCCTTGGCATACATGCGGCCGACGGCATATTCGGCATAAACATTGGGGGAGGTGGGATCGGCGGCGGCTTGCACATACCAGCTCATGGCCTGCCGGGTATCACGCGGCACACCAAAACCGAATTCGTAGATGCGGCCCAGCCGCAGCATGGACCAGCCACCCGGCTCCTTTTTGGCGCATTCCTTGTAGAGCTCAACGGCCTTCACCTTGTCCATCGGCACCAGCAGGCCGATTTCATTCAGCCGGGCCATCGTGCACATGGCCTTGTCATTGCCGGTGGCTGCCGCGCGCGTAATCATCTCAATGCCTTTGCGGGTGTCGCGCGGCACGCCCTTGCCGGTCACGTAGCTGAAACCGAGAAAGTTCAGCCAGAAGGGGTCGCCCGTCGCTGCCCGGCGCTTGGCCTTGTTGACGGCATTGCTGATGGCTTCGTCGGTCTCGACGCCATCATAGGCGGGGGGGTGGATAAAATCGTGGAACTCGGTGCTGATGGCCGTGTCCAGGTCGACCGTGTCGGTGACCGGGTTTTTCACGTTGGTCTTCTGGTCGGCCCGCAGGGTGCTGACCAGCAGCTGGTTCAGGTGCTCCTCGCCAATCTTGACGTTGTTTTCTTCAGCCGGGGCCGCGACGACAGGGGCGGCGACGGGCGGCGGCGCAACCGGCGGCGGCACGACGACCACCGGGGGAGGCGCAACAGGCTTGGGCGCCGCCACGGGAGCGTGGGTGCAAGCCGCAAGACTGGCCAGCAGGCAGCCTGCCCACAAACTACGGGGTAAAAGCACAGCCAGGGGTTTCATCGTTTGCACACGCCTTGCCCGTGTGGGCTGTCCTTGCCTCAAGCATCTGCCGCCGGTCATGCCGGCTGCTGCGTATTATGGTAGGAGTATACAGGGGCAGCCCGCCAGCCCTACCACGTCAATCTGCCGCATATTGCTGATGGCTTCACGATCAGCTTTCTTTTTTCCCTGCTCAGGCCGTCGGCTGGCGGCCCCTTTGCGTTGCCGGTGCGGCCGGTTTATGCGAAAGTTACCGCCTCGCAAACGACCTTTCAGGCAGGGTCGCTCAGGTTTTTTCAGGCCTGGGTCGGGGTGCCGCAACAAGGCTGTCCGGGTGAGGGTTTCCGGGCGGTATTCAACTTATAGCGCATAGCTCCTGCTGTTTGCAGCGGCCTATCGTAAATAACCAAAAATTCTATAAAAATCAATAGCTAATGTGCTGCATTAAAAGCCTTCGCTAAGTCTTTGTTTTTCAAGGATAACGCAATGGCTGATTATATGTACAGTGCATTGTAAGTATTTGATTTTAATAACAATAATTAGCTTATAACTGGTCGTTGGCCTCCTTGACGCTTCGGGGGGTGCATCTCTATAGTTCGCCAAGGTGGGGGAAAGTGTAGTTTTGTGGGATTTTTTTACAAAAATAACCGGCTGGATGACAAGAAATCGTGTTTAGGGGCTTCGACGAGCTGACAATGGACGCCAAGGGACGCATCGGCCTGCCGACGCGCTACCACGAGCGTGTGCTTGCCGAAAATCAGGGCCGTTTCGTTGCCACCGTCGATATCCGTGAAAAATGCCTGGTGCTTTATCCGCTGCCGGAGTGGGAGGCGGTGGAAGCGCGTTTCAACAACCTGCCTTCGTCCAATCGTGACCTCGCTGTGCTCAAGCGCCGCATCATTGGTTATGCCACCGACATCACCCTCGATGCCTCGGGCCGCTTCCTGCTGAGCCCCGAGTTGCGCAAGTTTGCCGGCCTCGACAAGGCGGTGGTGCTGGCCGGTCAGGGCAAGAAATGTGAAATATGGGACAAGGCCGCCTGGGATGTGATGCAGGCGCAGGCCATGGTGGCTGACTTCTCGGCATCCGAGCTCGCCTCTGCCATCGACACCCTGGCCCTCTAACCATGAACAGCCCTGTGCACCAGACCGTGCTCCTGAACGAGACGGTCAACGCGGTATTGGTGGGGCGTGGTGGCGTGTACGTGGACGCCACCTTCGGACGTGGCGGCCATGCCCGGCGCCTGCTGGCAGAGCTGGAGCCCGGCGCACGGGTCATTGGCTTTGACAAGGACCCGGAGGCCGTGGCCGAGGGCCTGCGGCTGGCGGCGGTGGACGGGCGCTTTGCCATGGTGCATGGCAGTTTTGCGGAGCTGGAGCGGGTGCTGCTCGAGCAGGGCCTGGTGGGTGCGGTGAGTGGCGTGCTGGCAGATTTTGGGGTGTCGTCGCCGCAGCTGGACGATGCCGAACGGGGTTTCAGTTTCATGCATGACGGCCCGCTGGACATGCGCATGGATACCACGCGTGGCATGAGCGCAGCGGAATGGATTGCCCAGGTTAAGGAAGCGGAGCTGGCGGACGTGCTGCATAACTATGGTGAAGAACGTTTTGCCCGGCGCATTGCCCGCGCCATTGTCGGTGCCCGCGCCGACGGCGCCCTCGTCACCACGCGGGCACTGGCCGAGGTTGTCGCCGCCGCCCACCCCGCCTGGGAAAAACACAAGCACCCCGCCACGCGTTCCTTTCAGGCCATCCGCATTGCCATCAACAACGAGCTTGATGACATCAAGGGCTTCCTGCGCCAGGCGCTCACGGTATTGCAGCCCGGCGGCCATCTGGCCGTCATCAGTTTTCATTCCCTGGAAGACCGCCTCGTGAAGCAGTTCCTGCAAAAGGAAAGCAAGGGTGACGATTTTCCGCCCGACCTGCCGGTAACTGCCGACATGCTGAACCCGACCCTGCGTCTGGTGGGTAAGGCCATTGCACCGAGTGCTGCCGAGGTCGAGGCCAATCCGCGTGCGCGCAGTGCGCACCTGCGTGTGGCCGAGAAGCTGGGGGCGCGCGCATGAACATGAAAACGCCTGAAACCCTGAGCGATTACCTGAAGCCGGATTTTGGCCGCGACCAGATCCTGGCTCTGCTGATTATCGTGACGCTGGTGTCCTCCGCTGTGGCGGTCACCTATAGCGTGCACAAGTATCGCGGCTACCTGAACGATTTGCAGCGCCTGCAAGTGCAGCGCGACGATCTTGAAACCCAGTGGGGCCAGTTGCTGCTGGAGCAGCACACCTGGGGCGCCTATGGCCGCGTCGGCACGATTGCCACGGAACAATTGCAGATGCGGACGCCCTCGCCGCAGGAAATCATCATGGTGCGGCAATGACGACTCCTGCCCACAACAGCAGCCCTCCTGATTTCACCATGCGCCATCGCGTGCTCAGCGGCATCATGCTCTTCCTGTTTTTGTGCATGGCGGGTCGGGCCAGCTGGCTGTGTGTGGTCAACAAGAAATTCCTGCGCGCCCAGGGCGACGCGCGCGCCGTGCGCATCGAGCCGGTGATGGCGCACCGGGGCATGATTCTCGACCGCAACGGCGAGCCGCTGGCGGTGAGCACGCCGGTCATGTCGATCTGGGTGAACCCGCAGGAGGCGCTGGACGACGGCCTCGATGTGCCGGCGCTGGCCAAGGCGCTGGGCATGGACCCTGCAGAGTTGCACGACCACATCAGCAAGAATGCCGGCAAGCAGTTCCTCTATTTGAAGCGACACCTCGCGCCAGCCGAAGCTACGCCGATTCTGGCGCAGGATTTCCCGGATGTTTATGGCCTGACCGAGTACCAGCGCTTTTATCCCGAAGGCGAAGTGGCGGCCCACGTCATTGGTTTTACCAATCTCGACGATATTGGCGAAGAAGGCGTGGAACTGAGCCTGGACAAGGTGCTGCGCGGGGTGCCCGGTGAAGAGCAGGTCATCCGTGATCTCAAGGGCAACAAGGTCAAGGACGTGGCGCTGCTGAAGCCGGCCCGCCCCGGCAAGGATGTGGAGCTGAGCTTTGATTCGCGCGCGCAGTACATGGCGTATCGCGAGCTGTCGGCGGCGGTGGAACTGCAGGGCGCCAAGGCCGGCTCCCTTGTCGCCATCGACGTCAATACCGGCGAGGTGCTGGCCATGGTCAACCTGCCGTCCTACAACCCGAACAACCGCCTGAATCTGCAGTTGGATGATATGCGCAACCGTGCCGCCATCGACATGTTCGAGCCGGGCTCGGTGATGAAGCCGTTTACCATTTCCTGTGCGCTGGAAGCCGGCAAGGTCACGCCGGAAAGCAGGTTTGACACCAGCCCCGGCACGTATCAGGTGCTCAACAAGACGGTGAAAGATACGCACGACTATGGCGTGCTCGATCTCGGCGGCATCATCACCAAGTCCAGCAATGTGGGCGCCACCAAGGTGGGGCAATTGCTGGCGCCGGATGTACTGCCGCATTATTTCGAGCGTTTCGGTTTTGGTTCGAGCACGCACAGCGGTTTTCCGGGGGAAAGCCCGGGCCGCCTGCAGTCGCCCGATCACTGGCACCCGGTGGAGCTGGCCACCATGGCCTATGGCTATGGCGAGACCGTGACCGTGCTCCAGCTTACCCACGCCTATGCCACGCTGGCGGCAGGCGGCATCGAGCGCCCGGTGAGCATGGTCAAGGTCAACGGCCCGGTGGCCGGCACGCGCATCCTCGACGAAAAAGTGGTGCAGGAACTGATGCCCATGATGGAGTCGGTGGTGACCGCTGACGGCACGGCCCTGCGCGCCGCCGTGCCCGGCTACCGTGTTGCCGGCAAGACCGGCACCGCGCACAAGGCCGCTGGCGGCGGCTATTCCGATAAATACATGTCCTTGTTTGTGGGCCTTGCCCCCGTTAGCCACCCGCGCGTGGCGATGGCGGTGGTGATCGACAGCCCGAGCAAAGGCTCCTATTACGGCGGCATGGTGGCAGCCCCGGTGTTTTCCAAGGTAATGGCGGAAATGCTGCGCCTGATGGATGTGGAGCCGGACATCAGTGCCGAGCACATGGCCGAGCAGGCGGCCGACCTGCACAAGCCGGTGGTAACGACGGAACCCGTGACGCCAAAGGCCGGCCTGCACAAGAGGGCGACATGAGCCAGCGCCAACTCGTGGAAATATGGCCGGATGTACCGGCTGCCCATGCGCAGCTGGTCGTCAGCGGCCTCGGTGCCGACAGTCGCCGGGTCAAGCCCGGCGATGTCTTTATTGCCCAGCGTGGCCTGCATCAGGACGCCCGCGACTTTATCGTTGACGTAGTTGCGCAGGGCGCCGTGGCCGTGCTCGCGGAGCAGGGACAGAAGTGGACCTCCGACAGCATTGTTAACGGTGTGCCCGTACTGGTAGTGGCAGACCTGCCGGCCCGGCTCGGGGAAATTGCCGCGCGCTTTTATGGCGACCCCAGCCGCGACATGACCGTGCTGGCGGTGACCGGCACCAATGGCAAGACCAGCGTGGCGCATCTGCTGGCCGGGAGCCTCACTGCCCTTGGCAAAAAAGCCGCCGTGCTGGGCACGGTGGGCAACGGCCTGTATGGCCAGTTGCAGAAGTCCAGTCATACCACCCTTGATGCCATTCATTTGCAAAAAATGTTTGCCGAATTCCGCGCGCAGGGCGTGCAGTACGTGGCCATGGAGGCCAGCTCGCACGGTCTGGCGCAGGGGCGCCTGCGCGGCACCCATATCCACACGGCGTTGTTCACCAATCTCAGCCGCGACCACCTTGACTACCACGGTACCATGACGGCTTATGCCGCTGCCAAGTCGCGCCTGTTTGCCTGGCCGGGCCTGCGTGCGGTGGTGCTGAATGCCGACGATGCCCAGTTTGCCCTGCAAAAGCTGGTGCTGGCCCCCGGTGTGACCTGCCTGAGCTACAGCCAGCGCGGCCTGATCCAGGCCGAAATCCAGGCTGAACGTGTCAGCCCCAGCCTGCGCGGCCTGCAACTGGATGTGCGTACCCCGGTCGGCAGCGCGCGCCTGCAAAGCCCGCTGCTGGGGCGCTTTAATGTGAGCAATCTGCTGGCGGTGCTGGGCGGCCTGCTCAGTGTCGGCATTGCGCTGCCACAGGCGATGAAGGCGCTGGCGCAGGTGCCGGCGGTGCCGGGGCGCATGGAATGTTTTGGCGGCGACGGCCTGCCTGTTGTCGTGGTGGATTATGCGCACACGCCCGACGCGCTGGAAAAAGCCCTGCTCAGCCTGCGTGAACACACTGAAGGCCAGTTGTGCTGTGTGTTTGGCTGTGGCGGCGATCGCGACAAGGGCAAGCGCCCGCAAATGGCGGTGGTGGCCGAGCATCTGGCGGACCGCGTCATCGTGACCTCTGACAACCCGCGTGGCGAAGTGCCCGAGGACATCATTGCCGATATCAGGGCTGGTTTTACGGCGCAGGCGAAAATCGGCGTGGAAGCTGACCGGCGCAACGCGATTCGCCTCGCCGTTCTGCAAGCCGCGCCCAGCGATATCGTGCTCGTGGCGGGCAAGGGCCATGAGGAATATCAGGAGATCATGAACGTCAGGCAGCTATTCAGCGACGTGGCGGAAGTCAAAGCGGCGCTGGCCGCACGGAGGCAGGCATGAAACTTTCCATTCTGGCGCCTCTGGTGGGCGGCACCCTGCACGGTGCGGATCGCGATGTTTCCTCTTTTGGCAGTGACACCCGCAGCCTGCAGGCCGGTGATGTGTTTATTGCGCTGTCAGGCGCGAATTTCGACGCCAATGATTTTATTGCCGACGCAGCTGCCAGGGGTGCGGTGGCTGCGCTGGTGAGCAGGCCCGACAGCCGTGTGGATATTCCGCAGCTGGTGGTGGCCGACACGCTCGCGGCGCTGGGCCTGCTGGCACAGGCGTGGCGGCAGCAGTACCCGGCGCTGGTGCGCGTTGCCATTACCGGTAGCGTCGGCAAGACCACGACCAAGGAAATGACGGCGAGCATTTTCCGTGAAATGGGCTCGACCCTGGCAACGCTCGGCAACAAGAACAATGAAATCGGTGTGCCGCTGACCTTGCTGCGCCTGCAAGCCGAACACCAGTACGGCGTGTTTGAGCTGGGTGCCAATCACAAGGGCGAAATTGCCTATACCAGCGCGCTGGTGGAGCCGCAGGCGGCCGTGATCGTCAATGTTGGCAGCGCGCATCTGGAGGGCTTCGGCAGCCGCCAGGGCATCGCCGCTGCCAAGGCCGAAATTTACGACGGGCTGGTGGCCGGCGGCACCGCCATCATCAATCTTGACGACGATTTTGCTCCGTACTGGCAGGAGCGTTGTGCCGGCAAAAAGCAGCTGGGCATTTCCATCAAGGGCCCGGCCGACGTATGGGCCTCCGATATTCGCCGGGGCAGCCAGCAGGCCTATGTGTTTACGCTGCATGTGGCCGGGCAGCAGACCGAAGTGCAGTTGGCGCTGCTGGGCCGCCATTGCGTGGGCAATGCGGTAGCGGCGGCGGCGCTGGCGCATGTCGCCGGTGTGCCCATCGAAAAAATCCGTGCCGGCCTGGAAAATACCCGGCCGGTTGCCGGACGCATGATTTTGCATGTGCTGGGCGAACAGCAGTTTGTGATCGACGATACCTATAACGCCAACCCCGAATCCATGAAGGCCGCTATCGACGTGCTGGCCGACATGAGCGGGCGGCGCATTCTGGTGACGGGCGACATGGGGGAGTTGGGCATTGCCGCCGAGAGTGGGCACCGGGAAGTGGGGGAGTACGCGAAAATGAAAAAAATAGATGCGTTGTACGCGCTGGGGCATTACAGCGGCTTCACGGCCAAGGGCTATGGCGAGGGTGCGCGTGTCAGCGACAGCCAGCAGGCACTGATCGAAACGCTGGAAAAAGAATTGGAAGGCGTGGTTGCCATCCTGGTGAAAGGGTCGCGCTCCGCCAAAATGGAAAATGTGGTGCAGGGCCTGACCGGCAAAAATGGGGAGCAACACTAAATGCTGCTTTGGTTGGCAGAGGTTCTCGGGCAGTACCATTCGGGCTTCCTGGTCATTCACTACTTGACGTTGCGCCTGATTCTGAGCGTGGCGACGGCGCTGGCGCTGTCCATGTGGTGGGGGCCGTGGATGATCGAGCGTCTGCGTGTGATGAAGTTCGGCCAGTCGGTGCGCACGGATGGTCCGCAGTCGCACCTCGTCAAGCAGGGTACACCCACCATGGGCGGTGCCCTGATCCTGGTGGCCATCGGTGTCAGCACCCTGCTCTGGGGCAGCCTGACCAACGCCTATATCTGGGTGTGCATGGCAGTGATGGTGGTATTTGGCGCGGTCGGCTGGGTTGATGACTACCGCAAGGTGGTGGAAAAGAATTCCCGTGGCCTGCCGGCACGCTGGAAATATCTCTGGCAGTCGGTGGCGGGCATCGGCGCCGCCGTATTCCTTTATCACTACTTTCACTACGCAAAGACGCCGGTGGACACCGGGCTGCTGGTGCCGTTTTTCAAGACAGCGACGGTGCCCCTGGGTGGCTTTTTCATCCTGCTCACCTATCTGGTGATTGTCGGCACCAGCAACGCGGTCAACCTGACCGACGGGCTCGATGGTCTGGCCATCATGCCGACGGTAATGGTGGCGGGGGCGCTGGCGATATTCTGCTACGTCACCGGCAATATCAAATTCGCTACCTACCTGCATATTCCTTACGTGGACGGTTCCGGCGAGCTGATCGTGGTATGCGGCTCCATTATCGGTGCCGGCCTCGGTTTCCTCTGGTTCAACGCCTACCCGGCGCAGGTTTTCATGGGCGATGTGGGCGCGCTGGCGCTGGGCGGGCTGCTCGGTGTGATTGCCGTGATCGTGCGCCAGGAAATCGTGCTGTTCGTGATGGGCGGCGTGTTCGTCATGGAAACGGTGTCGGTCATGTTGCAGGTGGGTTCCTTCAAACTCACCGGCCGGCGCATTTTCCGCATGGCGCCCATACACCACCATTTCGAGCTGAAGGGCTGGCCGGAAACCAAGGTGGTGGTGCGCTTCTGGATTATCAGTTTCATGCTGGTGTTGCTCGGCCTTAGTACTTTGAAGATACGGTAAACAGAAAACATGAGCCTGATTCAGCGAGATGGTCTGCGGGTGGTAATCGGTCTGGGCAAGACCGGACTGTCCTGCGTGCGCTTTCTGCATAGCCGTGGCTATCCCGTGGCGGTCAACGACACGCGTGACAATCCGCCGGGTCTGGCCGAGCTGAAGGCTGAGTTTCCGCATATTGTCGTCAGCCTTGGCGGCCTGAATCAGGCCATGCTCCTGCAGGCGCGCGAGATCATCGCGAGTCCCGGCATTTCCATCAACGAGCCCGAACTGCTGGCGGCGCGTCAGGCCGGTATTCCGGTCGCCGGTGATGTCGAGCTGTTTTGCCGCGAGGTGAAGGCACCCATCGTTGCCATCACCGGCTCCAATGCCAAGAGTACTGTCACTACGCTGGTCGGCCTGATGGCAAAGAATGCCGGCCTGAATGTCGGCGTCGGCGGCAATCTCGGCACTCCGGTGCTGGACATGCTGCGTGCTGGTGAGCAGGAGCTGTACGTGCTGGAACTTTCCAGCTTCCAGCTGGAGACCACGCACTCCCTGCGCGCGGCGGTGGCGGTGGTGCTCAATATCAGCGAAGACCATATGGATCGCTACGCTGACATGGCCGCCTATCATCAGGCCAAGCACCGCGTATTCCGCAACTGCCAACAATACGTGGTGAACCGGGATGATGCGCTGACCGTGCCCCTGCTGCCGGAATCCATCAAGAAATGGAGTTTTGGCCTGGGCCGGCCCGATCTCAATGAATTTGGCGTGCTGGTGGACGGCGGCGAAAAATATCTGGCACAGGGCCTGCGCAAGCTGCTCAAGGTCAGCGACATGAAAATCGTTGGTGATCACAATGTGGCCAATGCCTTGGCGTCGCTGGCCCTGGGCGCGGCGATCAAGCTGCCGATGGATGCCATGCTCGCTACGCTGCGGGAGTTTTCCGGTCTCAAGCATCGCTGCCAGCTGGTGCTGAGCCGCAATGATGTGGCCTGGTACAACGACTCCAAGGGTACCAATGTGGGCGCCACGCTGGCCGCCATCAATGGTCTGGGCGCCGCCATCGAGGGCAAGGTGATCCTGATTGCCGGCGGTGTGGGCAAGGGCCAGGATTTTTCGCCGCTGTCGCAGGCCATGGAAAAATTCGGCAAGGCGCTGGTGCTGATCGGCGAAGACGGGCCGAAGATTGATGCCGCCGTCACTGCCCCCGTCAGCCGTGTACATGCCAGCAGTCTGCTCGACGCCATCGAAAAATCGCGCAATCTGGCCAGCGCCGGCGACGTGGTGCTGCTCTCGCCCGCTTGCGCCAGCTTTGACATGTTCAAGCACTATGAAGACCGGGGTGATCAATTCGTGGCCGGTGTACAAACCGTGGTAGGTGACGCATGAAAATTCTCAGCATTTCCCTGCCGCGTGTTGACGATATCCACCTGGGTATCGGCCAGCGTCACACCTTGCTGCTGACCTCGGGCATCTTGTTCTGCATCGGCCTGATCATGGTGGCCTCGGCCTCCATGGGTATTGCCGAAGCTCAGTACGGCAATGCCTTTTATTTCTTCGAGCGCCACCTGGTGTATCTGACGGGTGGCCTTGTCGTGGGCATGGTGACTTGCCGCGTGCCGATTGCCATGTGGCAGCGCTACAGCTGGCCGCTGCTGGGTTTTGCTTTTTTCCTGCTGGTCGTGGTGCTGGTGCCCGGCCTCGGGCGGCGCGTGAACGGCAGCATGCGCTGGATCGGTTTTGGCCCGCTGACCCTGCAACCCTCCGAAATCGCCAAATTGATGGTGGTGGTGTATCTCTCTGCCTACCTCGTGCGCCGGCAGGATGAAGTGCGCAGCCGTTGGGGCGGTTTTATCAAGCCCATGATGGTGGTCAGCATTGCGGTGGCCCTGTTGCTGCGCGAGCCGGATTTTGGCGCCAGCATGGTAATGATGTCGGCGGTGCTGGCCATGCTGTTTCTGGCGGGCACGCCCATAGTGCAATTCGGGGCGCTGATTTCGGTGGTGGCCGTGGCCGGCACGCTGGCGGTTATCGTCGAGCCCTATCGCATGAAGCGCATGCTGGCGTTTACCGACCCTTGGGCGGACCAGTTCAATTCCGGCTATCAACTGGCGCAAAGCCTGATTGCCTTTGGCCGTGGCGAGTGGATGGGCGTTGGTCTTGGCCACAGCGTACAAAAACTGTTCTACCTGCCCGAGGCACATACCGATTTTGTATTCGCCGTGTATGCCGAAGAATTCGGACTGCTCGGTGTGGTGTTCGTGATCGGCCTGTTTTTCCTGCTGGTGCGCGCCGGGCTGAAAATCGGCCGCAGCGCAGAAGCCAAGGGCCAGCACTATGCAGCTTATCTGGCCTATGGCATTTCCATGCAGATCGGCGTGCAGGCCCTGATCAATATCGGTGTGAATACCGGCTTTTTCCCCACCAAGGGCCTGACCTTGCCGCTGGTGAGCTACGGCGGCAGCAGCCTGCTCATCGTGTTTGGCATGCTCGGTATTTTGCTGCGCATTGATCTGGAAGCGGAACTGGCCAAGGCGCTGGTTAAATCCGGCCCCTCACGGGTGCCGCTGGCGCGTGTCATCGCACCCCGGCCCGCCATCAAGCGAGGAGGGCCGCATGGTCACGCCTCCCGTCAATAGTGTGGTCGTCATGGCCGGCGGCACCGGTGGCCATGTGTTTCCGGCGCTGGCCGTGGCACATGAACTTTCTGCCCGTGGCGTGCGCATTCACTGGCTCGGCACCCGCGCCGGCATCGAGGCCGATCTGGTGCCACGCAATGGTTTTGCCATTACCTATCTGGATGTCAGCGGTGTGCGCGGGCAGGGCATCAAACGCCTGCTGGCGGCACCGTTCAAATTGGTAAGGGCGATAATAAAAGCTGCACTTCTCATGCGTGAGGTGCGGGCGGACTGCGTGATCGGCCTTGGCGGCTATGTCACCGGGCCCGGCGGCGTGGCAGCAAAGCTGAGCGGTCGCCGGCTGGTGATACACGAGCAAAATGCCATCGCCGGTTTTACCAACAAAATGCTGGCAAAAATTGCCGACAAAATCCTGCTGGCCTTTCCGAACGCGCTGCCCGCTTCGACGCGCGTGCAATGGGTGGGCAACCCGGTGCGCGCCGATATTGCCGCGCTGCCGGCACCCGCTGAACGTTTTGCCAGCCATACGGGCGCCATTCGCGTGCTGGTGTTGGGTGGCTCGCAAGGTGCTGTGGCTCTCAACGAACTCGTGCCGGAAGCATTTTCCCTGTTGCCGGTGGAGCAGCGACCCGAAATTCGCCATCAGGCTGGCAGGAAACATATAGATAAGGCCATCGCCAAATACGCCGTGCTGGGTGTGCAGGCCGATGTGCTGCCTTTTATTGACGACATGAAGGCGGCCTATGACTGGGCCGATCTGGTGGTTTGCCGCTCCGGCGCGCTTACCGTATCGGAAATTGCCGCCGCCGGTGTGGCTTCGCTGCTGATTCCTTTTCCTTTTGCGGTGGACGATCACCAGACCGCCAACGCCCGCTTCCTTAGCGATGCCGGTGCGGCCCTGCTGTTCCAGCAGTCGGCGCTGACGCCGGCCAGCCTGGTGGCAAGTCTCGCCGATTTATTGCAGCGCGATCGTCTGCTGAACATGGCGACCATTGCCCGCTCCCTGGCCAAGCCCGAATCCACGGCGCTGGTTGCCGCCGAATGTATGCGAGGCCATAACTGAATGAGCAACAAGACCCAGCGCACCCGCCTGATTGAAATACCGGAAATGCGCCGTATCCGTCGCCTGCATTTTATCGGCATTGGCGGTGCCGGAATGTGCGGCATTGCCGAGGTCATGCTTAACCAGGGCTATACCGTGGCCGGTTCCGATATCAAGGCCGGTAAAACTACGGAGCGCCTGATTGAACTCGGTGCGACTATATATATAGGCCATCGTGCCGAGAACGTGAGCGAGGCCGACGTTATCGTGGTGTCGTCCGCCATCGACGCCAGCAACCCGGAAATTCAGGCTGCGCGGGCTGCTCGCCTGCCCATTGTGCGGCGTGCCGAAATGCTGGGCGAGTTGATGCGTTATCGTCACGGCATCGCCATCGCCGGCACCCACGGCAAAACGACGACCACAAGCCTGATTGCCTCCATTCTGGCCGAAGCAGAGCTCGACCCCACCTATGTGATTGGCGGCCTGCTCAATAGCGCCGGCACCAATGCCAAGCTGGGCGGCAGCCGCTATCTTGTGGCCGAAGCCGACGAAAGCGACGCTTCCTTCCTGCATTTGCAGCCGATGGCCGCCGTGGTCACCAATATCGACGCCGACCATATGGATACCTACGGTGGCGATTTCGGCAAGCTCAAGCAGACCTTCGTCGAATTCCTGCACAACCTGCCGTTTTATGGCCTGGCCGTGGTCTGCGGTGACGACCCGGTGGTGCGCGAAGTCATGCCCAATATTGGCCGCCCGGTGATTACTTATGGCATTGAGGAAGGCAATGATGTGCGCGCCACCAATATTCATCAGGATGGCCTGCAGACGCATTTCACCGCCGAGCGCGCGGGTCTGCCGCCCCTGGTCGTAACCCTTAATCTGCCGGGCTTGCACAATGTATTGAATTCGCTGGCCGCCATCGCCATCGCCAGCGATGAAAAAATTGCCGACAGCGCCATTACGGCCGCGCTGGCGAAATTCCAGGGCGTGGGGCGCCGCTTCCAGCAACTGGGCAATTTTGCGCTGGGCGCGGGCGATGTGCGTCTGGTCGATGACTACGGCCACCATCCGCGCGAAGTGGACGCCACCATCAAGGCCGCGCGCCAGAGTTTCCCGGACCGGCGTCTGGTCATGCTGTTCCAGCCGCATCGCTACACCCGTACCCGCGATTGTTTCGAAGATTTCGTGCAGGTGCTGTCCAGCGTGGATGCCCTGTTGATGCTGGACGTCTATGCGGCGGGTGAAAAGCCCATTCCCGGCGCAGACAGTCGCGCACTCTGCCGCAGCATCCGCAACCGTGGTGCGCTGGATCCGGTATTCGTGGAAAGCAGCGACGAGTTGCCGGCCCTGTTGAAAGCGGCACTGCGCCCTGGTGATGTGCTGCTGACGCAGGGCGCCGGCAACGTGGGTGCCATCGCTGTGGAACTGGCTCAAAACAAGCTTTATTTATAAACCTGATTTCTCTGGACCGACGACATGAATGCGGTAGTTGATGACGTAAACAAACTGGGGCGGGTGGCGGTGCTGCTGGGCGGCAAGTCTGCCGAGCGCCCCATTTCCCTGATCAGTGGCAAGGCCGTGCTCGACGCCTTGCGGCAGGCAGGTGTGAATGCCGAGGCTTTTGACCCGGCCGAGCGCCCGATCAGCGAAATTCGCGCCTATGACCGCGTGTTTATCGTGCTGCATGGTCGTGGCGGTGAAGACGGCACCGTGCAGGGTCTGCTGGAACAGCTGGAAGTTCCTTATACCGGCAGCGGTGTGCTCGCGTCGGCACTGGGCATGGACAAGGCCCGCACCAAATTGCTGTGGCTGGGCTGCGGCCTGCCCACACCGAATTATCGCCGCCTGTATAAAGGTATGGATTTCGACGCCGTTGTTGGCGAGTTGGGTCTGCCACTCATGATCAAGCCTTCGCACGAAGGTTCCAGCATTGGCATGCGCAAGGTTGAAAAAGCGGAAGAGCTGGAGCCAGCCTACGAATTTGCCGCGACCTACGACAGCGAAGTCATCGCCGAAAGCTGGATTACCGGCAGCGAGTACACTTGCACCATTCTCGGTGAACAGGCACTGCCCGTTATCCGCATGAAAACCGACCGCAATTTTTACGATTTTGAAGCCAAGTACCAGCGCAACGACACGCAGTACCTGATCCCCTGCGGCCTCGGTGAGGAGCAGGAGAAAATATTGCAGGCCATGGCGCTGGAAGCCTTTCGTGCCGTTGGCGCCAGTGGCTGGGGCCGCGTTGACGCCATGGTGGACGGCGCCGGGCGCTTCTGGTTGCTGGAAATCAATACCGTGCCGGGTATGACGGACCATTCGCTGGTGCCCATGGCGGCTAAAGCGGCCGGCCTCGATTTTACGGCGCTGGTGCTCACCATTTTACGCCAGACCCTGGAGCATTGAGATGCTGCAAGCCACCCGTCGCGGACCCGTCAGTGTCAGCATTGAGCCCAAAAGCCGGCTGGCCCTGCCCTGGGCCAACATTGCCCGGCATGCTGCCGTCAATCTGCTGCTGATTGCTGGCGCGGCAGGCATGGTGCTGGGTGGCGTGGACATGGTAAAGCACTGGAAAAAAAGCACCGCGATTGCCTCCATACAGGTCGTTGGTGATTTTCAGCGTATCAATACCGGCGATATCACGGCGCGGCTCAACCATAACGTGACCGGCGGCTATTTCACGGCCCGTCTGGCGGATGTGCGCACGGCCGCCATGCAGTCGCCCTGGGTAGAAAATGCCGTGGTCAGCCGGCAATGGCCGGACGTGGTGCGCGTGCAATTGAGCGAGCGGCAGGCTGTGGCGCGCTGGGGTACAACCGGCCTGATTTCTTCACGCGGCGAAGTGTTTACGCCGCCGGTGATGATAGACGGCGACAGCCTGCCCATCCTGTTCGGGCCGCCCGACAAAGCGCACTTCGTGATGGAGCAGTACCGTATCATGAATGGCATTTTGCACGACCTGAATCTGCACATTGTCGAGCTGCAGTTGACCGACCGCATGAGCTGGATGTTGCGTCTGGACAACGGCATTGTATTGACCGTGGATCAGGTCGATACGATTCCGAAAATGCAGCGTTTTGCCTATTTGTACCAGCGCCAGCTGGCGCCGGATGCGGCCACCATCGCCAGTGTCGATTTGCGTTACAGAAATGGTGTTGCGGTCGGTTGGAAATTGGAAAAAAGTCTAAAAAATGCCAAATCAGGCGTGTAATTTTAGGCGCAAAAAATTTAGAATAACCACTGAAATTTGCTTGAAAAAACTTCAAGCCGTGCAGGTACGATAAAATGGCAAATACAACGAATTCCCCAATGATAGTTGGCGTCGATGTCGGCACGTCCAAGGTCGTTGCGTTGGTCGGCCAGATCAATGCCGAGGGCGCTCTCGAGATTGTGGGCGTCGGCATGAAACCTGCCCGTGGCATGAAGAAAGGCGTGGTCGTCAATATCGAACAAACCGTGCAGGCGATCCAGAGCGCCGTGGCGGAGGCCGAGCTGATGGCGGACTGCAAAATTCATTCAGCGTATATCGGCATCGCGGGTGGCCACATCGGCGGGCGCAATTCCCAGGCCGTGGTGGCCATTCGTGATGGCGAAGTGGCGCAGGGTGACGTGGAGCGCGTGATCGACGCGGCCAAGTCCGGCCCCATTCAGTCTGACCAGAAAATCCTGCACGTGCTGCCCCAGGAATACCTTGTGGACGAGCAGGCCGACGTGCGCGATCCGCTCGGTATGTCCGGCGTGCGTCTTGAAGCGCATATCCATCTGGTGACCTGCTCCGTGAACGCGGTGCAGAACCTGGAAAAATGCGTACGCGGCTGCAATATGGAAATCGACGAGATCATGCTGGGCCAGCTGGCCGCCAGTTTTTCCGTGCTCACCGAGGACGAAAAGGAACTGGGCGTGTGTCTGGTGGATATTGGCGGCGGCACGACCGATATCGCCATTTTCCACAAGGGCGCCATTCGCCATACAGCGGTGATTCCCATTGCCGGCGACCAGGTCACCAATGACATCGCCATGGCCCTGCGCACGCCCACGCAGGATGCCGAAGACATCAAGATCAAGTACGCCTGCGCCGTGGCGCAGATGGTAGACCCCGAGCAAAGCATCAATGTCGTCGGCATGGGCGACCGCGCTGCCCGCAAGCTCTCACGCCAGACCCTGGCCGAAGTGGTGGAGCCGCGCTATGAAGAGCTGTTCGGCATCGTGCAGAACGAAATCGAGCGCAGCGGTTATGGGCATCGTGTTGCTGCCGGCATCGTGCTCACCGGCGGTTCTGCAAAAATTGAAGGCGCCATTCCCCTGGCCGAGTCGATTTTCCACATGCCGGTGCGTATCGGCATGCCGCATTCGCTGAAAGTGGGCGGCATGGGCGAAATCCTGCGCAACCCGATTTTCTCGACCGGCGTCGGCCTGCTCATGTATGGCAAGAAGCGTTGGGAAGATGGCGTGAATGCGCCGCCGCAGCGGCGCCAGCAGCCGATCGCAGGCATGGACATGATGGGCCGCTTCCGTGGCTGGCTGGCCAAGAATTTCTGAGGGCCTGAGCGGGCTCTGTTGTTTTTGTGTTTTGAAGGTTTGGATTTTGGTGTGAGGAATCAATCCGGCACAGGACCGTGCCGGCGTCATACCGGCAGCTTGCCGGTAATGATTGCGCCGCAGGGTAGGACCTTGCGACATGTCCGGCCGGCTTGGTCGAATTGATCGGGCCGGTCTGTGACTCCTGACGAGGTTGACGGCAATCGGGATGATTTCCGTCAGGGCAGGGACGTAAAAAAACGCAGCAGTAATCGCAATAATGAATAAGCGTCTTTATCGAAGGAGAGCAAGATGAACGTTTTCGAATTGGCCGACAATCTTCCGCAGCACGGTTCTGCTGTCATCAAGGTCATCGGGATTGGTGGCGGTGGCGGTAACGCTGTGGAACACATGGTAAACAGCCAGGTGAGCGGCGTCGATTTCATCTGCGCCAATACCGACATGCAGGCGCTGAGCAAGATGAACGCGCGCACCCTGCTGCACCTGGGTGGCAATGTCACCCGTGGTCTTGGCGCTGGCGCCAACCCGGAAGTGGGCCGGCAGGCCGCCGTGGAAGATCGTGACCGCGTGCGTGAAGTGCTGCAAGGCTCCGACATGGTTTTCATCACCGCCGGCATGGGCGGTGGCACCGGCACCGGCGGTGCGCCGGTGGTGGCCGAAGTGGCCAAGGAAATGGGTATCCTCACCGTCGGTGTGGTGACCAAGCCCTTCCCCTTCGAAGGCAAGAAGCGCATGGACGTGGCCGAGGCGGGTATCGACTCGCTGTCGCAGCATGTCGACTCCCTCATCACCATTCCCAATGCCAAGCTGCTCTCGGTGCTGGGCAAGGTGTCGCTGATGGACGCCTTCAAGGCCGCGAACAACGTGCTGCAAGGCGCGGTGCAGGGCATTGCCGACATGATCCTGCATCCTGGCGTCATCAATGTCGACTTTGCCGACGTGCGTACCGTCATGTCCGAACAGGGTCTGGCCATGATGGGCACCGGCTCCGCCATGGGCGAAGACCGCGCCAAGCGTGCCACCGAAATGGCCATCCACAGCCCGCTGCTGGATGACATCAGCCTGAACGGCGCCCGTGGCGTGCTGGTATCCATTGCCGCCAATGCCGACCTCGGCCTCGACGAGTTCTCTACTGTCGGTGAAATCATCGCCCAGTTTGCCTCGGCTGAAGCAACCGTGGTGATTGGCACCATTCTGGAGCCGGAACTGGGTGACGAACTGCGGGTAACCGTAGTGGCCACGGGCTTGCCCAAAGCCTCGGCGGTCGCCAAGGTGGCCGGTCATGGTCATGGCATGAAGTTGGTCGGCCAGCCCTATGTGGCGCCGCAGCCGGTGCACCAGCCTGCCTTGCAGCAGGCTACCGGCACCCATGGTGGCGGCAGCAGTTCGTATGATGACTACGACACTCCGGCGTATATGCGTAACCAGAAGGCTGCTGGTGGCAACAGCGGACCCGCCGCAGCACCCAAATCGGATGTCAGTCTGCTGAATATCCCGGCTTTCCTGCGCCGCCAGGCGGACTGATTGCTATCGCTGTAACGGCACCCCAATGCCCCTGATGGGGGTTGGGGTGCCGTTTGTCGATGTGTCAAACGGGGCGGCGATGCGGCTGCCCCGTCCACGCAGTGGCAAAAAGGGCCCTCAACAGGCGCCTTTCGGGTGGGTGTCGCCGCTGTTCGTCTGCGCTGCTGGCGCGGGCGTATTTCTATAATCTATTGATTTTTATAGGTTAATACTCGCCGATGGCGGTACCGGCAGGGCGTGGGCAGGGTGTCAGGAGTCGGTTTAAGCTTACAATCCTGACCTTCTTTGCTACTATCGCCACCCCGGTATTTTTGAAATAATTTGACACATGTTACGTCAACGCACCATCAAGCATTCCATTCGCGCCAGTGGGGTAGGTCTGCACAGTGGCGAGAAGGTGTTTTTGACCCTGATTCCTGCCGCCGACGATACCGGCATCGTTTTCCGCCGTACCGATCTTGATCCCTCTGTCGATATTGTCTCCAGCGCCCTCGCGGTGCGGGAAACCACCATGTCCTCCACCCTGCTCAATGATGACGGGGTAAAGATAGGCACCGTCGAGCACCTCATGTCGGCCCTGGCTGGTCTGGGCATCGACAATGTGGTGGTCGAGGTGTCGGCACCCGAAATCCCCATCATGGACGGCAGCGCCGGCCCCTTTGTGTTCCTGATTCAGGCCGCCGGTATCAGGGAACAGGTGGCGCCCAAGCGTTTTGTGCGCATAAAACGCCGCATTGAGGTGCGCGAAGGCGACAAGCTGGCCGCTTTCAACCCGCACAACGGCTTCAAGGTCTCCTTTACCATCGACTTTGACCACCCCGCCTTTTCCGCCGAGCACACCAGCGCCTGTGTTGACTTCTCCACCACCGCTTATGTAAAGGAAGTCTCCCGCGCCCGCACCTTCGGCTTCCTGCGTGATATCGAATACCTGCGTGCCCACAATCTGGCGCTGGGCGGCAGCATGGACAATGCCATCGTGGTCGATGATGAGGGTGTCATGAACAGCGGTGGGCTGCGCTATGAAGACGAGTTCGTGCGCCACAAGATGCTGGACGCCATCGGCGATCTTTACCTGCTGGGGCAGGGCATTATTGGCGAATTCGAGGGCTACAAATCAGGCCATGCCCTCAACAACAAGCTGCTGCGCGCCCTGCTGGAACAGCCCGAGGCCTGGGAAATTGTGACATTTGATGACGAAGATACAGCGCCGATTTCTTACATTCGCGCTTCGTAAATGTTAAATCTTAGTTAAATCAATATATTGCCTTGGCTATTCACGCCACTTATGGCTTCAGCGGGCCGCCCGGTTCGTCGCCATGTCTTGCCAGCCGCTCCAGGGCTCCGCTAATCTCCGGGTCGTCCAGCAGGCTTGCGGTTTCACGCAGCAGGCTGGCCGTTGCCGCGCTCAGGCGCAAGGCAGGCAGCGCCGGTCGTCGTACCGGGCTCGCCAGCGGGGAATAGACCAGTACCCGCAGCTGCTTGAGTTCGGCAAACTCGCCGTGCTGGCGCAATTGCTGGGTGATGATGCGGCTTAAGTAGCGGATATGACTGGCCACCGCCGTCTGCGGGCTGACCAACGAGAGCGTACCCGCGTTGAACGACGATATCCGGCAGGCAGAGCGCATGCCGGCGTCCAGATAGAGGCCCAGGATGGCCTCGAGCTTGGCCAGTTGGGTGGTGGTTTCTGACACCTTGGCAAAGCTCTTGCTAGAGACTATTTCGCCGAGGGACGCTGTTTTAAGCATCCTCATGGTTTTTTTACACGCATGTGAGCAAAATTGCTGCTATCCGACTGGTTGTATCAGTATACGGGCAATCGAAGAGCAGGATGAAAACGCCTATGAATATTATTTTTCTCAGCCGCAAACATGGTCGTCCGCTGACGCTGCAGGTCAAGCCAGGCTTGATTGCCAGCGTGGCCGCCGGCTTTCTGCTGTTGTGCGCCTGCCTTTGTGGCGTGGGCTACGGTATAGCCACCCACATGAGCAAGAAGGCCGATGCCGTGGTAGCCGCGCCGGTGCATGGCAATGCCAATGACGATGAAGTGAAGGCCATGGCGGTGCGCATGGCCGATATGCAGGCCAAAATGGAGCAACTGGATGCCCTCGGCCAACACATCGCCGAAAGCCAGAACCTCAAGAGCCAGGAATTCGATTTCTCAAAAAAGCCCCCGATGGGCGGCCCCTTGACCGGAGAACTGAAAGTTCTTGGTGACCGCCCCGACATGAAGCTCCAGTTGCAGGAGCTTTCTGCCGATATCGACACGAAGGAAGCCCAGTTGCAGGCCATGGACAGCGTGCTCTCGGGTCGCAAGCAGGAAGCCTCCAACTACCTCGCCAATATCCCCGTGCGTGATGGTTATATCACCTCCCGCTTTGGCTACCGCACCGACCCCTTCACTGGCCACATAGCCTTCCACTCCGGTATCGACTTTGCCGGCCCCGAGGGCAGCCCGGTCTATGCCGTGGCGCCAGGTGTAGTGACCTGGGCTGGCGACAAGACCGGCTACGGCAATATGGTCGAAATCAACCACGGTGATGGTTACAGCACGCGCTATGCCCATGCCAGCACCATCAACGTGAAAGTGGGTGACATGGTCTCCAAGGATCAGCTGGTCGCCCACATCGGGTCCACCGGCCGCTCCACGGGTCCGCACCTGCACTATGAGGTGCTGGTGGATGGCCACCAGATCGACCCGGCCACCTATATTGCCCGCGCCACTTATGTCGCCAGTGCCAAAGGCATCGCCAGCACCAAAGCCGACTAAGGGCAGCGTGTTGAAAAAACCCGGCATGAGCCTGCTCCTGCCGGGTTTTTTTTGGCCAGATTTTGAACGATTGATGCGGGTGCTTGGCGCTGTCGCGTTGCTGGCGCCCGCGGCAGGCCGCCATCAGGCTGCTGTGCAAAGTGCCGGGAGGTTGCCGGCAGCGACAAGGGAGTGGTGTTGCCTGCGCAGGAATCAGGGTAGAATGGCGCGTTTTTTGGCATTCCCCCTTGCTCAGTGGCGCATCAGTCTTGTGTTTTCAGGGACTTGCCCCATCTCTGGTAAGGCAATGCCGTCCGGGCTCTGCGTGAGGCCGGTCAATCCATCCAATACAGAGTGGCAGTTATGTTAGGACGCGTGGTCAGCGGCATTTTCGGCACCAAAAACGATCGCGAACTGAAGCGCATGCGCAAGGTGGTGGACGCCATCAATGCCCTGGAACCGGGCATTCAAAGCCTGGGCGACGAGGCGCTGAAGGCCAGGACCACCGAGCTGCGTGCCCGCTACCAGCAGGGCCAGAGCCTGGATCAACTGCTGCCGGAAGCGTTTGCCGTCTGCCGCGAGGCCGCACGCCGCACATTGGGCATGCGCCATTTTGACGCGCAGCTGATCGGTGGCATGACCCTGCACGAAGGCCGCATTGCCGAAATGCGTACCGGTGAAGGCAAGACCCTGACCGCCACCCTGCCGGCCTATCTCAATGCCATCTCCGGCAACGGCGTGCACGTGGTGACCGTCAACGAATACCTGGCCGCGCGTGACGCCGAGTGGAACCGCCCCCTGTTTGAATTTCTCGGGCTTACGGTCGGCATCATCCGCTCCATGCAGCCGACGGAAGAAAAGCAGGCCGCTTACCAGGCCGATATTACCTACGGCACCAATAACGAGTACGGCTTTGACTACCTGCGTGACAATATGGCTTTCCGTCTGGAAGACCGGGCGCAGCGCGGGCTCAACTTTGCCATCGTTGACGAAGTGGACTCCATTCTCATCGACGAGGCGCGCACACCGCTGATCATCTCCGGTGCCAGCGAAGATTCCTCGCGCATGTATCAGCAGATCAATCTCCTGATTCCCAAGCTGAAGCCGCAAAAGGAAGAAAAAGAGCTGGATGGTGGCCACTACTGGGTGGACGAGAAGCATCGCCAGATCGAGCTGTCGGAAGCCGGCCACGAATATATCGAGCAGCTGCTCAGTCAGGCCGGCCTGCTGGCCGAGGGCGACAGCCTCTATTCCGCCGCCAATCTGGGCTTGTTGCATCACGTGCTGGCTGCCTTGAAGGCGCATGTGCTGTTTATCCGCGACGTGCAGTATATCGTGCAGGATGGCGAGGTCGTCATCGTCGATGAGCACACCGGCCGCACCATGCCGGGCCGGCGCTGGTCTGACGGCATCCACCAGGCCGTGGAGGCCAAGGAACTGGTCAGCATCAACAGCGAAAGCCAGACCCTCGCCACCACGACTTTCCAGAATTACTTCCGCCTGTACCGCACACTCTCCGGCATGACCGGCACCGCCGACACCGAGGCACCCGAATTTCGCCAGATCTATGGCCTGGACGTGGTGGTGATTCCTACCCACAGGCCCATGATCCGCAAAGACCTCGACGACCTCGTGTATCTCTCGCGGGATGAAAAGTTCGACGCCATCATCACCAATATCAAGGAACTGCGTGCACGCAATGCACCCATCCTGGTGGGCACTGCCACCATCGAGGCGAGTGAGCACCTGTCCAGCCTGATGGTGAGGGAAAAAATCCCGCACCAGGTGCTGAACGCCAAGTTCCACGCACAGGAGGCCGAGATCATCGCCCAGGCGGGTCGCCCCGGTACCGTGACTATCGCCACCAATATGGCCGGTCGCGGGACCGACATCCTGCTCGGTGGCAGCTGGAAAGCCGAGGTTGCCAAGCTGGCCGACCCCAGCCAGGCCGAGATCGATGCCCTCAAGGCCGAGTGGCAGCGCGCGCACGACGCCGTGCTGGCGGCGGGCGGCCTGCATATCATCGGCTCCGAGCGGCATGAGTCGCGCCGTATCGACAACCAGCTGCGCGGCCGTTCCGGCCGTCAGGGCGACCCCGGTGTAACCCGGTTCTACCTGTCGCTGGAAGATGACCTGATGCGTATTTTTGCCAGCGACCGCGTCAAGAACATGATGCGCTCGCTGGGCATGCAGCATGGTGAGGCCATCGAGCACCGCTGGGTGACACGCTCCATTGAAGGCGCCCAGCGCAAGGTCGAGGCCCGTAACTTCGACAGCCGTAAAAACCTGCTGAAATACGACGACGTAGCCAACGAGCAGCGCCGGGCCATCTACACCCAGCGTGACGCCATTCTTGAATCCGACAGCATTGCCGACAATGTGGAGCTTATCCACGCCGATGTCGTCAATACCGTCATCAACGAGTTCATCCTGCCGCAGAGCGTCGATGACCAGTGGGATATCGCCGGTCTTGAGAAAGCCCTGGAGATGGACTTCGGCCTCAAGCTGAATATCCGCCAATGGCTCGACGACGACGATCGGCTGCATGAAGACGGCGTGCGCGAGCGCGTGGCTGCTGAGCTGATAGCAGCCTACAAGGTGCGTCGCGACCAGATGGGCGCCGAGATTGCCAATGACCTCGAAAAGCAGCTGATGCTGCAAATTCTCGACCGGCACTGGAAGGAACACCTGGCGGCCATGGACTACCTGCGCCAGGGCATCCACCTGCGTGGCTATGCCCAGAAGAATCCCGAGCAGGAATACAAGCGCGAGGCCTTCCAGCTGTTTGAGCAGCTGCTGGGTGCCCTCAAGCTGGAGCTGGTGCAGACCCTGAGCCGGATAGAGGTGCGTTCGGAGGCTGAGGTGCAGGCCATCGAAGCCCAGCGCATCGCCGAGGCCCAGCGTACCGCCCTGCAATTCCAGCATGCCGCCGCGCAGGGCATGCCCATCGTCGGCGCCCAGGCGCTGGGTGGCCAGATTGACATGGAGCCTGAGCCCGAGCCGGTTCTGGCGCCGGTTGCCCCCTTTGTGCGTGAAGGCGACAAGGTGGGTCGCAACGATCTTTGCCCCTGTGGGTCGGGCAAGAAATACAAGCACTGCCATGGCAAACTGGCATCGTAAGGGAGCAAAGGTATGGCCGTAGGTGATCTTTCCCTGCCGGTAATGCACGCGGTCAAGGGTGTGCGTATCGGCTTTGCCGAGGCGGCCATTCGCTACAAGAACCGCCGTGACCTCACCCTCTTTGAAATTGCCGAGGGCGCCACGGTAGCGGCTGTCTTCACCCAAAACAGCTACTGCGCTGCGCCGGTGCTGCTGGGCCGCGAGCATCTGGCGATGGCCACGCCGCGCTATATGATCATCAATACCGGCAATGCCAATGCCGGCACCGGCAGCCTGGGCCTGGACAATGCCCGCGCCTCCTGTGCCGCGCTCGCAGAGCTGACAGCCGTGCCCGCCCAGCAGGTGCTGCCCTTTTCCACCGGGGTAATCGGCGAGCACCTGCCCGTTGAGCGGCTGGCTGCCGCACTGCCAGCGGCGCTTGAAAACCTGTCCGCCGGGCACTGGGCGCAGGCTGCCACCGGCATCATGACCACCGATACCCAGCCCAAAGGCGCCAGCGAACAGCTGACCGTGGGTGGCATCAGCTATACCATCACCGGCATCGCCAAGGGCGCCGGCATGATCCGGCCCAATATGGCCACCATGCTGGGCTACGTGGCGACCGATGCAGCCATCGGGCAGGGCCTGCTGCAAACCATGCTGAAGACGGCGGTGGAGCAGAGCTTTAACCGTATCACCATCGATGGCGACACCTCCACCAATGACTCCTGCGTGCTGATCGCCACCGGGCAGGCCGGCAACACGCCTCTGGCCAGCGCCCAGGGCGAGTTGTTCACGGCCCTGCAAGCGGCCTTCAACCGGGTCTTTGCGCGGTTAGCCCAACTCATCGTCCGCGACGGCGAGGGTGCCACCAAGTTCATCACCGTGCGGGTGGAGGAGGGCGCTACGACGGAAGAGTGCTGCGACGTGGCCTATAGCATCGCCCATTCGCCCTTGGTCAAGACCGCCTTCTTCGCCTCCGACCCCAACTGGGGCCGTATCGTGGCCGCCATTGGCAACGCCGGGCTGGAAGGGCTGGATGTGGGCCGGGTACGTGTTTACCTGAACGATGTCTGCATCGTCGAGAACGGCGGTCGCGCCAATGGCTACACGGAAGAGCAGGGCGCCGCTGCCATGCGCGAGCCGGAAATCACCATTGGTGTTTGCCTGGGCCGTGGCAGCGCGCAGGACACGGTCTATACCTGCGACTTCTCCTACGACTACGTGAAGATCAACGCCGACTACCGGTCCTGATCGCGTTTCGTGCTTAAAGCCCCGCAAGGGGCTTTTTTATTAGGGCGGCTTCTCATGCAGCGCATACATGTAGTGGCGGCGGTTATCCGCAATGCGGCAGGTGAAATACTGATCGCCGAGCGCCCGCGCAACAAGCATCAGGGCGGCCTCTGGGAGTTTCCCGGTGGCAAGGTGGAGCCGGGCGAGCCGGCATCGCTGGCGCTGGCTCGTGAGCTGGACGAGGAACTTGGCATCGTGCCGGTCAGGGCCCGGCCCCTGATTGCGATTGCCCATGACTACCCCGACAAGCACGTACTCTTGGATGTCTGGCTGGTAACGGCCTTTACCGGTGTGGCCCATGGCCGTGAAGGCCAGCCTGTGCGTTGGGTAGCGGCGGCAGAGCTGCCGGATTTTGCCTTTCCCGCCGCCAATCATCCCATTGTCAGCGCCGTCCGCCTGCCGGAGCGCCTGCTCATCACGCTGGACCAGCCTGATGTGCTGGCCTGGCTGCGGCCGCGTTTGCACAAGGGGGCGCGGATGGTGATGCTGCGTGCACCAGCCTTGTCGACAGCCGCGTATCTGGCGCTGGCAAAGCAGGTACTGCCATTGTGCCAGGAATATCATGCCGATCTCCTGCTGCACGGCGATCCTGCCCGTTTGCAGGAGGTCGATGCGGCGGGGGTGCATCTGCCTGCCCGTGTGTTGATGGGTTTGCAGGAGCGGTCGTTGCCTTCGGGAAAGTGGCTGTCGGGCTCCGTCCACAATGCTGCGGAATTACGTCAGGCCGGGCAGTTGGGGCTGGATTTCGTGACGCTCTCGCCGGTGCAGGCTACGGCTTCCCATCCAGGGCAGGCCGGCATGGGCTGGCCCGCTTTTGCGGCGCTGGTCGCGACGGCGACACTGCCGGTATATGCGCTGGGTGGCTTGGGGGATGCTGATCAAGAGCCCGCCTGGGCTGCCGGTGCGCAAGGCGTGGCGGGAATCCGGGGGTTGTTTCTGTAAGAGCCTGCTTAATGTCTTTATCGCAAGACGACAAAGACATTAAGCAGGGCGGCCTTTTCCGCCGCTTGCCTTGAGCGATGGCACTGAACAAGTCAGGATGAACTTGTTCAGCGCACTCACGCAGCAACCTCAGTGGCGACCCAGGTCCGGCTCATCCCGTAGTCGGTCGCAGGCAAATTTGTTTTTCAGGTCACAGGCTTCGATATAGGCCTGTCGCGCGCCCTTGTCGTCGCCTGATCTTTCCATGCAATCCCCCATCAACCACCAAGCAGAGTCATTCTCCGGGGAAACCTCGTGCACCAGGGGCAGGTAGATGCCGATAGCCGCCTTGTAGTTGTCCAGCCGCTTATACGTGAGCGCGAGATTGTACATGATCTGGGGCTTCAACTCCGAGTCGGGCACATACTGATAGGCCATGAGCAGATTCTTCAGGGCATCAGGGTAGATCGCCGGGATATCGGTTTTCAGCTCGGCGGTGCCGAGGTTGTAGTACACGCGTTCAATACCGGGGCGCTTGTCGGGAATGGTGTCGGTCAGGCGGGCAGCATCACGCCAGAGCGTGGTTTCGCTGTAGAAGGTCCCCAGGCGGTTGAGGGTGCAACCGATAAAGGTGAATAGCAGCAGTGCCCATACCACCATGCTGCTGCGGCTACGGAGTTGATACAGGACCACGGCCAGCGCGGGCACCAGGAACACGAACCAGAGGTAGGAGCGGTAGAGCACGAAAATTTCCTGCAGGCGCAGGCTGGTGAACTCCGTCCAGAACAGAAGCCAGGGGCAGAGCAGGGAGAAGCCCAGAAAGCGCAGCATGCGGCTGGGGCCGCGTAGCAACAAGGCTGCGGCCAGCAGGCCATAGGCCAGGAACAGTGCGCTGCCAAGGGTGTAGATGGAGATCACGGAGGTGGCAAAGGCGGCCCGGATGTCTACCGACATGGCCAGCGGGTTGGGGAACAGCCAGAAGCGCCAGTAATTGAAAAACAGGGTGGCCTGGGTCTGGATGCTGTAAACCAGCATGTGATGCTGGGCGAAGCCGGCATGCATCTGCGCATAGTTCTTCAGCATGATGTGCGAGGTGTATTCGGGCGCCTTGCCCAGGATAAGGTCACCTTCATTGTGGATGACCACCCACAGCGCAATGGCCGCGCAGGCCAGACTGAAGGGAATGAGCTGCTTCAGGCGGGCGACCTTGAAGCCTTCGTCATGCAGGACGGCGAGGGCAATACACAGCGCCGGCAGCATTATCGAGTGCTCTTTGCCCATCAGGGCGAGCAGGTAGAAGCCGGCGGCGGCGGCGAGGTAAAGCGCTGAGTTGCGGATCAGTGCTTCCCAGAAGATCAGCACCGTCAGCAGGGCGCCCATGGTAGCCAGTTCGGTGCTGCGCTGGTTCAGGTAAGCCACGTCGTACACGGCGACCGGGTGCACCAGGAACAGCAGGCTGGCCATGAGGGAGGCGTAGAAGACGTTGCGCTCCTGCTCCAGTTGCTCCGGTGAGACGATGTTGCGCTCAGGGTCACCACGCCCCGACAGCAGCCAGGTGAGCAGGGTCTTGGCAAGCACAAATGCCAGCGCGGCGTCGAGGGCGTGAATGCAGACATTGTCGACGCGCTGCGGCATAAAGCCGTTACCGAACAGCTTTTGTGTCCAGTAGATGGTCAGGTAGTCAAAGATGCGTGGAGACAGGCCAAAACTCCAGGTCTCGGGCCGGTCATGGATGACCAGAAAGAAGTAGTCGTCGAACAGCGTCGGGTTGTGCAGCGAGTTGTAGTACAAGGCGAAGGCTACCACCAGGAACAGCAGGAAAACGGTGTAGCCATTGCGCAGATTGTTGCTTCGCCAAGGGAGGTAGCTGTCGATACTCATAAACTATGCATGCCTTTACTTCATACCGTCAGGCGGTGATGCCTTCAGTTCGGGTGTGGGGCCTTCGCCGCCGTGGCGGCCAAGGCCAGGTAATGCTGGTGCAGGGTGGCCACCTGCGCTTGCAGGCTGGCCAGATCGCTGCTGTTCTCGATGATATCGTCGGCCCGTTGCAGGCGTTTTACGCGCGGCAGCTGGGCCTGGATAATGGCAGCAATCTGCGTGTCGGTGACGCCGTCGCGCCGGCTGGCCCGCTCAACCTGCACCTGCTCCGGTACATCGATCACCAGCGCGCGGTTAACCAGCAGGTGCTGCCCGCTTTCAAACAGCAGCGGCGACACCAGCAGGCTATAGGGGCTTTGGCTTTGCGCCAGCTGACGTTGCAACTCCTCCCTGATCAGCGGGTGGGTCAGCTGCTCCAGCCAGCGCCGCTGCTCCGGGTCGGAAAAAATGATCTGGCGCAGCGCGGCCCGGTGCAAGCTGCCGTCAGCCTGTATCAGCTCGGGGCCGAAGTGAGCACTGATGGCAGCCAGCGCAGGCGCCCCTGGTGCTACCACAATGCGGGCCGCGACGTCTGCATCGACTACCCCCACACCCTGCGCTGCAAAGGCATCGGAGGCAGCGGTCTTGCCGCTGCCTATGCCGCCTGTCAGGCCTACGACATACATGGGGGGTTCTCCGGCAACGTACAGGCAATGGAAACGTAAAAAGACCTTAGTGCCCCAGCCCCAAATACCACTGCATGAGGGGCTGGCCGCATAGCAGGGCGATAAAGCCGGCAGCGGCGAGGTAGGGGCCGTAGGCAAAGGCCAGACTCTGCCTGCGCACCAGCAGGTAGCCAGCCCCCACGATGACACCGACTACCGATGACATCAGGACAATCAATGGCAGCTGATGCCAGCCCAACCAGGCCCCCAGTGCCGCCAGCAGCTTGAAGTCGCCGTAGCCCATGCCTTCCTTGCCGGTCAGCAGCTTGAACAGCCAGAAAATACTCCACAAGGACAGGTAGCCGGCAACGGCGCCGATGAGGGCGTCGGGCAGGGGTACAAACAGGCCGTTCATGTTGACCAGCAGCCCGGCCCAGACCAGGGGCAGGGTGATGTCATCGGGGAGCAACTGCGTATCAAAGTCGATCATGGTCAGCGCGACCAGCGCCCAGCACAGCGGCAGCGCCGCCAGCATCTGCGCCGTGGGCCCCAGGCTGAGCAGCACCAGCAGGGACAATAGCCCGGTAGCAAGCTCCACCAGCGGGTAGCGCGGGCTGATAGGCTGACGGCACTGGCTGCAGCGGCCGCGCAGGGCCACCCAACTCAGCAGGGGAATGTTTTCAGCAGCGGTAATGTAGTGGCCACAGTGCGGGCAGCGGGAGCGCGGCGCCGACAGGTTGAAGACGGGCTCCGGCTCCGGCATGGCCAACTCCAGCTGGGAGCGTGCCTCCTGCGTCCAGCGACGCTCAAGCATGATGGGCAGGCGGTAGATCACCACATTGAGAAAGCTGCCGATGCAGAGCCCTATTATAAAAACAGAGCCCTCCGCAAGCGGAGGGCTCTGGATGAAAGATTCGAACATCAGACCACGGAACCCAGTTTGAAGATGGGGAGATACATGGCAACCACGAGGCCACCGACGAGAATACCCAGCACCACCATGATCAGGGGTTCCATCATGGCGGTGAGGCCATCAACGGCGTTGTCGACTTCGTTTTCGTAATAGGTGGCCACCTTGTCGAGCATGGCGTCCAGCGCACCGGACTCTTCACCAATGGCGACCATCTGCAAGCACAGCGAGGGGAACACGCCAGTCTGACGCATGGCGAACTGCAACTGCTGGCCGGTAGCGACTTCATCGCGAACCTGCATTACGGCAACCTTGTAGACATTGTTGCCAGCAGCGCCAGCGCAGGAAACCAGGGCGTCAATCAGGGGAACACCCGCCGCGAACGTGGTGGAGAGCGTACGGCAGAAGCGCGCAATCGTGGACTTCAGGGCCAGATCGCCCACAATGGGCAAACGCAGGAGAATAACGTCTACCTGGTTGGCAAAAGCGGGTACACGTTTGCGGGCCTCGACAAAACCAATCCCCGCCCCGCCCATTCCGCCCAGCAAGAGCCACCACCACTGTTGCATCCAGTCGGAGAGATGAATCACCATCATGGTAAAGGCGGGCAATTCAGCACCGAAGCTGTTGAACAGGTCCTGAAACACCGGCACCACCTTCAGCAGGAGCAGGATGGTAACGCCGATGGCCACGCAAACCACGGTGACCGGGTACTTCATGGCCTTCTTGATCTTCATTTTGAGCAGTTCGCTCTTTTCCTTGTACATCGCAACGCGGTCCAGCATGCTTTCCAGCGCACCGGACTGTTCGCCTGAGCTGACCAGACTGATATAGAGATCATCAAAGTGCTGCGGATAGCGGCGCAGGGCGCCGGCGAAGTTGTTACCCCCTTCGACCTCCAGCTTGATACCCAGCACCACTTCGCGCATGGTGGGGTTGTCGAGGCCCTCGGCCACGATGTCAAAGGCCTGTACCAGGGGAACACCTGCACGCATCATGGTGGCCAACTGCCGGGTGAAGATCGCCACATCCATGGGCTTGACCTTCTTTTTCCCGCCGATGTTGAACGACATGGTCGACTTTTTGCCGACCTTCTGCGCGTTGATGCCTTGCTTGCGCAGTTGGGCCTTGACCAGCGAAACATTCTTCCCGCTAAGCTCCCCCTTTATTTTCTGGCCACGACGGTCCGTGCCCTCATAGGAGAAGGTGAATATCTGCTCTATTTTTTTGTCGGCCATGGTAGTCCGTTATTATCTCTATTCGCTGGTAACGCGGTTGATTTCCTGAAGGCTGGTAACGCCGGCCATGACCTTCTTGAGCCCTGAGCGCCGGAGGTTGGGAAAGCCCTCCTTGCGCGCCTGGTCTGCAATCAGTATGGCGTTGCCGTCTTCCATAATGATACGGGCGATGGCGGGGGTAACCCGCATGACTTCATAAATGCCAACTCGCCCCTTGTAGCCATCCCGGCACTGGTCACAGCCGACCGGTGCATAGATGGGGAAGCCGGACGCTATGTCTTCGTCCGTAAAGCCCATTTCTATCAGACTCTGCTTCGGAATGTCTACCTGTCGTTTACAGGCGCTGCAGAGCCGGCGGGCCAGACGCTGCGCGATCACCAGGTTGACCGAGGTGGCGATATTGAAGGATGGTACACCCATATTGCGCAGGCGGGTGAGTGTTTCGGGGGCGCTGTTGGTGTGCAGGGTGGACATGACCATATGGCCGGTCTGCGCGGCCTTGACGGCAATTTCGGCGGTATCCAGATCGCGGATTTCCCCGATCATGATGATGTCAGGGTCCTGGCGCAGAAAGGCCTTGAGCGCTGCCGAGAAGGTCAGGCCCACCTTGGTGTTGACGTTGACCTGGTTGACGCCTTCGAGGTTGATTTCTACCGGGTCCTCGGCCGTGGAAATATTGTTTTCAGCCGTATTGAGGATATTGATGCCGGTATAGAGCGAAACGGTCTTGCCCGAACCCGTGGGGCCGGTTACCAGCAGCATCCCCTGCGGCTTGTCGAGGGCATCCATGAACAACTTTTTCTGGTCAGGCTCGTAGCCCAGGGCATCGATGCCGAGCATGGCGCTGGAAGGGTCGAGGATACGCAAGCAGAGCTTTTCGCCGAACAGGGTAGGCAGCGAGTTGACACGGAAGTCGATGGCGCGGGTCTTTGTAAGCTTCAACTTGATACGGCCGTCTTGCGGCATGCGGCGCTCGGAGATGTCCATTTGTGACATGACCTTGAGTCGGGCTGCCATCTTGGTGGCCAGATTGACCGGAGGCTTGGCAACCTCGCGCAGCACGCCGTCAACGCGGAAGCGGATGCGGTAGGACTTTTCATAGGGCTCGAAATGCAAGTCCGAGGCCCCGCCCTTGATGGCATCCAGCATGATCTTGTTGATGTAGCGAACGATGGGGGCGTCGTCTTCGGCGTTGCTGGTGGCGCCATCATCGGCCGGGTTCGGCTCGCCACCGGAGATATCAATGTCTTCGAGGTCTTCGTCGAGGCCGTCGAGGTTGCTGGCGTTCTTGCCCTCCAGCACGCGTTCGATCAGGGCCGAAAGCTTGTTGTCCTCAACGGCGACAGTATCGATGTTGAGGCCGGTATTGAAGCGGATGGCATCCACTGCATCGAGATGAGTGGGGTCGCTCATGGCGACGAACAGACGGTTGCCGCGCTTGAAGATGGGGAGGGCGTTATATTTCCGTATCAGCTTCTCATCAAGCAGGGTGCCCGGAATGGACTCGGTGTCGATGAAATCCAGATCGAACAGCGGATCACCGAACTCATCGGCAACCAGCCAGGCCAGTTGCAGCGGCTTTACCAGCTTGTTGGTCGCCAGGTATTTTACCAGCGACAGCTGCTCCTTCTGCGCTTCGGCCTGGGCTTTCTGGATGACCTCGGGAGCCAACAGGCCGTCGTTGGCCAGCCGTTTGGCAAGCCCGCTGAAGTTCAAGGTTACCTGTGCTGTTGCCATTTATATGTCCCCGTGGCTGCCCGTCTCTACCACGATGCCATCATGGTCAGGATGGGCTTCCGGCTGAGCGCCCTGTCTGATTCGGTGGCCTGTCGGCAGGCCCTGTTTTTGTCGTGTATTCGGGTTTTAGCCAGAGTTGTCTGGTCAGCACCAGCAAACATTCCCAAGCGCGCCAACTGCCTGCTGTGTATCGGCGATGCCAGCCACGCTGCTGCTGTATCGGCCAGAGCTTATACTAAAAAGCCGGTCGATTTATACCGGATCTTGTTGTTTTGCAAGGGTAGCAGAGTCCTGCCACTATCGAAAGGGGGCATGCGTCCCGCAAGACCAGCCGCAGCGCCAGCCTTGCTCAGGTGCCGTTGCAGGCCTTGGGCAGATTTACTTGCGAGACATTGGACGTGCAGGCCCAGGATATGGAGCCCACGGAAGCGGTGCCGGTGTTGTCAGTCATGGTTAGCGCTACTTGTGCGCCCTGAATCTGGCTGGAAATGCCGGTGCTGTACATCAGCGAAGTGATGGTGCAGCTGGTGCCACTCGCCGGGCTACCAAAGGTAACCGATGCTGTGTAGCTGCCACTGATGGTGGTGGGGGCAGGAAAGCCCGCAGTAACTGGAGCTGCAGGGGAGGTGTTTGGGCAAGTGCCAGTCTGGCTGTAATAGTCAATAACCATCGTGCGGCTGCCGGATGCCAGCTCAATGCCTTCTGTTATTTCGGAGCGTGCAATGTAATGCTGGTAAGCGGGAATGGCTACCGAGGCCAGGATGCCGATAATGGCCACAACGATCATCAGCTCTATCAGCGTGAAGCCTTCATTATTGTTTTTCATGGCTGCCTTCCTGCCTTTATGCCTTCTCGTCTGGCTGTCGGAGAACCGTAACGGGGTGTCCTAACTGCCTGTACTTTGCCCTGACTAGAAAAAAGCCCCGCCAAGCGGGGCTTTTTTCACTTCTAGCCTCAGGCTAAGCCCAGAGCCTGGCCTCAAGTACCCTTACAGGACTTCGGCACATACTGCTGAGCAGCGCTGGAAGTACAGGTCCAGGACAGGGAGCCGCCGTTGTCGGTCATAGCCAGACCGAGGGTGGCGGAGGCAACCTTGCCGGAAACCTGCGGGGTCGGCTGCATGGTGTCGATGATGTAGCAGGCCGGGGCGGTACCGATGGAGTCAACCTTCAGCACGTACTGGCCGGACACCGTGGTGTCAACCGGGATACCATAGGTGGTGGCCTGGGCAGCGGTGCTGTTGAACGGGCAGGTGTTGGTCTGGCCGTAGTTTTCTGCCACGGAGGTCTTCAGGCCGTCAGCCAGGCTCAGACCTTCAGCCATCTGCGAACGGGCGATGTAGCCCTGGTAAGCGGGAATGGCCACAGCGGCCAGGATGCCGATGATCGCTACAACGATCATCAGTTCGATAAGGGTAAAACCCTTTTGAGCTGCTTTCATGTTCATGTTGTCTCTCCTCACAAGGTTATTTTTTGTCTGCAAACAGCGAGTACAAGCCACCGCAGTACGGTAGCGCTCATCAAGCTAATGCAGCTGGCGTGCCAACACAAGAAAAAAATCTTCACTCGTGGTAAAAGCCTTGTAGTACAGCTGGTTGCGAGCACAAGCATGGCACTGCCACTGCTGGGGGCGTTACCGGCAAACTGACAAAATTTGTCAGTTTGTGCCGGACAAGTGCTCATCCTGGATGGTGGTAGTGCTACAAATGGCGGCCTCAGGCTGGGTGTGCTGGCTGGAGCCGCTGTGGGGCTGTGCAGGCATTTCTGGCGTGGCGCTTTTTTTTCACGGCGCCAGCATATACAATGCGCCGCCGCACCCGTTGCTACCCCGTCCGGGGATTGCATGGGCCATCACGGCCGGATTAGCTCAGTTGGTAGAGCAGCGCATTCGTAATGCGAAGGTCGTAGGTTCGACTCCTATATCCGGCACCATTAATAATAATCTAATCTGTTGATTCTAAAGGTAAAACCCTTACAGGGTGTCGCTTCTGTGTGGTAGATTCTGTGGTAACCACACCATGCAAGCAACCTTTGGCCTTCTCACTGTGACACTCAAATACGTCTATCAGCGTGATGCTGTCCTCTACTATCAGCGGTGGATTCCTGAAGACCTGCGCGAGCGTTGCCGCAAGTCCAAGGTAAGGGAGCGGCTACCTATCTCATCAATACCGGCTCCAGGCTGGTATTGATCGACACCGGGGCCGGGAATCTTTTCGGCCCGACGTTAGGGTCTGTTGACGTTTCATTGGTCGTGGCGTTGCCGGTCAGGATCGCGCCAGACAAGGCACGACCGACGCTGTGTGGTGACTCCACATGAGGAGGGAGAAACGCGGTATGGCGCGATCCTGACCGGCAACCCTTCGGGACGGGACTGTAAAGCCCCACTGCGGCGTCATTCGTCGCTCGTGTACAGCAAGTACACCGCACTCCTCATTCCTTGTGCTGCGTAAGTCCCCTTTGGGGGAGGGCTTTACAGTCTCCGGCGCCACGACCAATGAAACGTCAACAGACCCTAGGCAAACTGGTTGCCAATCTCAAGGCCTCCGGCTACCAGCCTGCGGATATCGACGAAATATTCCTGACACACCTGCATCCGGATCACGTGGGCGGCCTGGCGTCGAACGGGAGCCTGACCTTCCCCAATGCCGAGGTTCATGCCGACAAGCGCGAATCCGACTACTGGCTCAGTCAGGCAAATATGGACAGCGCACCCGCCGGCATGAAAGGTTTTTTCCAGGGCGCCAGAGCCTCACTGATGCCCTACATCGATGCGCACAAGTACAAGCCCTTCACCTCCAACACAGAACTGCTCCCCGGCATCACGTCATATGCGAGCTATGGCCATACCGCCGGCCATACGTCGTATGTGATCGAAAGCGAGGGTAGCAAAATGATTGTCGCGGGTGATCTCATCCACGTGCCGGCAGTACAGCTCGATCACCCCGGCGTCACGATCAGTTTTGACTCGAACCCGAAAGCAGCCATCGAGTCCAGGTCCCGCGTATTCCGGATGGCGGCGGCAGAAGGCGCTCTGATTGCAGCTGCCCACATCCAGTTTCCGGGCCTGGGTCACCTGCGCTTCAACGGCAAATCCTATCAGTGGATTCCGGTGAACTACACGCAGATGCGCTGACAAAAGCCGGCTTTGGCACGAAATAAGTCAGCGTCAAAACCCGCCCACAACGACATGGATCGGGTTGTCCTGGCGAAACGCTTAAACGCGTCGACGCCCTGGTCAGAAGACAAAGCCATCACACCCAACGGAACCTACAGGAATCGCCATGTTAAAACTCTATTTTCATACCACCCCCAATCCCATGAAGGCGGCCCTGCTGCTTGAAGAATTGCAAACACCTTTTGAAATCGTTCCCGTGGATATCCTGAAGGGGGAGCAGCATGCGCCTGCTTATCGACAGATAAACCCCAATGGCAAGGTACCAGCACTGTTTGATGGCAACATCCAGGTGTTTGATTCGCATGCAATCCTGCTTTACCTGGCAGAAAAGCACGGGGAATTCATTCCGGCAGCTACAGAGGCACGGGCGGCAATGCTTTCGTGGCTCATGTTTTTGGCAAGCGGGTTGTCGCCATTCTCGGGCCAGGCTGTGCATTTCCTGCATTATGCGCCCGAGGTACTGCCGTATGCTCGCAACCGGTATGTAAAGGAGGTGGAGCGACATTACCGTGTCCTTGACGAACGGCTTGCGCAATCGAAATACCTGGCCGGTGACGAGTATTCGATTGCCGATATGGCCCTGTGGGGTTGGGCAATATCGGCGGGCTACATCTTTGGCGAACCGGGCCTTGCCAACTATCCGAACGTCAAACGGCTGACGGATGAAATATCCGCCAGGCCTGCCGCAGTGCGCGTGCATGCACTCAAAGAGAATCTGGTCTTGAAGGCCGATTTTGATGCTGAGGCCCATCGCGCCATGTTCCCGCAAAATGCCATCGTGACATAGCTGGCTGGCGCTGCAAAATATCGCCGCAGGGGAGCACATACCTTGCGGCATGACCTGGCCAGTTGCCTGTTTTATGTGGCCTCCATCGGTAATTTGTGATGGAGGCCATGCAATCAAGTGATGGGTCCAGCGACAGGAACCTGTCCGGCAGCGATGTTGGCCTCCGCTGTCCTGCGCACTGAGCACCTGAAGGCCAACACCATGCCCTCTAGCTTGGGGAGCATCAAAAGCCAGCAGAGGCCAAGCGTAGACCAAACGCGGAAAGTCCTACGTCTGGGGCGAGCTCCGGCCAACAGATGCCGGACTTCAGATCGGGGGCCGAGAAGCTGCTCGTAGCGCTACCATGACGTGATTCGATAGCAAAGGAGGCAGGGCGTACCGGGCGGGGATTGGCAGGTATCTGCTGGTGTTGCCAGGATTTCAGACTTTCCCGGGCTGCTTCGGACTAACTGATGGTGCCGGAAGTCGGAGTCGAACCGACACGTCATCGCTGACAGTGGATTTTGAGTCCACCGCGTCTACCAATTTCACCATTCCGGCAGGAGGGAGAGGGCGCATTATAAACAGGGCCTTTCCGGCGTCAAGAGAGGATGGGTGCTCTTCCTGCCAGCTCTGTTATAATCGCGCGCCTTTTTGCCCTGGCTTGGCAAGTAAACCCTGATCGTCTCCCTATTCGCATGAAACGCGCTGACTTCTCCTATGAGCTGCCACCCGAGCTGATCGCCCGCCATCCGCTGCCGGAGCGCACGGCCTCGCGCCTGCTTTGCCTCGAAGCGGGCAGCGTCAGCCATCGCCAGTTCCGCGACCTGCTCGCGCTGGTGCAGCCCGGGGACCTGCTGGTGTTCAACCAGTCGCGGGTGATTCCGGCGCGGCTGTTTGGCAGCAAGCCCAGCGGGGGCAGGGTCGAGGTGCTGGTGGAGCGTATCGTCGCGCCACAGCGGGCCCTGGCCCATATGCGCGCCAGCAAGGCGGTCAAGGCCGGCGGCTGCGTGGTGCTGGCTGATGGCTCGGTGCTGACCGTGGCCGGGCGCGAAGATGACCTCTTTGTCGTCGACTTTCCCGAGCCGGTACTGGCCTTGCTGGCGCGCTTGGGTGAGATTCCGCTGCCGCCCTATTTCGAGCGGGCGCCGGAGGCGGCCGACCGCGAGCGCTACCAGACGGTCTATGCCCGTGCCGAAGGCTCGGTAGCGGCGCCCACCGCCGGCCTGCATTTTGATGACGGCCTGCTGGCCGAGTTGCGGGCACGTGGCGTCGAGCAGGCCTTCGTGACCCTGCACGTGGGCGCCGGCACCTTCCAGCCGGTGCGCGCCGACGATATCCGCGAGCACGCCATGCACGCCGAGTATCTGGAGGTGGACGCTGGCGTGGTTGCTGCCGTGTGCGCGGCCAAGGCGCGGGGCGGTCGGGTTATTGCCATCGGCACCACCAGCGTGCGTGCGCTGGAAAGCGCCGCCCAAGGTGCGGCGCCCGGCGAGTACCTCAATACCTTTGCCGGTGACACCCGCATCTTTATCTATCCCGGCTATGCCTGGCGGGTGGTGGACGCGCTGGTGACCAACTTTCATCTGCCGGAGTCCACCCTGCTCATGCTGGTCTGCGCCCTGGCCGGCCACGGCGCGGTCATGGCTGCCTACGCCGAGGCCGTGGCCGAAAAGTATCGTTTCTTTAGTTATGGCGACGCCATGTATGTCACCCGGCAGCCAGCCACCACTCCAAGGACTTCCGCGCCATGAGCATGCAATTCACCCTGAAGCAGACCGACGGTCTGGCCCGCCGGGGCGAACTGCGCTTCGGGCGCGGCACAGTGCAAACCCCGGCCTTCATGCCGGTGGGTACTTACGGCACGGTCAAGGGCATGCTGCCGCGCGATATTGAAGCCATTGGCGCCGAGATCATCCTCGGCAACACCTTCCACCTCTGGCTGCGCCCCGGCACCGACATCATCAAGCAGCATGGCGACCTGCACGACTTTGCCCAGTGGCATGGCCCCATCCTCACCGACTCCGGCGGCTTTCAGGTATTTTCCCTTGGCAAGCTGCGCAAGATCACGGAGGAGGGCGTGCACTTCCAGTCGCCCATCAACGGCGACAAGGTCTTCCTCAGCCCCGAAGTCTCCATGCAGGTGCAGCACGACCTGGGCTCCGACATCGTCATGATCTTCGACGAATGCACCCCCTATCCCGCCAGCGAAGACGTAGCGCGCAAGAGCATGGAGCTGTCCCTGCGCTGGGCCAAACGCTCCAGGGACGCCCACGCCGGCAACCCCAACGCCCTCTTTGGCATCGTCCAGGGCGGCATGCACGAAAACCTGCGTGAAGAATCGCTGGCCGGCCTGACAGAGATCGGCTTCGACGGCTATGCCATCGGCGGCCTCTCGGTGGGCGAGCCCAAGGAAGACATGCTGCGCATCCTCGACTTTCTGCCCCGGCGCATGCCCGCCGACCGCCCGCGCTACCTCATGGGCGTGGGCAAGCCGGAGGACATCGTAGAGGCGGTGCGCCGGGGTATCGACATGTTTGACTGCGTCATGCCTACCCGCAACGCCCGCAATGGCCATCTCTTCACCAGCTTTGGCGTGGTCAAGATCCGCAACAGCCAGTACAAGACCGACACCGGCCCCCTCGACCCCCAGTGTGACTGCTACACCTGCCAGCACTTCAGCCGGGGCTATCTGCACCATCTGGACCGCTGCGGGGAAATGCTCGGCGCCCAGCTCAACACCATCCACAATCTGCGTTATTACCAGATACTGATGAGCGGTTTGCGCCATGCCATTGAAACGGGTACATTGCAGCCCTTTGTTGACGCGTTCTATATGGCGCGGGGCTTGCCGACGCCTGTTCAGGGGCAGTTACTCGATGAACCGGCCGGTGTTTCAACCCCAATCAACAGCGAATCTTGATTCTGGAGAGCAGTAAATGAGTTTCTTTATCAGTCAGGCTTTTGCCGATAGCGGCGCCGCTACCACCCCGCAGATGGGCTGGTTCAACATGCTGCTGCCGGTGGGCTTTATCGCCATCATGTACTTCATGCTGATCCGCCCCCAGCAAAAGCGCACCCGTGAAACGCAGGACCTGATCAGCGCCCTGCAAAAGGGTGACGAAGTGGTCTTCTCCGGTGGCCTGCTCGGTCGTATCACCCGCCTGGACGAAGACTACGTGGTGGTGGAAATCAAGGACGGTCTGGAAATCAAGATCCAGCGCTCTGCGGTGACCGCCACCCTGCCCAAGGGCACGCTCAAGAACATATAAAGGCCCATACGCCCCGGCGCCATGCCGGGGTTTCCGCAGCATAGACCCCGTCTCCAGCATAAGAACAAAGCCATGCGATACCCTCTCTGGAAATACCTGCTGATCACCATCGTGGTGCTCGTCAGCGTGCTTTATTCGCTGCCCAACCTCTACCCCGACGAACCGGCCATCCAGGTGTCCGGCGCCAGTGCCTCGGTGGTGGTCGATCAGGCCCTGCTCGACAATGCCGAAGCAGCGCTGAAGACGTCCGGCATCCCCTTCCATGGTGCGGTAGTGCAGAAAAAGGGCGTGCTGCTGCGCCTGGCCTCGGCCGACGCCCAGGTGCAGGCGCAGGATGTGGTGCGCCGTGCCCTCGGTGACAACTACGTGGTCGCCCTCAATCTGGCGCCGACCACGCCCACCTGGCTGACGGCCATCGGTGCCCACCCCATGAAGCTGGGTCTCGACTTGCGTGGCGGTGTGCGCTTTGTGCTGGAGGTTGATCTCGCCAAGGCGCTGGAACTGCGTCAGGACGCCTATGCCAGCGAGATCAAATCCAAGCTGCGCGACGAGAAGCTGGCCTACCGTGCCGTTGCCCCCCTCGCCAATGGCGCCCTTGAGGTAAAGTTTGAAACCGCCGACGACCGCCAGAAGGCCGAAGACCTGCTCAAGACCAGCTACACCGAGTTTACCTACGCTGAAACCAGCCAGAGTTCCACGAATGAACAGGGCGTGTTCCTGACTCTCAATCTCACGCCCGAGAAGCTGCGCGAGATTACCGACTATGCCGTCGGCCAGAATATCACCACCATCCGCAACCGCGTCAACGAACTGGGCGTGGCGGAGTCGGTAGTGCAGCGTCAGGGCAGCAACCGCGTGGTTGTCGAGCTGCCGGGTGTGCAGGATACGGCAGAAGCCAAGCGTATCCTGGGTCGCACCGCCAGCCTGGAATTCCGCTTTGTCGACTTTGACCATCAGGCCAGCGATGTCAAGGACGGCATCGCCCCCAGTGGCACCGAGCTGATGAACTTCAAGGACAACAAGGAGCCGCCCGTCCTGCTGCAAAAGACCAAGATCGCGACCGGCGAGCGCGTCATTGGCGCCCAGTCCGGCTATGACGACTTCTCCAATCCCAAGGTCGATATCACCCTCGACTCGCGGGGCGGCAACCTGATGGCCGACGCCACCCGTGATAACGTCGGCAAGCGCATGGCCGTGGTCTTTATCGAAACCAAGCAGCGCAGCATTTACCCCACGGGGCCGGATGGCAAGCCGCTGCTGGACGCCAACGGCAAGCCCCAGGAACTGCACCAGACCTATGTGGAGAAAGACGTGATCAACGTCGCCACCGTGCAGTCCATGCTGGGCTCGCAGTTCCAGATCACCGGCCTTGGCTCGCCCGCTGAAGCCCAGGAACTGGCCCTGCTGCTGCGCGCCGGTGCCCTCGCCGCGCCCATGTTCTTTGTGGAGGAGCGTACCGTCGGCCCCAGCCTGGGTGCGGAAAACATCAAGAAGGGCCTGCTCTCCACCGAAGTTGGCTTTGGCTTGGTCGCGGTGTTCATGCTGGTGTTTTACCGGGTCTTCGGCCTCGTGGCCAATATCGCCCTGTTCATCAATGTCGCCATCGTCGTGGCCTCAATGGCTGCCATCGGCGCCGCGCTGTCGCTGCCCGGCATCGCCGGTATCGTGCTCACCGTCGGTATCGCAGTGGACGCCAACGTGTTGATCTACGAGCGTATCCGCGAAGAACTGCGGCGGGGCATGTCACCCGTGGCGGCCATCATCGCCGGTTATGACCGTGCCTTTACCACCATTATCGACTCCCACGTCACCACGCTCATCGTGGCGATCATCCTGTTTGCCGTGGGCGCCGGTCCGGTCAAGGGCTTTGCCGCTACCCTGTTCATCGGCATCCTGTCCTCCCTGTTTACCTCCATCACGGTGACACGTGCGGTCGTCAACCTGATCTATGGCGGCGGCAAGCGCGTCACCAAGCTGAATATCTGAGGAGGCCGATCATGAAAAAAGCTGAAGGCAAAGTCGTTGTGGAAGAAAAAGTCATCCACTTCATGCGCTACCGCAAGCCGCTCGGGATTGTGTCGCTGGTGCTGATCCTGCTGGGTCTGGCCTCGCTGGCCACGCGTGGCCTGAATCTGGGCCTCGACTTCACTGGCGGTACCGCCGTCGAGGTCGACTTCGTCAAGCCGGTAGACCAGGAAACCATTCATACCGATATGCTCAAGGCCGGTTACAAGGACTCCGTGGTGCAATACCTCGGCCTTGCCAACCAGATCCTGATCCGTATGCCGCCGCAGGTGGGTGGTGACGGCAGCATAGGCGCCGCTGTGGAAAAGGCCGTGAATACCGACCCTGCCAATCCGGGCAAGGTCAAGCAGGTTGACAGCGTCGGCTCCGAAGTCGGTGGCGAGCTGTATACCCAGTCGCTGCTGGCCATTGCCCTCGCCATTGCCCTCATGATGGGCTATGTGGCCTTCCGCTATCGCTGGAAGTTCTCGGTGGGCGCCATCGCCGCCTTGATCCACGACACCTTTTTCACGCTCGGCATGTTCTCCGTGTTTGGCTGGCCCTTTGACCTGACCGTGCTGGCGGCCGTGCTGGCCCTGATCGGCTACTCGCTGAACGACAAGGTGGTGGTGTTCGACCGTATCCGCGAAAACTTCCGCAAGCTGCGCAAGGCCGACGTGGTGGAGATCACCGACATCTCTCTCACCGAAACCCTGCGCCGTACCGTGATGACCGTGGCTACGGTACTGCTGGTGTCGCTGGCCCTGCTGCTGGTGGGCGGCCCGGCCCTGCACTGGTTTGCCATCACCATGCTGGTCGGCCTGTTCGCCGTGACCTACTCGTCCATCTACATCGCCACCGCCTACGCGCTGTGGGCCGGCCTGTCGAAGGAAGACTTCATGGTCAAGACCAAGACGGAAGTGGACGCCCGGCCCTGAGCCCTGCGTTGCCCGACCCATGAAAAAGCCCTGCATTGCAGGGCTTTTTCATGGGTGTCAGCTTCGTAAAAAACTAGCGGTACTCGTCCCGTCGTGGCGGCTGGCGGCGTGGCTGACTGGGGATGGGGATGAGCTTCAAATCCTGGTTTTCATGCCAGAACTCCGGTGCCTCGCCTGAGCCCAGCAGCACGAAAAAGTTCGTCACTGCCTCCTGAACGGCGGTTTCCAGCTTCTGCAGAGCCTGCTTGAGCGACATGACAACCCCCGTGTGCCTATACCTGAACTTCATGATTTCAGTGTGGCAGTTAGCGGGGGAAAAGCAAGGGCCTTCGTGTCACGCCTTTGTAGGGCGGGCCATGCCCGCGCACAACCGGCCATTGATGTAACCGCCAAGGGCTGTGTAGTCATCGGTCAGTCGTACGCAGGCATGGCCCGCCCTACGGCAATTAACGCCGCAGCGCTTCGTTCAAATGCGGGTTGATGGCGGTCAGCAGGGATTTGAAGACCTTGGGGTTGCCCGCCACGATATTGCCCGACTGCAGGTAGTTGTGACCGCCGGCAAAGTCGGAAACCAGGCCGCCGGCCTCGCGGATCAGCAGATCGCCCGCTGCCATGTCCCAGGCCGACAGGCCAAACTCGAAGAAGCCATCGAAGCGGCCCGCCGCCACATAGGCGAGATCCAGCGAAGCAGCGCCCATACGGCGCAGGCCGGCGGCCTGGCTGGCCACGTCGCGGAACATGCCGAGATAGTTGTCCATGTGGGCGGTCTGGTCGGGGCGGAAGGGGAAGCCGGTACCAATCACGGTGCCCGCCAGGTCCTTGCGGCTGCCCACGCGCAGGCGGCGGTTGTTCATGAAGGCGCCATGGCCCCGGCTGCCGGTGAACTCCTCGCGCTTGAACGGGTCCAGCACCACGGCGTGTTCGGTCTGGCCCTGGAACTGCACGGCGATGGAAATGGCGTACTGCGGAATGCCGTGGATGAAGTTGGTGGTGCCATCCAGCGGGTCGATGATCCAGACCCAGTCCTTGCCGTCGTTGCGGCCTTCGGCAAAGCCGGATTCTTCGGCGTGGAAACTGTGGTCGGGGTAGCTCTTGCGCAGGGCGTCGATAATGCAGGCCTCGGCAGCGCGATCGACGCGGGTGACGTAGTCATTCATGCCCTTGGCTTCAACATCCACCAGATCGATGCGATCAGCAGCCTTGTAGATGATTTCGGCGGCGGCACGGGCGGCGCGCAGCGCCATGTTGAGCATGGGTTGCATGAGGATGACCTGTCAAAGAGCGTTGAGGCGCGCATTGTAGCCGGGGAGGGCCGGCCCGGCTAGGCTTGGGGTGGGTGGCGGCTCAACTTTTACCTTTGCCCGTCCTACCCTGTCAGGGCATGAGGCGCCGTGGACCGAAATTGCCCATATGCATGGGTCGAGGGGTACTGGTTTCCTGATGGTGTCGGGGCTCCTCCTGTCTCTGCGCCGCCGCTACTTCCCGCTCTGCTTCTTCGTGGCGCAGGCGCCACAGGCGTGCCGCATTGCCATTGCGACCCATATATTCAGGGCCGGTTGCATCATCATCCGGTTGTTCGACCGTGGCGACCTGGACGGGCGGCGCTATATAGACCGGCATGTCTCGCGTTGGCCGCATGCTGTCTTCGCTGCTGTAGGTAGTGCCGGCATCGGGTTTGAGTGTTGTGGTGGTCGAGCCGGCAGGGCAGATGGTGTCAGTCCACAGCAGCTTGCCGTTGGCATCAACACACTGGGTGAGTGCCGAGGCCCTGGCGGGCGGCGGCGTGGTGGTCTGGGCTGGCGCTGCATCAGCGACGGCCGGCGGTGCAGCGGCTGGCTCCCCCGCCGCAACAGCGTCAATCAGGGTTGGGCCGGCATATTTCCACATGCCAAAACCGCTGGCTGAGACCATCAGCAGGAGGAAGGCTGCCTTGGGTGACACGAACCCCCGGTATCGGCGGCCGGTCAGGGTTGGCTTGATCTGCTTCATACGTGCTCTTGGCTCGGCAATGGCCCGCATGGCGCACGGACAGTTTTGCTTACCATAGCACTGTAGCGTTACAGATTGTATCCGTAGTACCCGCAACGGGCGCAAAATGCAGTCAGATGGGGGCAAGTACCCTCATACCCCGATCTCCGCCCGCAGCGCATCCTCCAGCACCCGGTAGTTGAAATAAAACTTCTGCTCCAGCAGGCGGGTGGGCAGCACGCGCTGGCCGGTGAGCAGCAGGCAGGACATTTCGCCCATGGCGAACTTGAGCACGCCGTCGGGAATCAGCAGGAAGGCGGGGCGCTTCATCAGCCTGGCCAGCGTGCTGGTGAATTCGGCGTTGGTAATGGGCTTGGGGGCCGTGGCGTTGAACACGCCGGAGAGGTTTTCCTGCTCCAGCAGAAAGCGGATGATGTCCACATAGTCCGACAGCGATATCCACGACATCCACTGCTCGCCCTTGCCAAAGCGGCCGCCGAGGCCCAGGCCGAACAGGGGCAGCATACGCTTGAGCAGGCCGCCAGAGCGGCCTATCACAAGGCCGGTACGCACTATGCACAGGCGCACCTTGAGGCGTTCGGCGCCACGCGCGGCCTGCTCCCAGTCTTCGCAGAGCGTGTGCATGTACTCCTCGTGGGCGCTGGCGTTTTCTTCCAGTATCTTGTCGCCCTGGTCGCCATACCAGCCCACCGCGGAGCCAGACACCAGCACCTTGGGCCGCCAGGCGGCGCGGCGCATCCAGGCCACCAGCTCCTCGGTCAGGTTGACGCGGCTGGCGTGCATCTGCGCCTTGCGCTGCGAGCTCCAGGGGCGGTCGGCAATGCCCTCGCCTGCGAGGTTGATGACCGCATCAATCCTGACATCGGGCGCAATATCTTCCAGCCGCCGCACTGCGCGCACGCGGTCCTGGTAGGCAGCAAAGACCTTCTGCGGGCGACGGCTGAGCAGGGTGAGCTGGTGCCCGTCTGCCAGCAGGGCCGGGCAGAGGGCGGTGCCGATAAAGCCGGTGCCGCCAGTGACCAGAATGTGCATAAATACTCCAGACCGCAGGGTAAGGCAGTGTACTTGGGCGCCCGCAAGCCGTGTAGAGGCCTTTTGGGCTAATACTGTTTGGTCAGGTGTGCGGTCTCTTTTGAGGCTGGCAGTGAAAATGGGGGGGTTACCGGGTTTTCTGCATATTTCATACCTCTCGTTTCAACCGCAGCAGAAAATTGGGCAGCGTGGCCGGGCGGGTTTAGAATGGCAACCCCTCACTTCACAGGACTATGCCGTGCACATCATCCAGGCGGTGCCGGTCAACCTCATTACCGGCTTTCTCGGTGCGGGCAAGACCACCCTGATCCAGTCCCTGCTGGCGCGGCGGCCAGCCGGTGAGCGCTGGGCGGTACTGGTGAACGAATTTGGCCAGATTGGCATTGATCAGACCGCGTTCGACGGTGATGGCATCTATGTCAAGGAAGTTCCCGGTGGCTGTATCTGCTGCGCCAACCAGTTGCCCATGCAGATTGCCCTGTCGCAGCTGCTGACGCGGGCGCGCCCGGCGCGGGTGCTGATTGAGCCGACCGGCCTCGGCCACCCGCACCAGATACTGGAGCTGCTGGGTGCGCCGGAATGGCGCGAGGCCCTGCAACTGCAAGCCACGGTCTGCGTGGTTGATGCACGGCAGCTGAAAGACGAGCGCGTGACCGGCAATGACACCTTCCAGGCACAGATCGAGGTGGCCGACGTGCTGCTGTTCAGCAAGGACGACGTGCTGACCGAGATCGACCGCCTGCAAGCCCGCGATCTGGTGGAGCGTGCGCTGCCACCCAAGGCCCGGGTTGGCTTTATCGAAAACGGCGCCATGGACATGGACTGGCTGCAACTGCCGGCCCTGCAAGGCATTACCGTGCGCCGCTCGCTGTTACACCAAACCCCCACGGCGAGCACCCTGCCGCCGATGGCGGCGCAGCCGCCTTATCATTACGTGCAGGAGGCCATGGGCCGGGTGGCGGCGGGCTGGGTGTTGCCGCCGGACTGGGTGTTCCAGCATGATGCCTTGCTCGGCCTGCTGCTGGGCATCCGCGACGCCGAGCGGGTCAAGGGCGTGTTCCATACCGAGAAGGGCTGGATATTCTTCAACGCCACCCAGCGCGACACCCGCATCAACAGCAGCAACTACCGCGCCGACAACCGGCTGGAGATCATCGCGGAGACCGCACTGGCTCCCGCCTGGGAGCCGCTGGAGTCAGCCCTGATGACGGCGCGGGCGCCGGGCGGCGATCAGTAGCAGGGCGCACAGCGCCAGCACCGGAATATTGCCCAGCACCACGTAGGGGGTCAGGCCGTGCGTGGGGTAGATGTTGGCGCGCAGCACGAGGCGCTGGAACTGCGGTGCCCGTGCCGTTATGCGGCCTTTCTCGTCAATCACCCCGGAAATGCCGTTATTGGTGGCGCTGATGATCTGCCGCCCGGTTTCCAGCGCGCGCATCTGTATCATCTGGAAATGCTGGTGGGGGCCGATGGAGCTGCCAAACCAGCCGTCGTTGCTGACGGTGGCGAGCAGGTCGGCATTGGCGGCGTTGCGCCGCACGAGGTCCGGGTAGGCGATTTCATAGCAGATATAGGGCGCCAGCCCGTGGTTTTTGACCACCAAAGGCGGCTGGTCGGGGTCGCCCCAGCTGAAGCTGGACATGGGCAGGTCAAAGAAGGGCAGGGCGCCGCGCAGCAGGGACTCCAGCGGAATGTACTCGCCAAAGGGCACCAGACGCTGCTTGTTGTACATGCCAGAGCCATTGCCGATGGCGATGATGGAGTTGTAGTAGTGGTAGCGGTGCACGGCATCGCCAGGCCCCGCATAGGGAATGCCGGTGACGAAGGCGCTGTTGCCCTTCAGCGCACTCTTGTTGAAGCCGTCGAGCACCTCGTCGGCCTCATTCAGGAACATGGGCAGGGCTGCTTCGGGCCAGATCACCAGATCGCGCCCCCATTCCGTGGCCGAGAGCTGGCGGTAGATGTCGATGGTCTTGTCGCGCCACTCCATCTCCCACTTGTCTTCCTGCGGAATATTGCCCTGCACGATGCTCACCGTCAGCGGCTGCGGGCTCACCGTGGTCCAGGCATGCATCAGCAGGCCCTGCCCGGCCAGCCAGATCAGCAGCAGGGCAAGCGCCGCCCGCCAGCCCTTGCGGCCTTTCCTGAGCAACTGCACCAGCAGCAGCGCACTCACGACCACGGCCAGACTGACCCCGAAAATGCCCAGCAGGGGCGCGTAGCCCGCCAACGGCGTGGCCACGAAGCCATAGCCGCTGAACAGCCAGGGAAAGCCGGTAAACAGCCAGGAGCGCAGCCACTCGCCCAGTATGAACAGGGCGACAAAGGCGGCGGCGTGGCCACGCTCGGCAAAAAAGCGTGCTTTCAAGGCCCCCATGACCGCAAAGAACAGCGCCATGACGGCCGCCACCAGTCCCACCATGGGAATGGCCAGCCAGGCCGGCGTGTAGCCATAGTCGTGAATCGACACGTAGAGCCAGGAGCCGCCATAGGCCCACAGGCCAAAGCCAAAGCAGAAGGCCCGCCAGCTCGCGGCGCGCACGCCCTGGCCACGCAGCAGCTCGGCAAACAGGCCTATGGTGAGCAGGGCTACTGGCCAGATCGTGAAGGGTGCGAGGCTGAAAGGCGTCAGTGCGCCCAGCAGCAGGGCAAGCAGAGGGGCTAAGCGGTGTTCGCGCAGGCGTTCCAGCAGGGTGACAATCGAGGGCATAGGGGAGGATCAGCGGGTGGAGGGTTTGCTCCCTCCCCCCTCGGGGGAGGGCTGGGGAGAGGGGAAATTACCTCTGACGGTGCAGGGTTCCCCTCTCCCCAGCCCTCTCCCGAGGGGAGAGGGGACTAAAGGCCGCTCTTGGCAGGCCTGAGGTGTTCCAAAAATCAGCCCAGCTTTTCGACCTTGAGCATACGGATCGCGCGCGAATCAGCGGCAAACACTGTGAAGCGCCAGCGCTCTATGTCGATATGCTCATCCCGCTCGGGCAGGCGCTCAAAGGCGTTCATCACGATGCCACCAATGGTGTCAAAATCGTCATTGCTGAAGTCAGCGCCGAAATACTCGTTGAACTCGGCGATGGGCGTGATTGCCTGCACCGAGAACTCGTTGTCGGCCAGTTGACGGATCAGGGTGTCGGCGTCGTCCTCGAAGTCGTGTTCGTCGGCGATTTCGCCCACAATCTGCTCCAGCGCGTCTTCCAGCGTCACCAGTCCGGCGATGCCGCCGTACTCGTTGATGACAATGGCCATATGGCTTTTCTTGCTGCGGAATTCGCGGATGAGCTTGTCGAGGTGCGTGGACTCGGGCACGAACAGGGCCGGGCGCAGGTAGTCCTTGAGGTGGAAGCGGTCGCTGCGCTCGCCCATGGCCAGCTTGAGCAGGTCCTTGGCGAAGATGATGCCCATGACTTCATCGGAGTTGTCGGCTGCCAGCACCGGAAAGCGCGAGTGCGCCGAATCGATCATGGCGGGCAGGAACTCGGCGGGCAAGGCGTTGTCGCGGATGGCCACCATCTGCGCGCGCGGGATCATGATCTCGCGCACCTGCCGTTCCGACACTTGCAGGGTGGATTCGATGATTTGCAGTGACTCGGCGTCCACCAGGCCACGGTCGCCCGCACTGTGGATGACTTCCAGCAGGTCGGCACGGCTCTGCGGCTCGCCGCTCAATACCTGTGTCAGCCGGCTTAACCAGGACTTCGGACTGTCGCCCGACGATCGCCCCTCGTTCATGAATTACGTCTTCCTGTGTCTCTAAAAATGGCGCCGGGGCGTCCTGCCCCTGGCCGCAATATCACGCTAGTGTGTAGTGTTACCGACATTTCTTTGGCTTTGGTGTTTTGAAAGCACCTGCCTCTGACTGCCTGTATGTTGCACAAAGTCCTATAAAGAACTCGTCATCCCCGCGAACGCGGGGCCCCAGTGCCTTTGTGCTGCCGGAGTGACACCTTCCTTATGCCGACCTGTACGCTGTTACGATGCTTCCGGGGCCAAAAAATGGTCTGTTCCCAACCCGAAGGCGCTGGGCGACTCGCTACGCTCGCCCTTCGGGCCGCCGTTCCGGCGTTCAGTGCAAGCACATGTCGCGCGTTCGCGGGGGTGACGGAGTCATTTTTATACCTTTTGCCCGGCATCAACCCTCATTTGACCAGTATCCATAACCAAACCAATGTTTGCGGTGCCACTAATCGGTGGTTTCGTAGGGGTTCGCCAGGCCCAACTGGGCCAGGGCGGCGATTTCCAGCGGCTCCATCACCGCCGCTTCTTCGTCTTCAATATGGTCATAGCCGAGCAGGTGCAACACGCCGTGCACCGTCAGGTGGGCCCAGTGGTCGGCCTCGGCCTTGCCCTGCTCCGCTGCCTCCTGCTGCACCACCGGTGCGCAGATGACGAGATCGCCCAGCAGGGCGGTTTCCAGCTTGGTGCGCACGAACTCCGGCAGGTCGCTGGGAAAGGACAGGATATTGGTGGGTTTGTCCTTGCCCCGGTAGTCGCGGTTGAGCACCCGGCTTTCGTTTTCATCGACAATGCGCACGCCGATGTCGCAGGGGTAGTTCACGTTGGCGACTTGCAGGGCAGCCGTCGCCCAGCCCACAAACGCCTCATGGCTCGGCTGGGCAGTAATTGTACTGGCACGCTGTATAACAAGCTCTGGTTGCATTTTTATGATGAACCCTCGGTATCTGCTTCGGGTGGCAGTGGGGTGGTGCTGGCGCGGCTGCGCGTCGGCCGGGCCGGGTGCGTATGGTCCCAGCTCTCGTAGGCCTCGACAATATGCTGCACCAGCGGGTGGCGCACCACATCACGCGCGGTAAAGCGGGTGATGTGTATGCCACGGGTGGTCGCCAGCACTTTCAATGCATGGGCCAGGCCAGATTCCTGGCCCCGGGGCAGGTCAACCTGTGTGGGGTCGCCGGTAATGACGGCCTTCGAGCCAAAGCCCAGGCGGGTCAGGAACATTTTCATCTGCTCGGGGGTCGTGTTCTGGCCCTCGTCGAGGATGATAAAGGCATTGTTAAGCGTGCGCCCGCGCATATAGGCGAGGGGAGCCACCTCGATCACCTGCTTTTCAATCAGCTTGGCCACGCGCTCGAAACCCAGCATTTCATAGAGGGCATCGTAGAGCGGGCGCAGGTAGGGGTTGATTTTTTCCGCCAGGTCACCCGGCAGGAAGCCGAGCTTTTCGCCAGCCTCCACCGCCGGGCGCACCAGCAGGATACGGCGGATCTGGTCTTTTTCCAGCTGGTCTACCGCCGCCGCCACGGCGAGGTAAGTCTTGCCAGTGCCTGCGGGGCCGACGCCAAAGATGATGTCATGGCCAAGGATGGCCTCGACGTATTCGCGCTGCGTGGCGCCACGTGCCCGCACGCTGCCACGCCGGTTGAACAGCACCGCGTCTTCACCAACCGGCTCGCTGGCGGCATCCTTGTAAGTGGCCAGCAGCAGGTGTACCTGCTCGGGCGAGAGCGGGTCGGCACTGGCAGTCTCGGCGTAAAGCTGCTCCAGGATCTGCACCGCCGCATTCACGGTGGGCTGGTCGCCGCGTACCTGAAAATGGTTGCCCCGGCCATGAATGGTCACGCCCAGACGCTGTTCGACCAGCTTCAGGTGCTCATGAAACTGGCCGCCAAGGCTGGACAGGCGGCGGGTGTCATTGGGCTCCAGCGTCAGCTGGCGAATGGTGGCGGTAGCGCTGCTGTTCAAGCGGTGCGGATCTCGGGGGTTGGGAAAGCTGAGCATACCGCAAAACCGGGCTCGGCGGCAGCCCACCCCCGCAGGGCTTGCACACGGGTAAATAACCTGTATATAAGAGAACTCGCGAGTCAGACCATGCGGTCAGCAAGCGATTGCCGGTAGCGCGGGCGGATGACCGGCGCCCGCCGCCACTGCCAGCGTGCTAGGTTCAACAATAACACCAGCAAAGCCTGTCGAAGTTCACCCGGCAGGCAGGGAGCCACCCATGTCGCTACTTGGTCACAACCCCATCAGCCGCCCCCATGATCGCGTCAGCTGGCAGGCCTATGCGCTCAACTGGGCGCTGTCGCTGTCGGTGCGCCCCCTGCTGGAGGTGGCCGCCGTGTCACCGCGCAGCATGTGGCTGGCCAGCCGCGCCTATGCCGTGGGGGGTGTGCTCGCCTCCCGCCTGCCGCGCCATGTGCAGGTAGACCCGGTGAGCTTCAAGGATTTTGACGGTGAATGGCTACGCGCGGGCCCCGTGGAAGAGGGAAAGGTCATGCTCTACCTGCATGGCGGCGGCTACTTCTTCAGCTCCGCCCAGCACCACCGGCCCATCACCTGGCGCCTGTCGCGCGCCACCCGGCGCCCGGTGCTGGCCATCAACTACCGCATGGCCCCGGCCCACGACTTTGAGCAATGGCGCGAAGACGCCATCACTGCCTACCGGCACCTGCTGGCCCAGGGTTACCGGCCCGAAAACATCCTGATTGGCGGCGACTCCGCCGGCGGCCACCTCACCCTCGTAACCCTGCAGACCCTGCGCGACCGGGGCCTGCCGCTGCCGCGCGCCGCCCTGTGCATATCGCCCTGGACCGACTTCACCAACAGCGCCCTCTCCCACGATAGCAACCGCTGGCGCGACCCCATGTTCCCCAGTCCGGCCATCCGCAAGCTCGCCATCCACTATGCGCAGGGGCGCGACCCCTATGATCCGCTGCTGTCGCCGCTCTACGGCGATTTCAGTGGCCTGCCGCCCCTGCTCATTATGGCCGGCAGCACGGAGATACTGCGCGACGATGCCCGCCGTGTGGCTACCCGTGCGCGTGAGGCCGGCGTCAGCGTGGTGTATGAAGAATGGCATCGTATGCCGCATGTGTTTCCGCTGTTTGCGTTTTTTATTCCCGAGGGCCGGCGGGCTTACAAGCATATTGCGCGGTTTTTTCGGAGTACGGAGGGAGTGGGGTCGGTGGGGGAGTTGATTCGGCAGGCGGGGTAGGGCTGCTGAAGAGGCTCATTCCCGTCGAATGTGTATCTTCGGAAACCAGGTCTATTTAGCTTATTGGAACGTCATGCCGACCTGGATGAATAAAAAATAATCATGCCTACAACCCTTGGTCCGAGCCCTTGGTATCTCAAAGCCTCTGGGGCTGGCATTGATACGCCTGAAGGTTTATGGCGGTGGGAATTTTATGATGACGCAGCCATAGCTGGTCTTAGTAGACTCTTGTCTCCGCACGGAGAAACAGTCCTTTTTATTGACTTCAATTGCTATGTTCAATCTCTCGGAGATGGCAGGCTGCTGGTATGGTTTGAAAGCACGCGGAGCGCTCAGGGCGGATGTGAGGCTCCAGATATCAAGTTTATTATTGTCGTGCTCGCTGCCCTTACTCCGGTTACAGATCACGAAAAAATGGCTCTAGAAGTCAGGAAAAATAAGGAGAGAATCAGGTTTCAGGGCGGATTACCTTCGACATATGAGTTCTCAACTGTTGTCCAGGAGGGAGTCCAGTCAATATGTTCTCCTGCGGAGTTCGGCAAGCTTCAGGAAATTCTGGTGCTTGCCGATTTTGGCCCAAAAGATGAAGCAAGCAATAACTGGGATAGTATGTACAGGGCGATATTTGCATTCGACTTCAGGGAGCAGCAGGTTACTGTATTGCCGCAGAAATGGTTCAATACTGGCAGCTATGATTTCGGCTATCAGTGGATTACGAGAGTGCAGCGAGAGCCAGCAACAAACCAGATTGTTGGAGAAGGAATTCGTCTTGGAAACTTTAGACTAGACTCATCAGGCACTCAAATTGAGGAGTGGCTTGATCAAAATGTATTCTCTCATCCTGAGAGGGAGTAACGCATAAGGCGCCGTGGTAGGGCGTCAATAAGCGTAGCGCATTGCGCCGAATGGCTGGCCTCTGCGCAACCCTCTCCCCCCGGTTCAATAGCACGGCTTTCATGCGGCGCAATGCGCTGCGCTTATTGACGCCCTACGTTCCTGAGCCGCCGAAGATGCTCATCATCTACCGAAGATGCGCATCCCGGGAGAGTGCTCACCTTCGGCGTACATGCTCACCTTCGGTCAATGAGTTGTTTGGTTTTCCACCCAAACCGGCGCACTAGCCCGCAACGCATTGATGCTCGTCGCCGCCACAATCTCCACGTCCACAAAGCGTCCGATCAGGCTCGTATCGGTCGAAGGAAAATGCACCCAGCGGGTGTTCTCGGCGATGCCGATCATGTGGCCGGGCAGGCGGTCGGACTCGCGGTCTACCAGCAGGCGCTGGCGGCTGCCTATCATGGCGTTGGTCTTGCGGGCGGTGTTCTGGCCGATGCGGGTCTTGAGGATTTGCAGGCGTTCTTTCTTGACCGACTCAGGAGTAGCGTCGGGCATTTCGGCGGCGGGGGTGCCGGGGCGCTTGGAGTAAATGAAGCTGTAGGAATGGTCAAAATCGACCGTGGCGATCAGCTCCATGGTCTCGCGGAAATGTTCGTCGCTTTCGCCGGGAAAGCCGATAATGAAGTCCGAGGAAATATGCACATCGGGCCGCACGGCCTTGAGCTTGCGGATGCGCTCAAGGTAGTCCGCTGCGCTGTGGTTGCGCTTCATGCCGGCCAGCACGCTGTCGGAGCCGGACTGCACCGGCAGGTGCACGTGTGACACCAGGGTGGGCAATTCGGCATAGCAGGCGATCAGCTCGTCGCTGAACTCCAGCGGGTGCGAGGTGGTGTAGCGGATGCGGCCAATGCCGGGAATGGCGGCCACGTGGCGCAGCAACTCGGCAAAGGAGCAGATGCTGCCGTCGTGGAAGGGGCCCCGGAAGCCGTTGACGTTCTGGCCCAGCAGGGTCACTTCGCGCACGCCCTTGCTGGCGAGCACGGCCACTTCGGCAATCACGTCGTCAAAGGGGCGGGAGATTTCCTCGCCGCGTGTATAAGGTACAACACAGAATGTACAGTATTTGGTGCAGCCCTCCATGATACTGACAAAGGCCTTGTGGCCCTCGACTTTGGGCTCGGGCAGGTGGTCGAATTTTTCGATCTCGGGAAAGCTGACATCGACCAGCGCGATCTTGTTGATGGAGGTGTTGGCGGCGCGGGCGTCCAGCATCTGCGGCAGGCGGTGCAGGGTCTGCGGGCCGAATACCATGTCCACGTAGGGTGCACGCTTGCGTATGCCCTCACCTTCCTGCGAGGCCACGCAGCCGCCTACGCCGATGACCACGCCGGGCCGGGCCTCTTTCAGACGCCGCCAGCGACCCAGCTCCGAGAACACTTTCTCCTGCGCTTTTTCGCGGATCGAGCAGGTATTGAGCAGGAGTACGTCGGCTTCTTCGGGGTTTTTGGTCAGCGTCATGCCATGTGACTCGCCCAGCAGGTCGGCCATGCGCGAGCTGTCATACTCGTTCATCTGGCAACCCTGGGTTTCGATGTACAGCTTTTTGGCCATGGCGCGGCTCGGGGCAGGCTTTCGGGGGGCGGATTATAGCGGTCATTGCCGCCAGAAGACAGTTCTCGCCGGGGCGCTGGCGCTATATGCTTGCTGGCTTGATCAGGGTGGCGTCGGCCACCCGTGGCATGATGACAAAGGACTTGGCAGAGCGCATGAAACGGCTATCGAGCAGTTGGCTGGTACTGATTCTGCTGCTGACCGCAGGCTCAGTATGGGCGAGTGACCGCGACTTCCTGGCGGCGCAAGACGCCTACAAAAAAGGCAATCTCACGGTGCTGGCCCAGTATGCCGACAGCATGAAGGCCGACCCGCTGGGCGTGTACCCGCGCTACTGGCTGCTCGACAGCCAACTGGGGGCCATGAGCGTGCAGCCGGTGCAGGCCTTTTTTGACGCCTATCCCGGCACCTGGCTGGCCGAAAAGCTGCGCGGCAACTGGCTGCGGGTGCTGGGCACGCGCAAGGACTGGGCCGATTTCCGGGTGCAATACCCGCTCTTGCAGCAGGCGCCGCCCGACGACCTGCTCTGCTACAACTTCCAGGCCCGTATCGATGCCGGCGACAAGCAGGCGCTGCCCGAGGCGCGCGTCATCCTCTGGTTCTCGCCCAAGGAGCTGCCGCCCAGCTGCAATCCGGTGCTCGATGCGCTGGTCGCCAACAACACGGTGATCGAGGCCGACATGTGGGCGCGCCTGCGCCTGGCCTTTGAGGCCAATAACCCTGGCCTCATCGAATACCTGAGCAAGCTCCTCAACGAGGAAGTGCCAGCGGCTACCATCAGCCATATCGGAAGCAACCCTGCCGGCTACCTGAACAACGCGCCCACCACCACCCGTATGCAGCGCGAGCTGGTCATTTATGCGCTGTCGCGCCTCACCCGCACTGACCTCGATGGCACCGCCAGCCAGCTGTTGCGGCTGGAGCAGGGCCTGGGCAATGTGGAGAGCTATGCCTGGCGCATGCTGGCGGTGAGTGCGGCGCGTAATGGTGATCCCCGCGCCCTCGCCTGGTTCAAGAACAGCGCCGAACTGCCCTATAACGACTCGCAACAGGAGTGGCGTATCCGTGCCGCCCTGCGCGTGCAGGACTGGGATACCGTGGCACTGGCCATCAACGGCCTGTCGGCGCAGGGGCGCACAGACCGCGCCTGGCAATACTGGCGCGCGCGAGCGCTGGAGGCCCACAAGGAGGGGCCGGACGCCGACATCATCTATGCCGACCTGAGCAAGCAGGACGACTACTACGGCCTGCTGGCGCGTGACAGCCAGCACGGCCCCGTCATGCAGGCTCCCACTCCGGTGCCCTACAAGGTCACCGATGCCGACCTCGCCCAGCTCAAGGGCAATGCGGGCCTGCAGCGCGCCTTGCTGCTCTACGAGTTGGGCGCCACGCCCGAGGGCGACAAGGAGTGGAACTGGGCCCTGCGCGGCGCCGACGACCACCTGCTGCTGGCCGCCGCCGAGCAGGCGAATGCCGTGGGCTGGTATGACCGCGCCATCTTCGCCGCCGAGCGTACCCAGACCCTGCACAACGACGAGCTGCGCTACCTCGCCCCCTACCGTGACATTACCCGCAGCTACGCGCAGGACCTGGGGCTGGACGAGGCCTGGATTTATGGCCTGATGCGTCAGGAAAGCCGCTTTGCCAGCGCCGCCAAGTCGGGCGTGGGTGCCCATGGCCTGATGCAGCTGATGCCCGACACCGCCCGCTGGGTGGCGCGCAAGCTGCACCTGCATTACCACCCGACCATGACCGACCAGATTGGTGGCAATGTGCAACTGGGCACCTTCTATCTCAAGCACGTGCTCGACTCGCTCGACGACAACGAGGTGCTGGCCACCGCCGCTTATAATGCCGGCCCCGGCCGCGCCCGCCAGTGGCAGGCCGCCACGCCGCTGGAGGCTGCCATCTACGTGGAAGGCATCCCGTTTTTTGAAACCCGCGACTACGTGCGCAAGGTCATGACCAATGCCGTGTATTATTCCCGCAACTTTGGCCAGAGCCGGCAGACCCTGACCCAGCGCATGGGCGTGATTCCGGCGCGCGGCACGGTGCCGTTGCAGGGGCCTTGATGTACTTGATGTAAATGATTACGCGCCGCCGGCCGGCCGGTAGTAATACCAAAACCGTTCGCCCTGAGCTTGTTGAAGGGTAGCTAAAGCAAAGGGTTCTGCTTGGGAAAACCGGCTGACATAGCCGTGCGGTCACACGCGCTCCCGGCGCGTTTTGTGACACTTCCCACATCCCTGTGGGTCGTCGATCAGGCTCAGCACGAACGGTAGTTGTCCACGAACGGTAGTTGTCGTTGATGGTGATGGAATTCCTGGTAAATCGAACAATGCGTAAAATCACTCTCGGTGCCAGCCTGCTGGCCTGCCTCCTGTTGGCCTTTGTTGGCTATCGCCTGCTCCTGCCTGGCGCAGCGGCACAGTTGCCGGTAATCAGCAGCCTTGGCGGCGGGCTGGTGCTGGACTCCACGCTGGGACGGCCGATCGATCTCAAGGATTATCGCGGCAAGGTGGTGCTGCTGGACTTCGGCTACACCTTCTGCCCGGATATCTGCCCCACGGTGCTGGCGCGCCTGGCCCAGGTGCTGAAAGGCCTGGGTGGTGACGCCTCGCAGGTACAGGTCATTTTTGTGTCCTTCGACCCCAAACGCGATACCGTCGAACACCTGCGTCAATACCTGAGTTTTTTTGACCCGCGCATGATAGGCGCCACCGGCTCGGCAGGGGCCATTGCCGACGCTACAAAGCATTTTGGTGTCACCTTTGTTCCGCGTGACATGGGCTCGGCCAATTACGGTTTTGACCACAGCGATTTCATTTACCTGCTCGATACCGAAGGCCATGTCCGCAAGCTGTATGATGCCGAGGCCAATACCACCGAAGTACAGCAGGATGTGCAGGCCCTGTTGCAGGAGCACTCGTTCTGGCGCCGGATTTTTTGAGGATTTTCATGCGTAGAATATTGTACAGATTGGCCGGTATTTTCTGGCTCCTGCTCACTATGCCGGCTCTCGCGTTGGCCGATGGCAGCAGTGCGTCAGCAGGTGGCATTCAGCTGGATTCCGCCTGGGTGCGCGCCGTGCCGCCGGTCAGTCGGAACAGCGTGGCCTTTGTGCATATCCGCAATACCGGCAAGCACGATGATTTTCTGCTTGGCGTGGACTCGCCCATAGCGGCAACGGCTGAGCTACACGATATGGTCATGGATGGCAATGTCATGCGCATGGATAAAATGGCAAAAGCGCGCATTCCTGCCGGTGGTGAGCTGGTGCTGGACCCGGACTCGAAACACATCATGCTGTTTGGCTTGAAGGCGCCGTTAAAGATCGGGCAAACCGTGCCGCTGACTTTGCATTTCAGCAGGGCCGGTGCATTGGTGGTGCAGGCGAAGGTAGTGGCGCAGTAGCTGCGCCGGTTTGTCCCCTCTCCCTCCGGGAGAGGGCTAGGGTGAGGGGGTGTTAACCACCGTCGTTGATATTTCCCTTCCGGCTTTTGTAGGGCGGGCCATGCCCGCGCACAACAGGCCCTGAAAACAACGGCAATATTGAACCCGCCACGCTCCCCGCTCTGCTTCTTTTCCCCCGTGCTTGTGAAGCAGAAGCCAGTCGTGCGCGGGCATGGCCCGCCCTACCAAAACTAAAGCCTTGAGTGGCCTCAGTCATGGCCATTGAAGTATTCCCCTCACCCCAGCCCTCTCCCGCAGGGAGAGGGGGTAAAAAAGCAGCAGTTTCGCCATTTTTTCGCTCGCTACATCCTCAAGCCTCGCCCCTGCATAGCTCATCCAAACTTTAAGCTTTGTTTCAAACACACTAGCTGCTAGCTTCCACCGCCTATCCAGATGTTGAACGGTTTTTTCTGCCGCCCTGCGCGCAGAGTCGTTTGCATTGCCTGTATTTCACGTTTTTGTCAGTTGCATGTCGGGAGTCAACCATGAGTTTCAAGCGGAAATCCCTTGTTCAGTTTTCCTTGCCACTGGCCGCGCTGGCAGCGGCACTGCTGCTCGCCGGTTGTGGTAATGGTCAGGCGGGTGGGCAGGCCGGTGGCGCCGGTGGGCCGCAGATGCTGCCACCCCAGGTGGGCGTGGTGACCATTGAAAAATCCATGTTGCCGATCACCGCGCTGCTGCCGGGCCGTATTGAAGCGGCACGCACGTCCGATGTGCGTGCCCGCGTGGCCGGTATCGTGCTGCAACGCGCTTTCCGTGAAGGCTCCGAGGTCAAGGCAGGCGATCTGCTCTACCGCATCGACCCGGCGCCCTACCAGGCCGTGCTCGACAGCGCCAAGGCCCAGCAGGCCCGTGCCGAAGCCACGGCGGCCAATGCCGAGGCCTCGGCCAAGCGCGCCAACAGCCTGATCGGCACCAGGATGATCAGCCAGCAGGACTACGACACCGCCATCGCCAACCAGCGCAGCGCCGATGCTGATGTGCTGGCCGCCAAGGCCGCCGTGGAGTCCGCGAAGCTGAACCTGGGCTATGCCAGCGTCACCGCGCCCATTGCCGGTCGCATTGGCCGCGCGCTGGTGACCGAAGGGGCGCTGGTGGGGCAGGGCGAGGCCACGCCGCTGGCACAGATCCAGCAGGTGGACAGCGTCTATGTGAACTTCTCCGAGCCCAGCGCCGTGGTGCTGAAGCTGCGCGAGGCCATGCAAAAGGGCAACCTCAAGGGCCTGGCCGCCGACCAGACGCCGGTGACGCTGGTTCTGGAAGACGGTAGCGACTTCCCGCAGAAGGGTCACCTGCTGTTCTCTGACCTTGCAGTCGATCCGGGCACCGGCGCGGTCGCCCTGCGTGCCGAGATTCCCAATCCTGACCGTATCCTGCTGCCGGGCATGTTCGTGCAGGTGAAGCTGGCGCTGGGCATTGCCGACAGCGCCATTACCGTGCCGCAGCGTGCCGTCATGCGCACCCCGCAGGGGGCCATGGTCATGGTCGTGGGTGCCGACGGCAACGTCGCCGCCGTGCCGATCAAGACCGATCTGGCGCAGGGTGACTCCTGGATAGTCACCGACGGCCTCAAGGGCGGCGAAAAAGTCATCGTCGAGGGTTTGCAAAAGGTCAAGCCGGGTTCCCCGGCGGTGCCTGTTGCCGCCGACAGCGCCCCCGCGCTGCCGGCCGGGCAGTGAGGAGCGGCATCCATGTCAAAATTCTTTATTGATCGACCGGTCTTTGCCTGGGTGATCGCGCTGATGATCGTGCTGGTCGGCTTGATATCCATCAAGGGCCTGCCGATTGCGCGCTATCCCAATATCGCACCGCCGTCGATCCAGATCACGGCCACCTATCCGGGTGCCTCCGCAAAAACGCTGGAAGACTCGGTGACCTCGGTCATCGAGCAGAACATGAATGGCCTCGACGGGCTCATGTACATGGCCTCCACCAGCGAGTCGTCCGGCCTCTCCACCATTACCCTGACCTTTGAGCCCGGCACCGATCCCAATATCGCCGAAGTGCAGGTGCAGAACAAACTCAAGCCGGTGGAGGCGCGCCTGCCTGCCGAGGTCACCCAGCAGGGCGTGATCATCGACAAGGCCACGCACAACTACCTGCTGTTCATCGCGGTGTCCTCGCCCGACAACAGCCGTGACGAGATTGCCCTCGGCAATTTCGTCACGACCGACGTGCTGGACCCCATACGCCGCATTACCGGCGTGGGCAGCGCCGACCTCTTTGGCACCGAATACGCCATGCGTATCTGGCTGCATCCCGACGCGCTGCTCTCCTACAACCTCATGCCCAGCGACGTGATGAACGCCATCCGCGCGCAGAACGTGCAGGTAACAGCGGGTGAGCTGGGTGGCCTGCCCTCCGCTCCCGGCCAGCAGCTTAACGCCACCGTGGTGGCGCAGAGCCGTCTGACCACGCCGGAGCAGTTCGGCAATATCCTGCTGCGCGTCAATCCCGATGGTTCGGCCGTGCACCTGCGCGACGTGGCCCGTATCGAGCTGGGTGGCGCCGACTACACGCTGAAAGCGCGCTTCAACGGCAAGCCGGCGGCCCTGATCGGGGTCAAGCTGACGCCCACGGCGAATGCGCTGGCTACTGCTGCCGCCATCCACCAGCGGCTGGGCGAGATAGCGCAAGGCTTCCCGGCCGGCATCAAGGCCGACATCCCCTACGACACCTCGGACTTCATCAAGATTTCAGTGGAGGATGTGGTCAAGACCCTGGCCGAAGCCATCCTGCTGGTGTTCCTGGTGATGTACCTGTTCCTGCAAAACTGGCGCGCCACCTTCATCCCCTCCATCGTCGTGCCGGTGGCCCTGCTGGGTACTTTCACGATGATGTCGGCCTTTGGTTTCTCCATCAACGTGCTGACCCTGTTCGGCATGGTGCTGGCCATCGGCCTGCTGGTGGACGATGCCATCGTGGTGATCGAAAACGTCGAGCGCATCATGAGCGAGGAGGGCCTGAGCCCGCGTGACGCCACGCGCAAGGCCATGAGCCAGATCACCAATGCCCTGATCGGCATTACCCTGGTGCTCACCGCCGTGTTCATCCCCATGGCCTTCTTCGGCGGCGCCGTGGGGGCCATTTACCGGCAGTTTTCGCTGGCGCTGGTGGGGGCCATGTTTTTCTCCATCGTACTGGCGCTGACCCTCACACCGGCCCTGTGCGCCTCCTTCCTGAAGCCGGTGCAGGCCGGGCATCACCTGGAGAAGCGTGGCTTCTTCGGCTGGTTCAACCGCAGCTTTGACGCTACCCGTGGCGGCTACCAGGGCATCGTGGAGCGGCTGCTGAAGCGTACCTTCAGCGTCATGGTGATCTATGGCCTCATTCTGGGGCTGGTGGTGTTCCTGTTCAGCAAGCTGCCGACCTCCTTCCTGCCGGACGAGGACCAGGGCTATTTCATCACCATGATACAGCTGCCCACCGGGGCTACCCAGCAGCGCACCCTGAAGGTGCTGGAGCAGGTCGAGCAGCACTACCTGCAAGATCCGGGTGTGCAGGAAGTGGTGGATATTGCCGGCTTCAGCTTTGCCGGCCGTGGCCAGAACAACGCCGTAGCCTTTGCCCGCCTCAAGCCCTGGGATGAGCGCAACCGCCCCGACCTGACCGTGGACGCCATCATTGGCCGTGCTTTTGGCGCCTTCATGGGCATCAAGGACGCGTTCATCTATCCCTTCAACGCGCCCTCGATTCCCGAACTGGGCGCCGCCACGGGCTTTGACCTGCAATTGCAGGACAAGGCCGGCCTCGGCCACGATGCCCTCATGCAGGCGCGCAACATGCTGCTGGGCATGGCCGCCAAGAGCAATGTGGTCATGGGCGTGCGCCCCAACGGGCTGGAAGATACCCCGCAGTTCCAGCTCGATATCGACCGCGACAAGGCCAGCGCGCTGGGCCTGAGCCTGGCGGATGTCAACGACACCCTGTCGAGCTTCCTCGGCTCGGCCTATGTCAATGACTTCACCAACGGTACCCGTGTACAGCACGTGGTGGTGCAGGCCGACGCGCCTGACCGCATGCTGCCGAATGATATCCTCAAGCTCTATGTACGCAACAACAAGGGTGACATGGTGCCGTTCTGGTCCTTTGCCACCACGCACTGGACCTTTGGCTCGCCGCGTCTTGAGCACTACAACGGCGTGCCTTCTGTGGAAGTGCTGGGCGTGGCCCAGCCGGGCCGCAGTTCGGGCGAGGCCATGGACGCCATGGAAGCGTTGGTGGCCAAGCTGCCGCCGGGAATCGGCTATGAGTGGACAGGCCAGTCCTATCAGGAACGGCTCTCCGGCTCGCAGGCGCCGGCCCTGTTCACGATTTCCGTGATCGTGGTCTTCCTCTGCCTTGCTGCCCTGTATGAAAGCTGGTCGATTCCCTTTGCGGTCATGCTGGTGGTGCCGCTCGGTGTGCTGGGTGCGGTGACGGCGGCCAAGTGGCGCGGCCTCCCGGACGACGTGTACTTCAAGGTGGGCCTGCTGGCCATCATCGGGCTATCGACGAAGAACGCCATTCTCATCATCGAGTTTGCCAAGGACCTGCAAGCCCAGGGTAAAGGACTGATCGAGGCCACGCTGGAGGCGGTGCACCTGCGGTTGCGCCCCATTCTCATGACCTCGATTGCCTTTATCTTTGGCGTCATGCCGCTGGCGGTATCGGTGGGTGCGGGCTCCGGCAGCCAGCACGCCATCGGCACCGGCGTGGTGGGCGGCATGATCTCGGCCACCGTGCTGGCGATCTTCTTTATCCCGACCTTCTTCGTGGTGGTGCGCCACTTCTTCAAGGGCAGCGAGCGCCAGCGCCTGCTGGACGCCCACAAGCTGGACTATCACGACGACGAAAAAGAGTAGTCAGAAGAACCCCGCGCAAGCGGGGTTTCTTCTTTGGGTGAGGTATAGTTTTGCTGGATACAGGTCGGGAGGACAGCATGGGAAAAGCCAATCACGAATACGCCGACTACCTGGCCGATGTGCTGACGCCATTGGGGCCGATTCATTGGCGCGCCATGTTTGGCGGCTATGGTTTCTACTGCGGCGAGCTGTTCTTTGCGCTGGCGGTGGATGATGTGCTCTACCTCAAGGCCGACGCCGATACGCGGCCACGCTTTGAGGCCGAAGGCCTGCCGCCCTTCACCTATGAGAAGAAAAATCAGGGCACGAGCGCCAGCATCAGCTATTTTCAGGCGCCGGACGACGTTTTTGATGATGACGAGGCCCTGCGGCTCTGGGGTAATCTGGCGCTGGGCGCGGCCCTGCGGGCGCGCAAGAAGGGCGAGCCCGCCGCCAAAAAGCCGGCAGGCGCCAAGGCAGGCACAAAGAAGCCAAAACCGTTGGCAGATTGATTACCGTATTTGTTGGTGCCGGCCCATGGCCGCACAAACCCTGAAAAGTAGCAGGTAGTGTTATGAGCAAACGATCTTCCGATCCCCGCAACCTGCGTGGTGAAGCCCAGTTGCGCGGTATTCGTCCGCGCCTTGAACTGCTCGGACGCCCGGCGCGCAACGGGGCGCTGTCTGATCATTTCGATGGCATCAAGTATTTCAACCCGGTGCGGGCCGCCCGTGGCCTCGGCGAGGTGCTGACCTGGCTGCGTACCCGCAAGCCCTCGCGTTGGCCGGTCTGGGAGGACAACCCGGTTTTCCCGCCGCCTGCGGCGAGACTGGGCGACAGCGTGAAAGACTGGTCAACCACGTTCATCAACCACGCTACGGTGCTGGTGCAGATCGGTCCCTGGAATTTCATCACCGACCCGGTGTATTCCGAGCGCTGCAGCCCCTTCACCTTTGCCGGCCCGCGCCGGGTGCGGGCGCCGGGGCTGGCGCTGGAGGCGCTGCCGACCATACACGCTGTGCTGCTCAGCCATAATCATTACGATCATCTCGACGTGCGTACCCTGAAGTGGCTGGCCGAGCGTGACAACCCCCTTATCGTTACCGGGCTGGGCAACAAGGACTACCTGCACCGCAATGGCGTGCACCATGTGGTGGAACTGGACTGGTGGCAGAGCACGCCTTTTCACGAACTCAAGATACACTTTGTGCCGGCCCAGCATTTTTCCGGGCGCGGCCTGCGCGACCGCGACATGACGCTGTGGGGCGGGCTGGTGGTGGAGACTGGCGCTGGCATGATGCTGTTTGCCGGCGACACCGGCTACGGCCCGCATTTCCGCCAGATACAGGAAAAACTGGGGCCCATGCGTCTGGCGCTGCTGCCTATTGGCGCCTACGAGCCGCGCTGGTTCATGGGACCGGTGCACATGAATCCCGATGACGCGGTAAAGGCGCATATCGACCTGCGGGCTGAAAAATCACTGGCCATCCATTTCAATACTTTCCAGTTGACCGACGAATCCATGGATCAGCCGGTGAAAGACCTGCGCGTGGCGCAGCAGGAGCATGGGGTGGCGCTGGAGGAGTTTGTGGTGATGACGGAGGGCGAGACCAGGGCGTTTACGTATTGACGCGGTATTTTTAACTGCCGTTCCGCGGCTATGCGCCGGCCGCCATTTTTTCCAGAAAGCGCGGCACCTTGGCGGCGCTCTGCGTATTGATCGCAGCCAGCAGTTCGGCATCAACAAGCGCAAGGCCATAGGCATCACGGATATGCTCGCTGATATGTATCAGCAGCTTTGCCGTGACCTCAGCGTCGGCTTCGGCCCGGTGTGCGCTACCATTGAAACGAATGCCCACGGAGGCGGCCACGGCACCGAGCCGGTAACTCGGCAAACCGCGCAGCACCCGCCGCGCCAGTTTCAGCGAACAGATCAGATGGGTATGCGCGGGTGTCAGGCTTAGCCGGGCACTTTCCGCCAGCAGGAATTTTTCATCAAAACCGGCATTGTGCGCCGCCAGCGCGTCGTTGCCGATAAACTCCAGCAGGCGCGGTACGACCTCCGAGGCGGGCGGGGCCGTATTCACCATGCGTTGGGTGATACCGGTCAATCCGGTAATGAAGCCCGGAATCCTTACGCCGCAATTCACCAGCGACACAAAGCGCTCCACGATCCTGCCCTCGACAATGCGCAGGGCGGCGACCTCGGTGATGCGCGAGCCCTGGTCGGGGCTCATGCCCGTGGTTTCAAAGTCGAGCATGACGATGGGGGATGCTTGCATAAGGCGCTCGCCGGGGGTGTCAGTGTGGGCCAAAGGTCTTAACGCTTGATGGCATTGAGGACTTGCCAGCCCGCATTGTAACGCTGCGGGCTGGCAAACGGGGATAAAGCAGATACCCTGCTTGACACTAGACGACTGGTCTAGTACTGTTCTCGCCATGAACAGAGAAAACCACTTCCAGGATACGCGTGAACACCTGCTGGCCACTGGCGAAGCAGTGATGCGCCTACGCGGTTTCTCGGCGGTGGGTCTGGCCGAGATACTGACCGAGGCCCAGGTGCCCAAGGGCTCCTTCTACCATTATTTCAAGTCCAAGGAAGCCTTTGGCGCCGACATGCTGAAGCGTTATTTCGAGCGCTATGATGCCGATTTGAAGACGCTGTTTGAGCGCCCCGTTGGCAGCGGCAAGAGCCGGCTGCTCGACTGCTTCCGGCGCTGGGCGGCCCGCCATGAGAGCAATGCCTGCCAGCAGGGCTGCTTTGCGGTGAAACTGTCGGGTGAGGTGTCGGACCTCTCCGAGCCCATGCGCATGGCGCTGGCCGACGGCATGGTGCGTATTACCCGCCGTTTTGCCGACGGTGTGCGTGCCGGTCAGGCCGACGGTTCACTGGCCGCCACGCTGGACCCGGTGGCCTGCGCCGAGGCGCTGTATTCCATGTGGATAGGCGCCGACCTGATGGCCAAGGCCCAGCGTTCTGCGCTGCCCTTGCAAAGTGCACTGCGCCAGACCGAGGTCTGGCTCGGCTAGCTTTTTTGAATTGAACACCCCAGCTGCGGCTGGTTTTTTTAGCATATGCACTAGACGACTGGTCTAATTTACGGCAAAACGCCCCGGAGGCTGCAATGACCCAATCCCTGTTTTCCCCGCTCAAGGTCGGTGCCCTGACCCTGAACAACCGCGTCATCATGGCGCCCCTGACCCGTATGCGTGCCATCGAGGGTGACGTGCCGGGCCCGCTGGCCATCGAGTATTACACCCAGCGCGCCAATGCCGGCCTGATCATCTCCGAGGCCTCGCAGATTTCCCCGCAGGGCAAGGGCTATATGTCCACGCCGGGCATCTACAGTGCCGAGCAGGTACAGGGCTGGCGCAAGGTCAACGATTCCGTGCATGCCGCTGGTGGCAAGATTGCCATGCAGCTCTGGCATGTGGGCCGTGTGTCGCACCACAGCCTGCAGATCAACCAGCAGCTGCCGGTGTCGGCCTCCGCCATTCCCTACCAGAACAAGACTACCGTGCTTGGCGCCGACGGCAAGCCGCAGCGCGTGGCCTGCGACACCCCGCGTGCCCTGCGCCTGGACGAAATCCCCGGCCTCCTGCAGGATTATGCCAAGGCCACCGAAAACTCCCGCGAGGCGGGCTTCGACATGGTCGAAATCCATGCCGCCCACGGCTACCTGCTGCACCAGTTCCAGTCTGCCGAAAGCAATCATCGTGATGATATCTACGGTGGCTCGCTGGAAAACCGCGCCCGCCTGACGCTGGAAGTGGTGGATGCCGTGATCGCCGCCTGGGATGCCGGGCATGTCGGTATCCGCATTTCGCCCTTGGGCATTTTCAACGGCCTCAACGATATCGACGGCCTCGACATGGGCTATTACCTGGCCGAGCAGTTTGCCAAACGTGGCCTGGCCTATCTGCACCTGTCCGAGCCGGACTGGGCCGGTGGCCCCAAGCTGGGCGAAGAATTCCGCCGTGGCCTGCGCGAGCGCTTTCCGGGCGTCATCATCGGCGCCGGCAACTACACGGTGGAAAAGGCCGAAGACCTGCTGGGCAAGGGCCTGATTGATGCGGCTGCCTTTGGCCGCCCCTATATCGCCAACCCTGACCTGGCCGTGCGCTTCCAGAAAAAGGCTGCGCTGAACGAACTGCGGGCAGAAACACTTTATGGTGGCGGTGCCGAAGGTTATACCGACTATCCGGCGCTCGCGTGACAGGCGCTGACTGAATAAAAAACCCGCCAGTCCGGCGGGTTTTTTATGCGTTATCTGGTGCCTGAGTGGCTTGTTGCAGACGGAAAAATTCGGCGTTTTTCCGTGTTTCCGAGGACAGTCGCTCGACCAGATTCGCGGCCATCTGGCGCAGGGCGTCCCAGCAGGGGTGGGCCATGGAACGCAAATGGCCCTCTCGGCTATTGGTACAGAAAAGCACAGACTTGGGGACATTATTGAGCGCACCCGCCAACTCAAGAATGCCTTGGCGTTGCGCATCCGTCAGGCTGCCACCGGGCAGGCCGGTCAGCTGCTCGGCGCCCCGGTTGATATCGTCCACGATTTCCCAGGCTACGTTGAAAAAGTTCAAGCGCTCGCACTGGGTTTCGGCGTCTTGCGTCAGCAACTCCAGCGCCTGGAAGTAGTAGTAATAGGCGCTTTCATAGGCTTCCTGTTGTGCCAGCGAGGGCGGCTGCTTGCTCATGGTCTGAAAAACCCGCTCATGGTCTAAACGCAGACCTTTAGCCTAGCACGGAATCGGAGGCTGTCAGGGCTATCAGCGCGGGCAAAGCATCTCGCCGTTCAGCCATTGCCTGATCTTTGCAATCAGCCAGTCGCCGTCGTCCAGTGGCAGGTCGTGGCCGGCGGTTGGGTGGCTGGCCACGGGCCAGCGCCAGGCCTCGGCCATGCGCGTAGTGCAGACCGGGTCCACGAACTGGTCGGCCAGGCTTTGCAGGATCAGCACATGCTCGTGGGGGCGCGCATCCGGCGCGTGGTAGCTGGCGGCAGCCAGTATCTGGCGCAGCAGGTTGAAGCGGCTGGTGGGCTGCTCGCGGGCATAGCCAGCCCAGCGCCGGGCCAGCGCGTCCTTGTCGGGGTAGAGGTTGGTGGTGAGGTCGAGAATCAGTCGCTCGTGTTCCAGCGGGTTGCGGTTGAGCAGCAGGTCACGCAGCAGGGCCATGTAGTTGCTGGGGCGCAGGCGCTCGCTGAAGCGGCTCATGCCGCGCAGCGAGGTGTTGACAAGCACGGCCCGCTCGACTTCTGCCGGGTATTGCTCCATCCACTCGACCGCAGTCATGGCGCCCAGTGACAGGGCAAGCACATTGACCGGGCCCTGTATATTGAGCTGGTGCAGTTGGCGGCGCACGCTCTCGACCATGCCCGCGATAGTCGTCGGGCTGTGGCGGTCATACAGGCTGCCGTTGCCGGGCAGGTCGAGGGGAATGACGTCAACGCCGGGAAAAGCCGCCTTGAAGCGCTCGGGAAAGTCCTCCCAGTGCCGCTGCTGGCGGATCAGGCCGCGCAGGAATATCCAGCGTGTCGCAGGCATGGTGCCAAACCCTGTCTCAGTCCGTCTGACCACTTGGTCTTTTGACTATATAACAGGATATCCGCTTGCTGTGCGTGCTCTGTGTAACAGCGGGTAGCAAAAAAGGCCCTGCCGGAGTGGCAAGGCCAGGGCCTGTTGACAGGAGCTGCCAGCACAAACGGTCAGCGGGAGGCTTCACCGTCGAGACTGGCGCGGCCGGCGCCATGCAGGGTCAGGGCCAGCAGGCCACCGGCCATGGCGAAGTTTTTCATGAACATGATCTGGCTGATCTGGTCAGCGCCGTGGTGGAAAATGAAGGCGGCGATGATGCAGAACACGGCAAGACCCAGCGCCGCCAGACGGGTCTGGAAGCCAACGATCAGCGCCAGCCCGCCACCGACTTCGAGCGCGATAACAAAGGGCAGCAGGAAGCCGGGCACGCCCATGGCCTGCATATAGCCCTGGGTGGCCTCGTAGCCACCGATTTTACTGGAGCCGGCCAGCACGAAAATGGCGGCCAGCAGGATACGCACGACCAGGGCCAGCAGGGTGGCGATGGCCGGGGTGTTGACGCTGTCGGCGACCGCCTTGTTGATGCTTTTGAAGAAATTCATGATGCAATACTCCGATTGGGCCGGCGCCTGTATCTGGTCTGTGCTGCCCCGGGCCGGCCGGAGGCTTGTCAGGGATGAGTTTGCCCCGCCGCGCAAAAAGTACGGCAAAGGCAAACGGTTTACGGATTCAGCGGGTAAGCTGCGCTTTAGACAATCCTGGCAAACTCTTCAAAGCTCGGGCGCGGGCTGCGCGGGAAGAGCTTGCTGTGGTCGCCATAGCCCAGGTTGATGAGGAAGTTCGACTTGACCTTGGTGCCGGCAAAGAAGGCTTCATCGACCTTGGCATTGTCAAAGCCCGACATGGGGCCGGTGTCCAGCCCCAGCGCGCGGGCGGCCAGCAGCAGGTAGGCGCCCTGCATGGAGGCGTTGCGGAAGGCCGATACGTCGATCAGCGGCTGATTGCCCACAAACCAGGAGCGGGCGTCGGCATGCGGAAACAGGCGCGGCAGGTGTTCGTAAAACTCGTGGTCGGTCGCCACGATCACGGTGACCGGCGCGGCCATGGTTTTTTCCAGGTTGCCCGGTGCCAGGGTCGGCCGCAGCTTTTCCTTGCCTTCAGGGGTTTTCACGAACACGTAGCGCGCCGGCTGCATATTGGCCGAGGTCGGGCCCATGACGGTCAGCTTGAACAGTTCATGCAGCAGTTCTTCGCTGACGGGCTTGTCGAGCCAGCCATTGTGGGTGCGGGCTTCCAGAAACAGTTGGTTCAGTGCTTCATGATTAAGTGGGGTGGACATGGTATTGCTCCTTTGATCCGGCGCAGCATGCGCTCAGGGTAAGTCAAACAACAAAAATTCAGCGTCTTGCAGGGCCTTGAACTCCAGCGCGGTGGTGGCCCTGATTTCGGCGCCATCGCCTGGCTGCAACAGCTGCCCGTTCAGCGTGAGCTGGCCCTTGATCAGCTGCACATAGCCAGTACGGGCTTGCAATTCGTGGGTGAGATCATCGGCAGCCTGCAGGCGTCCGCGATAAATACGCGCGTCCTGCCGGATTTGCAGCGAGCCTTCGGCGCCATCGGGCGACACCACCAGCCGCAGTCCCTTGCTGTCGGCAAACAGTTCCTGCTGGTAACGGGGCGTGGCATTTTCCACGTTCGGGAACAGCCAGATTTGCAGCAACTCCAGCTCACCTGCGTCGCGGTTGTATTCGCTGTGGGTGATGCCGGTGCCGGCACTCATCAACTGGAATTCCCCGGCGGCAATGCGCGCCTTGTTGCCCATGCTGTCGGTGTGGCTGACCGCGCCCCGCAGCACATAGGTGAGGATTTCCATATTGTTGTGCGGGTGCAGGCCAAAGCCGGTAAAGGGCTTGATCACATCCTGGTTGATCACGCGCAGGGCAGACACCCCCATGTGGCGCGGGTCTTGATAGGATGAAAAAGAGAAGCTGTGATAGCTGTCCAGCCAGCTCCCGGTCATATGACCGCGATCTTCACTTTTACGAATGGTGATCATCTTTGCCTCCGCTACCGTCAGTGCTCATGTATGAGCCGCCTGCTTGTATGAGGCTACTGTAGTATTGTTGGCGTTTACAGATTAGTCCGTATTTTCGGGATAGACTGTTGCTTTTGAAGTAACAACTACTGCTTGCCCCGCCCGGCTGCTTTGTACTGGCGGGCGGGCTACTATCAGGCAGGCCCGGCGATCAGGCAGGTTCAGCGTAGCGGGGATTCAGGCTCAGGAGTTTGCGTCGGCGTGAGGGTTGCAGCAGGGCGGTGCTAAGGCAAGGAGGGCTGGCTTCGGGACGGCCCAGGTAGTAGCCCTGAAGGAGACCAATGCCGAGGCCCTTGAGCGTGTCGTATTCGGCGGCTGTTTCCACGCCCTCGGCAATCACCTGGCAGCCAATGCGCTGGGCGATACCCAGGATAAAGCGCACAAACTCGCGCTTGATACGGTCCTGGTGCACGCCCGCCACGAAATGGCGGTCGATCTTGACGTAGTCGGGTCGCAGTTCGGACCACAGTTTGAGCCCCGAATAGCCGGTGCCCAGGTCATCCATGGCGATTTGCAGGCCCATGCTGGCATAGTGCCGGGTGGCCAGGGTGAGCAGGCTGATATCCTGCATGGGGTAGCGTTCCGACAGCTCGATCACGACCCGGCGCGAATCCAGGCCATACTGCTCCAGCAGGCGTATGGTCTGGCCGGAGTGGTGATGGCGGTCGAGCAGGGCCATGGGGCTGATATTGAGAAAGAGCTTGCCGGGCAGGCCCAGGAGTACAAACTGCTGGATGGCCAGTTCGCGGCAGAGCATTTCCAGGCGCAGCAGCTGGCCGTTTTCCTGAGCGGCGGTGAACAGGGTGTAGGCGTCGTGCAGGCCCGAGCCTTCAGGCCCGCGCACCAGGGCCTCAAAGCCCAACTCGGCGCCCAGGGTGGTGTTGACGATGGGTTGGAACAGAATGTGTAGATCGCGCTGGAACAACAGACGCTCTAATTCGGCGGCCGGCATGGACATGACTACAAACCTCTTTAGAATTGAGCTTGCTCCCTGCCCTGAATTCCCGGTCACGTCAGAGCCAAGCTACGCGACAAATATTGCTTGCAGATTAAAGCTCCGGGGAGATTGCCATATATTCGTCGGAATTCAAACCATCCGGCGCAGCGCCCAGTTAGTGTTAACAGGCTTCAGGAGAAACCATGCCATCGCCAGCCGCGCAACACTTCCGCACCTGCCACCTTTGTGAGGCCATGTGCGGGGTGGTCATTGAGCACCGTGATGGCGAGGTGCTCTCCATCAAGGGCGACAAGGACGACCCCTTCAACCGTGGCCATATCTGTCCCAAGGCCGTGGCCCTGAAAGACCTGCACGAAGACCCCGACCGCCTGCGCCGCCCGCTCAAGCGCGTCGGCAAGGACTGGGTCGCCATCAGCTGGGAGCAGGCCTGCGACGAGGTCGAGGCCGGACTCAAGCGGGTGCAACAGCAATACGGGCGTGACGCCGTGGGCGTCTATATCGGCAACCCCACCGCCCATAATACCGGCGCCCTGCTCATGCTGGCGCCGCTGCTGGCCACCTTGCGCACGCGCAACCGCTTCAGCGCCACCTCGGTAGACCAACTGGCCAATATGCTGGCCAACTTGCAAATGTTCGGCCATCAGGGCCTCTTTCCGATTCCCGACCTTGATCGCAGCGACTTCCTGCTCATGCTGGGCGCCAACCCGGCGGCCTCCAATGGCAGCATCATGTCGGCCGGCAATGTCATGCAGCGCATCAAGGGCATCAGCGAGCGCGGTGGTCGTGTGCTGGTGCTGGACCCGCGCCGCAGCGAGAGCGCCGAAAAGGCCGATGAACACTGGTTTATCCGTCCCGGCACCGATGTGTTTTTTCTGGCGGCGCTGATCAACGTGCTGTTTGCCGATAATCTCCTGCGCCTGCGGCATCTGGATGGCATGACGGCCGGTGTCGAGGAGTTGCGTGCCGCGCTGGCGGAGTTCACGCCGGAGGCCGTGGCCGGTATCACCGGCATTTCGGCAGAAAAAATCCGCCTGCTGGCCCACGAGTTTGCCGGGGCCGACAGGGCTGTGTGCTATGGCCGCATAGGCACCTCGGTGCAGGAATTTGGCGGCCTCAGCACCTGGCTGATTTACTGCGTGAACGTGCTCACCGGCAATCTGGACCGCGAGGGCGGGGCCATGTTTACCCATCCTGCCATTGATCTGGTGGGCCTGAGTGCTGGCGTGGCAGCCGTGCGTGGCAGTTACGATACCTACCGTTCCCGCCTGCGCGGTCTGCCGGAGTTTGGCGGCGAGTTGCCGGTGGCGGCGCTGGCCGAGGAGATGACGACGCCCGGCCCCGGCCAGATTCGCGCGCTGATCACCCATGCCGGCAATCCCGTGCTGTCCACACCCAATGGCCGCCAGTTGGACACGGCCCTTGAAGGCCTGGACTTCATGGTGGCCATCGATATTTACCTGAACGAAACCACGCGCCACGCCAATATCATTTTGCCGCCCACCGGGCCGCTGGAGCACGGCCATTTTGATCTGGCGCTGAATCTGGTGGCGGTGCGTGACACCGTGAAATATTCGCCGCCCCTGTTTGATGCGCCGCCTGACAGTCGCCACGACTGGCAGATCATGCTGGAGCTGATCGTGCGCCTGAATGCGCGCAATGGCTTTGAGCGCAGCCTCTGGCGCGGCTTGCAGGGTGTTGTCGAAAACCTGGGTATGGAGGGTCTGCTGGACTGGATGCTGAGCATGGGGCCGCGCGGCCGCCAGCTGCGTCCGCTCAGTCGCCTCGACCATCTGCTCAACGAATTCCTGCTGACCGGCAGACTGTATCAGGGGGCCAAAAAGCTGCTCGGCAGCCTCGTGGAAAGGCGCGCCGGCCTGCACGCGCTGCTGCAATCCACCGCCTTGTTCAGCCCCCGGCGGCAGGGCTTGAGCATGAAGGTGCTAAAGGAAAATCCGCATGGCATTGACCTCGGACCGCTGCAAACTTCCTTTCCCGAGCGCCTTTGCACAGTGAACCGAAAGATTGAACTGGCGTCGGCCATTTACCTCAACGACTTGCGGCGGGCCAGCGCGCGCCTGCACGAGGGCCTGGACCCGGATGGCTTCCTGATGATCGGGCGACGCCATGTGCGTAGCAATAATTCCTGGCTGCACAATTCACACCGCCTGATTAAGGGTAAGAACCGCTGCACGCTTATGCTGCACCCGGTCGATGCGGCGCGCCTGGGGGTGGAGGAGGGCGAGTTGATGCAGGTTATTTCCGAGGTGGGCGCCATCGAGCTGCCGGCAGAAATCACCAGCGATATCATGCCCGGCGTGGTCAGCGTGCCGCATGGTTTTGGCCATAATCGCGCTGGCATCCAGCTCAATGTCGCCAGCCGTGCCGCTGGTGTCAGCATGAACGATATTACGGATGAGCAGGTGGTTGACTCACTGACGGGCGTGGCCGTGCTGAATGGTCTGCCGGTGCGGGTTGAAGCAGTGCAGGGCAAGGAAAAGCAAAAAGACATTGAACTGGTCAGCGCGGAGTAGGGCGGCAGTATTTCGCACAAGACTTCGTACAGGCGGCCAATTCGGCGGGTTGCACTCGCCCAACAAAAAAACGGGAATAATTCATGTCAAACCACATTCTTTCCGAGCTGTTGGGGGCACTGGCAGAGGAGACCGGCGAAGTCAGCCAGCTGCTGTTGGCAAAAACGCTGAAGGTTTCACAGTCAACGGTGACCAGCTGGCTGGGTGGCGCCACGCCCAGCCGTGCCAATATGCGGAAGATCCTCACCTATTTTCGTGATTTCACGGCGGCCTCGCTGGTCATGCCGGTGCTGGAGTACAAGGCCATCGCGCCCGTCAAATCCGGCCGCACCTGGGCGCTGACCAAGGTAGAGGAAGATATCGCGCTATTGCACGCCTGCATGCTGCACAGGCCGGGGCTTTTCCTGCTTTATGACAGCACCGGTAGCGCCATTTTCCTGGGCAAGAGCGAAAGCTGTCTTTATACCGAAACCCGGAAGCGCCTGGGTGATCACTCCAATCGCCCCTTTTTTTCACCCAACCGGAACAAGCCGCCCCATATCGGCGAGCTGGCCAGTTATATTTCGGTTTATGAGGTGTCGGTGCTGGCAGCCCTCGACAATATCGAGGCCTTTATGCTGCGGGCTTTTGGCAACAATCTGTTGAATGAAGACGCGGGAAATTTCAAGGCGAGTATCAAGCGCGGCATTTGATGTGTCGTGAAAAATTGCACGCAATAAAAAACCACCGGAAGGTGGTTTTTTATTGGCAGAGCGACAGCCTTATTTTGAAACCGTCAACGCCATGGGGTTGGGCATGACATCGGCAATACGCCGCACGCGCGATTCCAGCTCATGGCTGTTGTCGGCGGTCACGGTGATGTGGCCCAGCTTGCGGCCTTCGCGCTCTTCCTTGCCGTAGAGATGCAGGTGGGCGTCGGTGGTGCGCAGGATTTCTTCGGTGCGCGGGTGTATGCCGATGATATTGATCATCGCCGACAGCTTTTCCGTGGTGGTCGAGCCCAGCGGCAGGCCGGCAACGGCGCGCACATGGTTTTCAAACTGCGAGCAATGCGCGCCTTCAATCGTCCAGTGCCCGGAATTGTGCACCCGTGGCGCCGTTTCATTGGCGAGCAGACCGTGGCGGGTTTCAAACAATTCCAGCGTCAGCGCGCCCACATGCTCCATCTCGCGCAGTACGGCGGAAATATAGCGTTCAGCGGCCAGTTGGGTGTCATTGTCCACGAAAGGTGCCGGGGCAATCGAGTGGCTGAGAATGCCGCGATGGTGGGCGTTTTCGGTGAGTGGGTAATACACCGTGTCACCCTTCTGACCACGTACCGCAATAATGGAAAGCTCGCGCTTGAACTGCACGAACTCCTCCGCGATCAAGGGCGACTGCGAGCCGAGAGCAGCCCATGCCTCGGTAATCTGCTCGGGATTTTTCAGCAGGAACTGGCCCTTGCCGTCATAACCCATGGTCACGGTTTTCAGTACCAGTGGCAGGCCCAGCTTGCCAACTGCGTGCCGCAGTTGTTCTTCGCTGCGAACTTCCTCGTAACGGGCGGTGGGAATATTCAGCGCCTTGAACATCTGCTTTTCATTGATGCGGTTTTGCGAAATCGCCAGTGATTTAACGCCGGGAAATACCGGCTTTTTTTCTGCAATACGCTCGACCCAATGCGTGGGAATGTTTTCAAACTCGTAGGTGAAAACATCGGCCGAGGCGATAAAGGCGTCGAGGCTGGCGTCGCTGTAGTCGGCATCGCCAAAGCGGCTGCCCAGGTGATTGGCAGGGCAATCGGGGTTGTTGTCAAAGAAGGTGAAGGCCAGGTTCAGCGGGTAGCCGGCCAGCGCCATCATGCGGCCCAGTTGGCCACCGCCCAGCACGCCAATCTTGAGCGGCTTCATTCCGTGACCCCCGGAATGGGGTGGGCCAGCACCTTGTCGGTCTGGTTGTCGCGAAACAGTTCGATGGCGTCCAGGAACTCCGGGTGTTGCAGCGCCAGGATCTGGGTGGCTAGCAGGGCGGCGTTGATGGCGCCGGCCTTGCCGATGGCGAGGGTGCCCACGGGCACGCCACCGGGCATCTGCACGATGGAGAGCAGGGAGTCGAGCCCGTTCAGGGCCTGCGACTGCACCGGCACGCCCAGCACCGGCAGGCTGGTCTTGGCGGCACACATGCCAGGCAGGTGGGCGGCGCCACCAGCCCCGGCGATGATGACCTGTATGCCACGGGCGCGGGCACTCTCGGCGTAGGCAAAGAGCTTGTCGGGCGTGCGGTGGGCGGAGACGACCTCGGCCTCAAAGGGCACGTTCAGCGCGGTCAGGGTGTCGGCGGCGTGCTGCATAGTCGCCCAATCCGACTGCGAGCCCATGATGATGCCAACCAGTGCTTTCATAATACCTGTGCTTCCCGGCGGAAAAGCCGCCTATTTTGAGCTTTCGTTACCGGATGTCAAACCAAGTTATCGGGATGGGCGGGTGTTGGGCAGTTTTGGGGGTGGTGGACCCTGCTTTGCCGGGGGTATGAGCGGTAGGGTGCGCTGTGCGCACGCGTGCGGAGGTTGATATGAACGATGATTCGGTTGGGTAGCAGGCAGGGTTACGCGTGCGCACAGCGCACCCTGCCGCCATTTTTTGCCAGCGTCTGGCAGGCTGGGGGGCGGGAAAAAGGGATTATGATTGTAAGTGATTACTTACTCGATGAGCCTTGTGACGAGCAGTTCGACCTACTTCTGCACAATCAGATCAATAATGGCGGCAATCAGCCCCATGACAAGCACAGTGACCAACATCCAGCCCATGAACTTCCACATGGGTTTCCAGCTTTCCGGCATGGGTTCGCGCGGCAGCTCGTCCATCAGCTAACTCCTGAACATGAAATACACAGCCCCGAGCATACAGCAGCCGGCCCAGAGATAGTCCAGCTTCATGGGCTCCTTCATGTAGAAGACCACGAAAGGCACGAAGACCGACAGGGTAATCACCTCCTGCAGGATCTTCAATTGCCCCGGTGTTAACGTGGCATGGCCGATACGGTTGGCCGGCACCGCCAGGCAGTATTCAAAGAAGGCGATGCCCCAGCTGGCCACCACGGCCAGATACCAGGGCTTGCCGCCCAGCGTCTTCAAGTGGGAATACCAGGCAAAGGTCATGAAGATATTGGAGCAGACCAGCAGCAGGGCGGTTTGCAGGGCAACAGGCATGGGTGCGATCCGGCGTGGCAAAGCGGCCATTTTGGGCCGGGCAGGGCGAGGCCGCAAGTAACAGCTCGTGACGCGGACGGCAGTCTTTGCGAGAATGGCCGACTTTGCAGGGCCCCTTTCCGGCACGCCCAATGAGCTTGTTCATGCGTATTCATATCCTCGGTATCTGCGGCACCTTCATGGGCTCACTGGCCATTCTCGCCAAGGAGCTGGGCTACGAAGTCTCTGGCTCCGATGCCAACGTCTACCCGCCCATGAGCACCCAGCTGGAGGCCCAGGGCATCACCCTCATGCAGGGCTACAAGCCCGAGCATTTGCAGCCTCACCCTGACCTCGTGGTGGTGGGCAATGCCATGTCGCGCGGCAATGCGGCGGTGGAATACGTGCTCAACGAAGGCATTCCCTATACCTCCGGCCCCGGCTGGCTGGCGCAGCATGTCCTGCAGGGCCGCCATGTGATCGGCGTGGCCGGCACCCACGGCAAGACCACCACGACGACCATGGTGGCCTGGGTGCTGGAGCAGGCGGGCCTTGAGCCGGGCTTCCTGATTGGTGGTGTGCCCAAGGGCTTTGCCGCCTCGGCCCGGCTGGGTGGCGGCAAGTATTTCGTCGTGGAGGCCGACGAGTACGACTCGGCGTTTTTCGACAAGCGCTCCAAGTTCATCCACTACGCGCCGCGCACGGCCATATTGAACAATCTGGAGTTTGACCACGCTGATATCTTTGACGATCTCGACGCCATCAAGAAGCAGTTCCATCACCTCGTGCGCACCATTCCCGGCCAGGGCTGCATCCTGCTGCCGGACGACGACGCCAACCTCGCCGATGTGATCGCCAAAGGCTGCTGGACCCCGGTGGAGCGGCTGGCGCTCAAGCAGGGCGATGCCGTGCCCAGGGCCCTCTGGTATGCCGAGCCCGTCAGCGCCGACTGGTCGGCCTTTGCCGTCTATCAGGGCGGTGTCAGGCAGGGCGTAGTGGACTGGGGCATGACCGGGCTGCACAGCGTGCGCAACGGGCTGGCCGCCATCGCCGCCGCTGCCCATTGCGGCGTGGCGGCCCCGGTGGCCTGCGCGGCCCTGTCCTGCTTCGAGGGCGTCAAGCGCCGCATGGAAGTGGTGGGCGAGGTTGATGGCATCACCGTGTACGACGACTTTGCCCACCACCCCACGGCCATTGCCACTACCCTGGAAGGCCTGCGCAAAAAGGTCGGCAGCCGGAAAATTTGGGCGGTGATCGAGCCGCGTTCCAACACCATGCGCATGGGTGCGCACAAGGACAATCTCGCCGGCTCCACCGCCGCCGCCAGCAGCGTCATCTGGTACCAGCCCGCCGGGCTGGACTGGGACCTGGGGCCCCTCATCGCCGAGAGCCCGGTGCCGGCACAGGTGCTGGACAGCATCGACGGCATCATTGCACGACTGGTGCAGGAGGCAGAGCCCGAGGACGCCATCGTCATCATGAGCAATGGCGGCTTTGGCGGCATCCACCAGAAGCTGGTGACGGCCTTGCGGCAGACAAGGGCTGGCTCCAACTAAAGCACTGCGTTTATACTGCACACGGGAGATGGCATTCCTCCCCTGACAAACCGCCCCTGGGGCCGATGATGCCTACCTTGAACGCTGGCCTGTGTGCTGGCGGGTTGCCGGCTGGCGACAAGGTAGGCTATCAAGCCCTCCTGCTCTCCAGCCTTGGCTGGGGAAGCTTCTGTACGATGCATCCCTGATAGTGGCCACTTCCGGCCCGGCTTTTGCTGGCGCTACCTTTGTGGCCTTTTCTTGATCCTGAACAAGTGAGTACGACCATGCCCGGTATACAAATAATGGTCATCAGCCTTGGCGCCGCCCTTGGCGCCTGCCTGCGCTGGTGGCTGGGGCTCTTGCTGAATACCGTGTTTCCTACCCTGCCGCTGGGTACGCTGGCCGCTAACCTTACAGGAGGCTTCCTGATTGGCGTGGCGGTCGGGGTGTTCAGTCACCATCCCAGCCTGCCCAGCGAGTGGCGCTTGTTTGCCGTGACCGGCTTCCTCGGTGGCCTGACCACGTTTTCGACCTTTTCCGCCGAGGTGGTCAACCTGATCCTCAAGCAGCAGTACGGCTGGGCGCTGGGCACCGCCAGTATCCATGTCACCGGCTCTTTGCTGCTGACCATTCTGGGGATTTATACGGTGGCCTGGCTGAGGGTTTGAAAGGCCTGTTCATGTTCTCGGGAGGTGTATCGTGCAAGGCGTCTATCTGAAGTTTTACGTGCAGGAAAACCGCAAGCACCACCACATGCTGGCCTACGAGTGGATTCTGCACGCAGCCAAATCCATGGGCATACGCGGCGGCTCGGTGTTCCGCGCCATGGCAGGCTTTGGCCGCACCGGCGTGATACATGAGGACCATTTTATCGAGTTGGCAGGGGACTTGCCGCTGGAGGTGGTTTTTGCCCTGACCGAGGCGGAGGCCGATGCCCTGATCGAAAGAATCCGGGCGGAAAAGATGCCGCTGTTTTATGTGCGCATGGCGGCGGAGTTTGGGGTGTTGGGGGCTCAGCCTTAAAGGCCGCCGGTTTTAGTCCTCTTTTGCTGAGGAGGGGCAGGCACTGTAGGTTGGGCTGAGCGCAGCGAAGCCCAACACAGGCAGCTGCAAATTGGCCGCAGAGGTATATTTGCAGCGCGGTCACTCACCCCTACCCCTCTCCCGGAGGGAGAGGGGACATTTCACTTTTGCAGCAGTATCTCCGTCACTGCCAGCTCACGCAAAGTGGCAAACATAATCCAGCAGCGTCACCGTCTCGATTTCAAACGATGAATTCCCCGGCACCTTGAACGACTGGCCGCCCTGGTACTCCTTCCATTCACTCTCGCCCTTGAGCCGGATACGGCACAGGCCGGCATTCAATTCCATGATTTCCGGGGCGCCGGTGTTGAACACCAGGCTGGAGGGGAAGATCACGCCCACGGTCTTCTTGCTGCCATCGGCAAAAATCACGGTGTGGCTGATGCACTTGCCCTCAAAGTAAACATTGGCTTGCTTGACGACGCTGACATTGTCGAACTGGGTCATACAGGGGCTCCGGCAGGACTGAGGTTGGCTGAAAGCGGCGCATTCTAGCGCAAGCCGGGGGGCTTGGGTGCAACCATAACGTCACAAAAGATTCAATATCCGATCAAAAAAGAGACAGGGCACTGTCACAGCGCGGCTCCAGTATGGCGGACATGAAAACAAAACCCGCAGGAATACCGATTACAGGAGGAAGAACGACCATGTTGAGCGCACAGCAGCGGCCTCGGCACCTCAGATCTCTCCCCTACCACAAACTTCGTTCCCACGTAAAAACCGGCGACCTTGTCCTCTTCTCCGGGCGCACCTTGGCGGCGCGGCTGGTGCGGTGGTGGACGGGCTCGCCCTGGTCGCACATCGGCATCATCGTGCGGCTGCCGGAGTACGCCGACACCCCCATGCTCTGGGAGGCCACCCGCGCCAATACCGTGGCCGACATCCACCATGGCGTGATCATGGACGGTGTACAGCTGGTCTCGCTGGACGCCAAGGTAGCCAGCTACGCCGGCGACATCGCCGTGCGTCGCCTGCTTGACGTGCAGGCCAGCCGTGAGCGCTCGCAGCAGCTGGAAACCATGCTGCATGACTGGAGCCACCAGCCCTACCGCAACGTGGTCAAGAAGCAGCTGCAAGCCTGGTGGCTGGGCAAGGGGCATGAGCACACCCATATCTCCAGGGGGGGCTTCTGTAGCGAGCTGGTGGCCGAGGTTTACAAGCAGCTGCGCCTGCTGCCCGGCGACAAGCCCTCCATGCACTATGTGCCCAGTGACTTTGGCCCTGATGCGCCGCTGCCCCTCCTGCAAGGCCGCCTGTCGCCTGCTTATTTGCTGAACCTGTAAATGCGGTATAGTCAGGCCACTGTCGCTTGACCCGACCTTGTTGTTCCGACGCCACGAATTGCTGGCGCAAGCCTGCTCCACCCCGTTTGAATCCCTCCCGTAAATTCCTCAAAAAAACAACGCACTGCACGCTTCGGCAAACTGCAGGACAGCGCACATTTTTCTACAAAAAACCGTAATAAATTTCTTTAATTGCAGCGCGCCATGCGTTATGTTTTTGGCTTGCTGGCAGTGGTGGCAGGCCACCGGGAGGGCAGACATCGAAAAGCGCTAATACGATTATCGCCGGGTCTGATTCGCTCTTAAAAAATTGTATAAACACTGCCCCAGGTGCCAGCATGGAAGACACACAGAGTCTGCTCAAGAAAGCCTACGTCCTCGACACCAATGTCCTTATTCACGACCCCAATTCCCTGCTGAATTTCGAAGAGCACCGCGTCATCATTCCGATGACTGTCCTTGAAGAGCTCGACAAGCTGAAATCCGGCAAGGCCTCGGTATCGGCCGATTGCCGCGCCGCCATTCGTCTTATTGACTCCATCCTCGGTGAAGCGGAGCCCACGCAGATCCGTCAGGGCGTGCCCATCTGGCGAAAAATTACCCGCACACATATCGGCACGCTGTCGGTGCTGATGAATGCGGCGGAAAATTCCAAGAGTGAATATCTTTCCAACGAACTGAACGACAATAAAATCATCAACCAGCTGGTGACGCTGCAAGCCGCCGACCGCCTCACCAAGGTAGTGCTGGTCACCAAAGACATCAATATGCGCCTCAAGGCGCGCGCCTGCGGCCTCGCCTCCGAGGATTACCAGAACGACCAACTGGTGTCCGACATCAAGCAGATGTCCAAGGGCTATCTGCAAGTGCACGGCTCATTCTGGGATGGTGTCAACCGGGTCGATACCCGCCATGGCGCTGGCGAAACCCTGCACTTCCTGCAGCGCGACGCCATTCAGGAGCCCTTGTTCATCAACCAGTTCATTGTTGACGAGCAGGGCTTTGTGGGGCGCGTGCGTGAAATTGACCAGGAAAAAATCGTGTTGCTCGATATTCCGCGTGAGCAGCTGATGGGGCAATCGGCCTGGGGCCTTGCGCCGCGCAATATCCATCAGGCCATGGCCTTGAACCTGCTCCTGGACCCCACCGTGCACCTGGTGTCGCTCACCGGGCCAGCGGGCTCGGGAAAAACCATTCTGGCGCTGGCAGCCGCCATTGAAATGTCCATCGAGGACAAGCGCTTCAACAAGATCATCGCGACCCGCTCGACGCCCCCGCTGGCGGAAGAGCACGGCTTTCTGCCGGGCACCGAGGAAGAAAAAATGGACCCCTGGCTGGGGGCCATTTCCGACAATATCGAGGCCCTGCATATCAATGATGCCAGCCCGCAGGGCTCCATCGAATATGTGCGGGAAAAAGCCAATATCCAGTTCAAGGCCCTGAATTATATTCGTGGCCGCAGCTTCCAGAAGGCGCTGATCCTGATCGACGAGTGCCAGAACCTGACCCCGCACCAGATGAAAGCCATCATCACCCGTGCCGGCGAGGGCTCCAAGGTGGTCTGCCTTGGCAATCTGGCGCAGATCGACACGCCCTACCTCAGCCCCACCAGCTCCGGCCTCACCTATATGTGTGAGCGCTTCAAGGGCTTCCGGCATGGCGGGCATTTGCAGCTGCACGGTATCCCGCGCTCTGTGCTGGCGGAGTATGCGGAAACCAATCTTTGATGAGCGCCTGACTGCCGGGCCGCTACGGCCCGGCAGTCAACAGGCTGCTTTGGTCCCGCTTGTCTTGAGTGCAGCCCGTTATCTCTGCTAGGGTCGGTGTTTTCCTGCTGATGGAACACCGCATGACCCCGGCCGAAGAAAAACACATCGCCTACCGCGCCTTCCTCATCCGCTGCTGGCCCGTGGCGGGTACCCTGCTGCTGGGCCTGACGTTGACGCTGTTCTGGTACCTCTACCAGCACTATCCCCTCTATGTGAATCAGGAATACCTGCTCGATCAGCTGCGTGCCTACAAGGTCGACAATGACACTCTCGACCGTATGGCGGTCATGGGTAATATGGCTTTTGTCGCCTGTGGCGCCTTCATCATCATCGTCCTGCTGCTGATTTCCATGGCACTCTGGAAGGAGTACAAGCTGATCCGCATCATCCGCGAGCAGGCGGAGGAATTGGCGGCCCTCCGCGAGGAGCTGATGCTTGCATCGGCCAGGCTTGACGCGGCCAGTCCGGCTGAAGAGCACTGACATGAGCTTCAAGGATCACTTTTCCAGCGTCGCGGCCGCCTACGCCAACTACCGCCCCAGCTACCCGGCGGAGCTTTTTGCCTGGCTGGCAGCACAGTGTGCAGGGCATGCCCTTGCCTGGGACTGTGGCACGGGCAGCGGTCAGGCGGCACAGGGTCTCGCGCCGCATTTCCAGGCGGTGATCGCCACCGACGCCAGCGCCGCCCAGATAGCGCAGGCCAGTGGGCCGGCCAATGTCCGCTTTGCCGTGGCGCCGGCTGAGCACAGCGGTCTGGAGCCGGCCTCGGTCGACCTGCTCGTGGTCGCGCAGGCCGTGCACTGGTTTGATCTGGGCGCCTTTTATGCCGAGGCTCGGCGGGTGCTGCGGCCCGATGGCCTTGTCGCCCTGTTGACCTACTCCGCACACAGCGTCAATCCCGAGATCGACGGGCCTTCCGGCGTTTTCTACCGGCATACCGTGGGGGCGTACTGGCCACCCGAGCGCAAGCTGGTGGAAAACGCCTACCGCGATCTGCCCTTCCCGTTCACGGAACTGCAAACTCCGGCGTTTACCCTGACGGCGGAGTGGGATTTGCAGCAGTTCCTGGGTTATCAGGCCACCTGGTCGGCCACCAAGCGTTATCAAGAGGCTACCGGTAATGACCCCATGCCTGCGCTGGCCGTAGCGCTGGCGCCCGCGTGGGGCCCGCCTGAGCAATGCCGTACTGTGCGCTGGCCCTTGGCCCTGCGGCTGGGGCGGCTGACCTGAGCCGGTGACTGACGCAAAATCCCTCCAAATAGAGTCTTGATTGCAGGGGGCTTTGCCATTACCCTTCGCATTCTTTCGGGGGGTGTCTGTCTGCAGCCTGCCTCCCGACAACTTGTGAAGCCTCTAGCTGCCCGCCGCTACTCTGGTGTGGTGTGGTCTAGGGGCTTTTGTCATTTTTTCCTGTTAATGACGGTTGCCTGCCATGCGCTTATCCGACTACTGCACCGATGCTGAATGGAAGAAGGTCAAGGAATTCGCTGACACCAAGGAGACTCCCTTTCTGGTGATTGATCTTGAGATCATCAAGCAGAAATACGAAGAGTTGACCACCTGTTTCCCCATGGCCAAGGTGCACTACGCGCTCAAGGCCAATCCCGGTGCGCCCGTCATCGAGCTGCTGCGCGACATGGGCTCCAGCTTTGACATTGCCTCGATCTATGAGCTGAACAAGGTGCTGGAGGGCGGCGTCAACCCCGACCTCATCTCCTACGGCAATACCATCAAGAAAGCCGCGCACATCAAGTACGCCTACGACAAGGGCGTGCGCCTGTATGCCACCGACTCCAAGGCCGACCTGCAGAACATCGCCGAGCATGCGCCCGGCTCCAAGGTCTTCGTGCGTATCCTGGTGGAAGGCGGCGAAACCGCTGAGTGGCCGCTGTCGCGCAAGTTTGGCTGCCACCCCGACATGGCCGTTGACCTGCTGGTGCAGGCCAAGAACCAGGGCCTGATTCCCTATGGCATCTCCTTCCACGTGGGCTCCCAGCAGAAGGATATCGCCGTGTGGGACGCCGCCCTGTCGAAAGTGAAGTACATGTTCGACTGGATGAAGTACGAGGAAGAGATCGAACTGAAGATGATCAATATGGGTGGCGGCTTCCCGGCCAACTATATTTCCGAAGTGAACCCTATCCAGACCTACGCCGAAGAAATCCTGCGCTACCTGCACGACGACTACGGCGACGAGCTGCCGGAAATCATCCTGGAGCCGGGCCGTTCGCTGGTGGGCGAGTCCGGCGTGCTGGTGTCGGAAGTGGTGCTGATTTCGCGCAAGTCGCGTACCGACCTCAAACGCTGGGTGTATATCGACGTAGGCCTGTTCCAGGGCCTGATCGAAACCCTGGGCGAGTCGATCAAGTACCCGATCTACACTGACAAGATGGCCAGCCGGCCGGAAGAGGGCAGTGTGGTGCTGGCCGGGCCGACCTGCGACTCTACCGACATCATGTATGAAAACGTCAGCTATCAGCTGCCGCTGAACCTGGCCGTGGGCGACCGTCTGTACTGGCTCACCACCGGGGCTTACACCAACTCCTACAGCTCGGTGGAATTCAACGGCTTTCCGCCGCTGAAGACGTATTACATCGGCTGAGTGGTTTGGGCTGGCATAACGCATGAAAAATGCAGCTTCGGCTGCGTTTTTTATTGGCAATTTGAAGCCTGCGTACTGTCAGCAGAAGACAGTAGCCATTTCCACTGTAGTCAATTTCGTCATTCCCGCGCACGCGGGCATGACGGAGAAATATCAGGGTTTTGTGGTGTAACCGGGAAGATCAGGTCTGGGTAGGCGGAATGCCCTGCGTGGTACTGGGGCGCCGTTTTCTTGCCGCCGCAACGGACGTCATCAGCTCAGGCCACATCCGCCGCCTGCTTGCCAGCCTGCTCCGCCTCACGTGCCGCTGCCCGCATATCGCTTTCAAACAGGTTTTCCAGCTCCTCCATGGACTCGCGGGCGGTTTCCACCAGCTTGGCTTCGTCCTGGTAAATGGCGTGCTGGCGCAGTAGCAGGCGATTATCGTATTCGCGGAAGGTGCTGATGCTGCGGGCTGCGCGCGCCTCGGGAAAACCAAGGCCCAGCAGCACCTTTTCGGCGAGATCGAGGCTGGACAGGTAGGTTTCGCGGTTGACCACTTTCACGCCGACATCCATGAGCTGGTAGGCGTGGGTGCGGTCGCGGGCGCGGGCGTAGATTTGCACATGGGGGAAGTGGCGGCGCACAGCCTCGGCGGTGCGGATGGAGTCATTCACATCGTCCATGGCGAGCACGAATATTTTGGCGCGGGCCATGCCGGCGGCGTGCAGCAGCTCAATATTCGCCGGGTTGCCGTAATACACGTTGTTGCCGAAGCGGCGCACAAAGTCCACCTGACGGGCGCTGGCCTCCAGCGCGGTAAAGCCGATCTTGTGCATACGCAGCACACGGGCCACGATCTGCCCGAAACGGCCAAAGCCGGCAATGATTACCGGATGATTGTGATCTTCCACGGTGTCATAGGCGCGGGCCTCACCGCTGTTCATGGCGGGCGCCAGCCAGCGCTCGACCGCCATCATGGCCAGCGGCGTCAGTGCCATGGACACCGTTACCACCAGCGTCAGGGTGGCCATCATTTCCTCGGGCATGAGGTTTTCGCCCAGCGCGGCGGTAAACAGCACAAAGGCAAATTCACCGCCCTGCGCCAGCGTGGCGCCGAGCTGCACGGTCGATTGCCAGGAGCTGCCATTGAGGCGGCCGACCCCGACCAGCACCGTAAACTTCACCAGCATCAGCCCCAGCGCCATGCCGAAAATCAGCAGGGGGCTTTGCACCAGCAGGTGCAGGTCGGCGCTCATGCCCACAGTGATGAAAAACAGGCCCAGCAGCAGGCCCTTGAAGGGCTGGATATTGGCTTCAAGCTCATGCCGGTACTCACTGTCGGCCAGCAGCACACCGGCCAGAAAGGAACCCAGTGCCATCGACACGCCCATATGCTGCATCAGCATGGCAATGCCCAGCACGATGAACAGGGCCAGCCCGGTAAACAGCTCAACGATGCCGCTGGTGGCCACCAGCCGGAACACCGGCCGCATCAGGACGCGGCTGGAGACAATGATGACGCCGAAAACGACGAAGATTTCCAGCAGGTGCAGCCAGCTGTGCGGGTGCGCCCGTTGGCCGGCCAGCACCGGCACCACCGCCAGCAGGGGAATGACGGCCATGTCCTGGAACAGCAGGATGGCAAAGGCCTCGCGCCCGTGGCGGGCGGTCAGCTGTTTTTTTTCCGCCAGCAGTTGCAGCACGAAGGCGGTGGACGACATGGCAAGGCCAAAGCCCGCCACGATGCTCACCGCCTGACTATAGCCGGCCAGCAGGCCAATGCCGGTGAGTACCAGCCCGGTGGCGACCATTTGCAGGGAGCCAAGACCAAACACATTACGCCGCAGCACCCACAGGCGTGAGGGCTGCAACTCAAGGCCGATGATGAAGAGCAGCATCACCACGCCATATTCGGCCACATGCATGATATGGCCGGTGTGGGGAATCAGGTTGAGCAGATTGGGGCCGAGTAACATGCCGGTGGCGAGATAGCCGAGTACGGCGGCGAGCCCAAGGCGCTTCAGCAGCGGTACGACCAGCAGGGAACAGCCGAGAAACAGCGCGATTTGCTCTAAAAAGACCGACATGATACATCCCGTTGGGAAAACACAGCGCGGCGGCCCAGGACCGATTGCCGACCGTATTTTCGTGCTCTGCCCAGCTTGCCCCAGTTGCCGTTTGACAGCAAACGCATGATGGGCGGATGCTGTTACCGTTTTTGCAAGCGCAGAATACCCGCAAAATAATTGCTATAGGGATATCACATCATGGCCCAGCTCTACGCCGATAATTCACTGTCGATTGGTAACACGCCGCTGGTGCGGCTCAACCGTGTCACCGGCAGCAATGCCCAGGTTTACGCCAAGATCGAGGGCCGCAATCCGGCGGGCTCGGTCAAGTGTCGCATTGGCGCCAGCATGATCTGGGACGCCGAAAAGCGTGGCCTGCTGAAGCCCGGCATGGCCATCGTCGAGCCCACCTCGGGCAATACCGGCATCGCGCTCGCGTATGTGGCCGCCGCCCGAGGCTACCCGCTGACCCTGACCATGCCCGCCTCGATGAGCCTGGAGCGGCGCAAGGTGCTTAAAGCCTTGGGCGCCACCCTGGTATTGACCGAGCCGGCCAAGGGCATGAAGGGTGCGGTGGACAAGGCTATCGAAATTGCCGCCTCCAATCCCGGGCACTATTTCATGCCGCAGCAGTTCGAGAACCCGGCCAACCCGGCCATACACGAACAGACCACCGGCCCGGAAATCTGGCGCGATACCGACGGCGCCATCGACATCTTCATTGCCGGCGTCGGCACTGGCGGCACCATCACCGGGGTGTCGCGCTACATCAAGAAAACGCAGGGCAGGGCCATCACCTCGATTGCGGTGGAGCCGACCGCCTCGCCGCTCATTACCCAGACCCGTGCGGGCCTGCCGCTGGCGCCAGCGGCGCACAAGATACAGGGCATAGGCGCCAACTTCGTGCCGGGCAATCTCGATATTTCACTGGTCGATGCCGTGGAAACCGTCAGCAACGACGAGGCCATCGACTATGCCCGACGCCTGATGCGGGAAGAGGGCATACTCGCCGGCATATCCTGCGGTGCGGCGGTTTGTGCCGCTGCCCGCGTGGCGGCCCGGCCCGAAAATGCCGGCAAGCTGATCGTGGTAGTGCTGCCGGACTCCGCCGAGCGCTATCTTTCCACCCCGCTGTTTGACGGCATTTTCACCGAACAGGAAATGGTGCAATAGCATGACAATCGCCTGTTGGTGTGTGCTGGTGGCCATCATGCTGCCCTATGTCTGGTTCGGTGTTTCCAATGCCAAAGGCAAGGGTAAGCGCAATAATCACTATCCGCGTGATTTTGCCCAGTCAGCAGAGGGCATCGCCAAGCGTGCTTTTGGTGCCCACCTCAATGCCTTCGAGGCCCTGCCGGCCTTTGCGGCGGCGGTTATCATTGCCCAACTGGCGGGCCATGCCTCGCAGAACTGCATCAATGGGCTCGCGCTGGCCTGGGTGGTCTTGCGTATCTTTCATGGCGTGTTTTACCTGGCCGACAAGGGCGGGCCGCGCTCGATGGTCTGGTTTGGTGCTTTGGCCTGCGTGGTGGGGCTCTTTGTCGTCAGCGCTTAAACAAGGCTTTCCTCGTCCCCGGGGGGCGTTATAATGCCCCCCAGTTTTTCACCCCGATTTCAGCAGAGAGCCCACCATGAGCTACAACAAGATTCCGGCCGGCAAGGATGTGCCGAACGATATTTATGTCGTCATCGAGATTCCGGCCAACCATGCCCCCATCAAGTATGAGATCGACAAGGACTCCGAGACCCTGTTCGTGGACCGCTTCGTGGGCACGGCCATGTTCTACCCGGCCAACTACGGCTATATCCCCAACACCCTGTCTGAAGACGGCGATCCCCTTGACGTGCTCGTGGTCACCCCTTACCCGGTAGCCCCCGGCTCCGTGATCCGCTGCCGCCCGGTGGGCAAGCTGAACATGGAAGACGAATCCGGCATCGACACCAAGCTCATCGCTGTGCCGCACGACAAGCTCACCCCGTTGTACAAGCACGTGAAGGAATACAGCGACCTGCCGGAGCTGCTCATCAAGCAGATCGGCCACTTCTTCGAGAACTACAAGGCGCTGGAGCCGGGCAAGTGGGTCAAGCTCAGCGGCTGGGAAGGCAGCGAGGCCGCCAAGGCCGACGTGCTCAAGGCGATTGAAGCCGCCAAGTAAGCCTGCCTGCATCAAAAGCCCGCCGCTGGCGGGCTTTTTGTCTGACAACTCTCTCCGGTAAAACCCCGATTTTCCCCCCGCTGAAAACAGTGACCATGCATTCTGTCCGGCAAGTCATCCAAATATCGAAAAAATCCCTATGGATTGTCAGACTGTTTGACGATTTACCGCTTGCGCCCGCATTTCCCTCCCTATAATCGGCTGCATAGGGTCCATGGTGGACTTGCACCGGATCCGACCTTCTTTTACCGCAAACAGCCTCCCGGACTGGTTTGCACGGACTTAACCACTAGCATTGCTTATCAAGGAGTTGGAAAAATGGGCGAACTCAAGACGCTGTCTGAAGAACAAACCAAGCTGGTCGAACGTGTAAAGAGCATTGGTCAGCAGGTGCTGCTGGCCAATCTGGGCCTCGTGGCCAAGATTGAAACCGAAGGCCAGAAGCAGATCGACAAGCTGCTGGCTGCCGGTGGCAAGGTTCGCGGCGAAACCCCGACGACCAAGCCCCTGCTGGCTGCTTTCGGCCTGATCGAAGTGCTGAAGGAAGAAGCCCTGAAGCTGAAAGACGAAGCCCAGAAGCTGAACACCGATGCCCTGAAGGCCCAGTTCGAAGAACTGAAGACCCAGATCACCTCCCTCAAGCTGAAGGAAGAAAGCCTGAAGCTGAAGGAAGAAGGCCTCAAGCTGTTTGACGAACTGGTCGCCGCTGGCGAAAAGCGCAAGGCTGCCTGATAGCGCCCCGCTGTAAAGATTGAAGTACCCTCTTTGGGTGGCATCATAGCCACCCTTTTTTTTGCCTTGAATTTGACTCACGCCGCCAACGCTCGCCATAAGTGGTCCGTGCGCTTACCGGCCCGTCATGGCAAGCACGGCTTCTGGCAGTCGTGCACCCTCCAGAGGAATTCTTGCCGCCGCTGAGCTGATCTGCTGAAGCTCTTCGGCTGTGAACGTAACAGCGTCGGCACCGAGGTTTTCTTCAAGCCGCGTGAGCTTCGTTGTGCCGGGGATCGGCACGATCCACGGCTTTTGCGCCAGCAGCCAGGCCAACGCTATCTGGGCGGGCGTAGCACCCTTGCGTGTCGCTACGTCGCGCACCAGATCAACCAGCGCCATATTGGCATCCATGGCTTCTGGAGCGAAGCGCGGTACTGCTGAGCGAAAATCACCGCTGCCGAACTGGGTTGTCTTGTCGATGGTGCCGGTCAGAAAGCCTGCGCCCAGAGGACTGAAGGGCACAAAGCCGATGCCCAACTCCTCCAGTGTCGGTAGCAATTCGATTTCCGGCCCGCGCCACCACAGCGAATACTCGCTCTGCACAGCGGTAATGGCCTGCACGGCGTGGGCGCGGCGAACCGTTTCGACACCGGGTTCGGAAAGGCCAAAGTGCTTTACCTTGCCGGCCTGGATCAGGTCCCTGACCGCACCTGCAACGTCTTCGATGGGCACATTGGGGTCAACGCGGTGCTGGTAGAAGAGATCAATCACATCGGTCTTGAGCCGTTTGAGCGCCGCCTCGGCGACTGCCCTGATATGTTCCGGCCGGCTGTTCAGCCCACCGCGCCGCTGGCCCGTGGCCAGATCGATGTCAAAGCCGAACTTGGTGGCGATAACCACCTGCTGCCGCACGGGGGCCAATGCTTCGCCCACCAGTTCCTCGTTGACGAAGGGGCCGTAAGACTCGGCGGTATCAAACAGCGTGACGCCGCGCGCTACGGCGGCGCGGACCAGTTCGATCATGGCTTGCCTGTCCGTAGGTGCGCCATACACCCCCGTCATGCTCATGCAGCCCAGCCCAATCGCTGAAACCTCAAGACCGCTATCGCCCAATATGCGTTTGTTCATGGTGGTCTGCCTCGCTTAAGGAAGCGGCCGGATTGGCAGCTACCGATGACTCAACTTTAGCCCTCATAGCGGCGCGTGATTAGATGGGATAATCTGCATGAACCTATGAGGAGAGCTCATGAATGGCGCGTCATAACCTCAACGATCTCATGGCCTTTGTTGCCGTGGCCCGGGAAGGCAGCTTTACCCGGGCGGCCGCCCGGTTGGGGGTGTCGCAGTCGGCCCTCAGCCATACCCTGCGGGAGCTGGAAGCCCGCATGGGCTTGCGCTTGCTGACCCGCACCACCCGCAGCGTGTCCATGACCGAGGCAGGCGAGCGCCTGTACCGCAGCATTGCGCCTCGTTTTGAGGAGATAGACGCGGAAGTAGCGGCACTGAGCGAACTGCGCGACAAGCCGGCCGGCACCATCCGTATCACCACCGCCGAGCACGCCGCCAACAGCATCCTCTGGCCTGCGCTTGAGAGGCTGTTGCCGGACTACCCGGATGTGAAGGTCGAGGTCATGATCGACTACGGGCTGACCGACATCGTGGCCGAGCGTTTCGACGCGGGCGTGCGCCTGGGCGACCAGGTGGCCAAAGACATGATCGCCGTGCGTATTTCCGCCGATCAGAAGATGGTCGCCGTCGCGTCCCCTGCATATTTAGCCCGCAAGCCGCCCCCGCAAACACCGCACGAGCTGGCCGGCCATGACTGCATAAACCTGCGCCTGCCCACCCATGGCGGGCTTTACGCCTGGGAGTTTGAGAAAGATGGCCATGCGCTGAACGTGCGCGTCGAGGGCCAACTGATCTTCAACAGCGGCCCCCACATCATGCGCGCCTGCCTGGCCGGGTTCGGCATCGCCTATGGGCCGGAGAACATGGCGCGGGAGCATATCGCCGCAGGACGCCTGCAATCGGTGCTGGCGGACTGGTGCCCGAACTTCCCGGGCTATCACCTGTATTACCCGAGCCGGCGCCAGAATTCACCGGCGTTTGCGTTGCTGGTCAAGGCGCTGCGCTACGGGCAATAGCTGCTTCACCGCATCTGGCGTTTGGTCAATTCATGAGCCTGCCTCATAGGTATATGCAGATTATGGTGTCTTATCGCAAACCAGCATCGGCGCTACAGTCTCCCTATCGACAGCCGCCAGACCGGCGGCTGCCCAGCCACAAGGAGTCTGAGCATGGATATCCAGCGCAGCGGTTCACAAGCTTCCACCAAAGGCCCGGCCAACTACTTCGCCGGCACGGTCCGTATTGATCCCCTGTTTCAGGCGCATGACCCGGCGCGCGCGCTGGGCGTCAGCGTTACCTTCGAGCCCGGTGCCCGCACAGCCTGGCACGTCCATCCCCTCGGGCAGACCCTGGTGGTGACGGCCGGCGCCGGCCTCGTGCAGCGCTGGGGTGGCCCGGTCGAGGCCATCCGGCCCGGCGATGTGGTCTGGATTCCGCCCGGTGAAAAGCACTGGCACGGCGCCTCGGCCACCACGGCCATGACGCATATCGCCATCCAGGAGCAGCAGGATGGCAAGACCGCCGACTTCATGGAGCAGGTCAGCGACGAGCAGTACGGGGCCTGATCACTGGGCCGGCCCGAGAGGTCATCACTGTAGCCGTGTCAGCAGGAGCTGAAGCGATGAGCACAAAACCCGTAAACCGCAATGCCGTGCTGGCGATCATTCTCGTCAGCTACGTAATGATCGTCCTCGATATTTCCATCGTCATCACCGCGCTGCCGAAAATCCATGTCGGTCTGGGTTTTTCGGACACCGGCCTGTCCTGGGTGCAGAACGCCTACACGCTTGCCTTCGGCGGCCTGCTGCTGCTCGGTGCGCGTGCTGGCGATATTCTGGGCAGGCGGCGTATGTTTATTGCGGGGCTGGCGCTTTTTTCCCTGGCCTCGCTGGCCATCGGTCTGGCGCAATCCGCTGCCTGGCTGCTGGCTGCCCGCGCGATACAGGGCGTGGGTGCGGCCATCCTCGCGCCATCCACGCTGGCCCTGCTGTCAACGAACTTTGCGGAAGGCCCGGAGCGCACGCGCGCGGTCGGCTATTACGGTGCCGTGGCGGGTATTGCGGCCAGCGTCGGCCTGGTGCTCGGCGGCATGCTCGCGGACTGGATTTCCTGGCGCGTCGGCTTTTTCATCAACCTGCCCATCGGCATCGCCTTGATATGGGGGGCGAAACGCTACCTTCGGGAGACCGAGTTGCACGCGGGTCAGTTCAGCTTGGTGGGCGCTTTCAGCTCCACCCTCGGCATGACGGCGCTGGTCTATGGCATTGTTCGCTCTGCCAGCGCTGGCTGGAGCGATGCCTTGACCGTCGCTCCGCTATTCGCTGGTGTCCTGCTGCTGGCCTTCTTCATCTTTAACGAATCACATGCACGGCAGCCGATCATGCCGTTGCGCCTGTTTGCCAGCCGCAAGCGTGCCGGGGCTTACGGGGCCCGCGTTTTTTTCCTCGGCGGCATGATGGGCTTCTGGTTTTTCACGACGCAGTTTTTGCAGGGCGTTCTGGGCTTTAGCCCCTCGGCGGCTGGCGTGGCTTTCCTGCCGACGACACTGGTCAATTTCGTGGTGGCCATGTCGGTTCCCACGCTGACGCGGCGGTTTGGCAACGGGCGCCTGCTTGCTGCCGGCATTACCATTGCCCTGGTCGGTATGGCATGGCTCAGTCGTGCTTCGGCTGACAGCAGCTATCTTGCTGGTGTCGCTCTGCCCATGATTTTGATCGGTATGGGGCAGGGGGCGGCGCTCAGTCCCCTCACTATCGCCGCCATGGCCGACGTTGCCGCCGAAGACGCCGGCGCGGCCTCGGGGCTCATCAATGTAGCCCACCAGTTGGGTGGTTCGCTGGGGCTTGGCGTTCTTGTTGCCGTATTTGCGGGTGTCAGCGCCGGTGCGAATACGGGCACAGCCGATGTGAGGGAACTGCTGGCGCATCGCATCAGCGCTGCCTTGACCGGCAGCACGGTCATGCTGGCAATAGCGCTGATTCTGGTGCTGCTGCTGATTGTCTGGTCCCCGACGAGGGCAGGGGCTTTGGAGCCCTACGCTCAGAAGGAATAGCCGCAAGCCCGTTGCAGCCTTGCCAGTTTATTGGCGATGGCGTGCAGTGCCCGACCCTATTTCTGCGGATTTTCCCGCTCCTTCCTGAACTGACTGATCCACTCCCGAAACTCCTCGGTAGGAGCGTCATCCTTTTTCGGCACAGCAAGCCCGCGCTGCACGGCGGGGCGGGCGTGGATGGCGTCCAGCCAGCGCTGCACGCCGGGCAGGCCGTCAACGTTCACGCCGGCCCAGTCGTGAATCTTGACCCAGGGATAGGTGGCGATATCGGCAATGCTGTAATCGCCCGCGAGATATTCGGCCTCTTGCAGGCGTCGTTCCAGCACCTCGTACAGGCGCCGCGTTTCGTTCTGGTAGCGGGCGATGGCGAAGGGAATCGGCTCCGGCGCATAGCGGAAAAAGACATTGGCCTGACCCTGCATGGGGCCGATGCCGCCCATCTGGAACATCAGCCATTGCAGGGCCAGCGAGCGGCCCTTGGTGTCTGGGGGCAGGAAGCGCCCGTACTTCTCCGCCAGATAAATCAGGATGGCGCCCGATTCAAACACGGGAAAATTGCCAGCTTCGCGATCGACGATGGCGGGAATACGGCCATTGGGGTTGATGCCGAGATACCAGTCCTCCTTCTGTTCATTCTTCAGCAGGCGCAATGAGCGCACCTCGTAGGGCGTGCCCAGTTCCTCCAGCATGATGGAGGCTTTGTGGCCATTCGGGGTAGCGGCGGTAAAGAGGTCGATCATGGTGGGGCTCCGGCAGGGCATGTGCTTCAACCCTATGCCAAGGGCCTTTCTAATGACATGCCCGGACGCACGGCCCGGTGAGATTTTTGTGGTTCAGGAGATGAGACGGCGTAATTACGTGACGTGAGCAGTTGATAGCGGGGCTGGCAATGCCTGGTTTGGGTAGATAAGAATCAAACTGTGATCTGGTGGGTATTACGGTTACAAAGTAACAGCAAACTATGTCTGATTGTTGGACGATCAAAGGGGTTTTTTCATTGTGACATTGTATGATGTGATCGTCAGGGAGGATTGTTGGCTGGCTGAAGGACTATAGCCCGCTATCAGCAACCCATGAGGTGTTACCATGTTGTCTAGAATCCTGAGCAAATTGCTGGTGTTGGCGCCTGTGTTGATGGCGCTGGGTACGGCACCGGCACAGGCACAGACGCCGCTGCGCTTTTGCGTGTTCGATCCGTCCGGCAAAGCCGGCAATCTCTACGCGCTGAGCCATACCTATCTGGACGAAGTATCCAATCTGGCCGGGCCGACTGAAGTCGCCGTCTATACCAGCGAAAAAGTCGCTGAAGAAGACTTCAAGGCCGGGCAGTGTGACGGCGTGGCTCTCTCCACGCTGCGCGCCAAACCCTTCAACGCCTTTGTTGGCAGCATCGACTCCATCGGCAGCCTGCCAACCCAGGAAGGCCTGCGCACGGTCGTGAACCTGCTGGACAAGCCGGCACTGGCGCCCTACATGGTGCAGGGCAACTACGAAGTCGTGGGTGTGGTGCCGCTGGGGCCGCTCTATGTGATGGTGCACGACCACCGCATTGACTCCATTGAAAAAGCTGCCGGCAAGCGCGTTGCCGTCATGGCCTGGGACCATTGGCAGTCAGTGCTGGTCGAAGGACTGGCGGCGCAGCCGGTGGAATCCGATATCAGCGACTTTGCCGCCAAGTTCAACGACGGTCAGGTCGATATCATCGTGGCTCCGGCCCTGCTCTTCAAGCAGCTTGAGCTGAACAAGGGCATCGGCAACGAGGGCGGCATTTTCCGCTTCCCGCTGGCGCAGCTGACGGCAACGTTCATGATACATCCCGAGCGTTTCCCGGCTGGTTTTGGCCAGAAGTTCCGTGCCTTTGTGCCGACCCAGCTGGATGACAGCTTTGCCCGTATCAATACAGCTGAAAGCCAGATCGACAGCCGCTATTGGCTGGGTCTGACCGAAGCCGACCAGCAGCGCTACACCCAGCTATTGCAGGACGCCCGTGGCAAGCTCACCGATGCCGGCTATTATGACCCGCGCATGATGGCCGTGCTGAAGCAGGTGCGTTGCCACCTGGATCCGGCAGCCGCCGAGTGCACTGTGGCGCTTGCGCAGTAATACATTGTTCCTGCGCCGAAAGCGGCGGTACTCCAACGGGTACCGCCGCTTTCTTTTGTGCACCCTGCCAATGTGTTTCTTTACCGGGCCGAATGACGTTAAATGGTGGCTTCGAAGCTGGTTTGCAGTTGGCTTCCGGCTCCATGATGACGACCCATGCCTGCATGGTCGTCGTCGCTCACGAGGGTAAAAACAATATGAAGAAGCCCGATGTGGCAACTGTTCTGGCAAAGCCCGCCAGCTTTTTACGGGGCCTTGCCCTTTCCGCACTGCTGGCGCTGGGCGCGCAGGCGCAGGCCGACGGTGTGATCCCCGCCGACGCCACGCCGCTGGACAAGCCCCTGCACATCAGCTTTTGCATCTTTGACCTCATGGGCACGGGCGGCGACATCTACAACTATGCCAAGGATCTCGCGCTGGAAGGGCGCAAGTGGAATGTGTACGCCGACCTCAAGGTCTACACTGACGAGCGCGTGGCCTCCGAGGACTTCAAGGCCGGGCAGTGCGATGGCCTGGCTGTGTCCACCCTGCGCGCCAAACAATTCAACAGCTTTATCGGCAGCCTCGACGCCGTGGGCGCGATACCGGACTACAAGTCCGAGCGGCTTGCCATCGACATCATCATGGGTAATCCCAAGCTGCAGCCCCTCAGCATCAGCGGCCCCTACCAGATCGTCTCGGTGATTCCCCTTGGCGCCGCCTATGTGATGGTGCGTGACCGCAGCATCAACTCCGTGGAAAAAGCTGCCGGCAAGAAAGTGGCCGTGCTCGAGTGGGACAAGTCCGAAGCGCAGATGGTGCAGCAGATGGGCGCCCAGCCGGTGGCCTCTGACATCACCAATTTTGCCGGCAAATTCAATAATGGCCAGGTCGACATCATCGCCGCCCCGGCCCTCGCTTTCCGCCCGCTGGAGCTGTATCGCGGCCTTGGCACGACGGGCGCCATCTTCCGCTTTCCCCTGATCAACCTGAGTGGCAGCGTCGTGATAAACCGTGAGCACCTGCTGAAGCAAGTGCCTGACCTTGACGCCCGGCTGGATAAAGTGCGCGCCTATGCCCTCAGTCGCCTGGGCGAAGCCTTTCACATGATCGATCTGGCGGAAAAAAGCATCGACGAAAAATACTGGATGGATATCGCCCCGGCTGACCACGAACGCTATGTGCGCCTGATGCGCGAAGCCCGCCTGCAACTGATGCACCAGGGCGTATATGACCCGAAAATGATGGGGCTGCTGAAAAAGGTCCGCTGCAAGGAAGATCCGGGTAATGCCGAGTGCACCATGATGGACGAGTAGCAAACGGGTGCAGCACAGGCGGCTGGTGCGCCCGCTTCGCTTCACCTGAGCGAGCGTGAGCTCTTCGCCACGGCTTTCCTGCCGGCATACGGTGCTGCAACAAGAAAGCTGTGCTAGTTCTTTGCGTTTTGTGGCAAACTCTCGTCAAAATACTGTCCATGGACAGAGAACAGTTAATAAAATCAATAAGATGGCCTTCATCATGAGAGATTTTCCGGGCTTTTCCTCCCTGCGCCTGCCGCTGGCGGCCATTCTCGGTGTCTGTTTGGCGGCCTGCACCAGCGGCGGCGGCGGTAATGGCGATGCCAGCGCCAGCAGCAGTGGCAGCTCAAGCTCGGTATCAAGTTGCGGCAGCACCGTTACGCTCTCGGGCCATGTGACGGCCGGTGCTCCCCTGTTGAGTGCCGCCGTCGTCGTAAAAGACGCCAACTCCGTTACGCGTGTCGCTACCACCAATACCACCGATGGCTCCTATTCCGTAAATGTCGGTTGCCTGTCGGCGCCGCTGCTGGTCGAGGCGGCGGGCGTGGTGGCGGGGCGCCAGGTTGTACTGCATTCCTTCCTGACCAGCGTGTCCGGCTCCACGCCCACGCTCAATGTGACGCCCCTGACCGATGGGGTGCTGGCGCTGGTGGGTGGTGAAGACCCGCTCAGCTATTTTGCCGGGCAGAACTTTGCCGCGCTGACGACTGTCAATAACGGGGCGCTGAACAGCACCTTGCAGTCGATCCTGGCGCCGGTGATATCGGCCGTGGGTGTCAGCCCCGCTCCCAATTTTTTTACCGACAGCATCTCGCCGACCACCCGCTCCGGCCTGGATGAAATCCTGGAGCTGATCAAGGTCGTGCCCCTGCCCGCGAGCAACAGCAACGGCGTGGCAAGCGGTGAAGAAGTGCAGATCAGCAGCCGCCTGGACTCCACCCAGCGCGTCTTGCTGACGTTCAGCAACGGCGCCATCGTGTCCAGTTCCTCCAGTGCGGCCAGCGGCGCCAGCATCGCCATGGCGGCTGCCGACCTGCAAGGCTTCAATACCAATGGTTCCAGCAACTTTGGTGGCATTGACTCACTCATCACGATCCTGAATGCCGAGCTTGCCGTCAGCGCCGGCGCACTCCAGGACGGGGAGTATGCCCCCGGCTACGAGAATGACGGCTACTCAAGCACCCCGCAGGGCGCCAGTCCTTCGTACAGAACCCCGGTCATCGAGGATTGCAATGGCAGCGCGCAGACCTGCCGGGTACGCTTGGGCTATGTCTGGAGCTCCTTCAGTTCCACCACCTCCGGCTCCAGCATCGCCCTCGGCGGGTACGACTATTATTACGATACCCTCAAGCTGGGGTCCAATGGCCAGTGGGCTTTCTACGGAAATCGGCGGCCGTATTCGGTGCTGGCCAGCTACCGCTTCCTGCAGCCCAATTACCCCACCAGCGTGGTCAACCCTGACCCTGCTGCATTTGCGGCGCCGGCCCAGCCCGCCGTGATCGAGCAGTTGGCGATCAACATCAATACCTCGCCGCTGCTGTCCAACGGCTCCGGGCCCGTCGTGCAGAGCGTGACAGTTTCCACCGTCGGCGCCAATGCCGTGGTGCAGCCCCTGGCAACCCTGACCAGTGCCAACCAGCTGCGTGGCACGACCAGCAACCCCGTGCCGCTGACGCTGGTGCTACCGCTGACAGAGGCGAGTGCAGCGCAGCTGAATGCGGCCAATGGCCATATACAGGTGCAGGTTGCACTCAGCCAGTGTGGCAGCGCCACGCCCAACAACTGCGCCCCCGTGGATCTTTACGTGAACCAGGCCCTGGACCCCGGCAGCAGCAACGTCACCAACCAGGCCCTGTCCACCCTGCCATTCCCCAGCCTGCTGAACAACAGCCTGGATGGCTTCCTGAACTGGACCGGCGGCGCCACGCTCAGTCTCGACACCAGCAGCCTCAGCGCCTCTGTGCCTGCCTCAAATCCGGCCACCGTACCGGGCAGCGACGTCTTCGCGGTTTTTGGCTACAACAGCGACCCTACGCAGACCACCAACATATATTTCGATCCGGGCGAACTGCTTCCGGTGCCCGGCAATGTGCAGACCAACGTAGTACTGCTCACCGGCGGCACCATTCCCGCCGCTGCCGTAGACCGCAAGCTGCTGCTGGGCACCGAAGACGACGACCAGAATACCTACGTCACCGCCTACTGTGTGGGCACCAACGTCGCGCTCAACTGCCAGTAAGTTTCACACGCCACACCAGATAAAACCGGGAGCCCAGCTCCCGGTTTTGCCATCTATGACCAGCCGCTGTCAGCTGCGGGCAAGCTTTAACCGCAGTGTCATACCCCCCCGTCACAATGCCTTCACCTCCCGCCCATGATGCGGGCCTTATCAATGCAGTGGCCGGTAGCCGGCAAAGGACGGGATGTTGACGTTTGCACCTCATCGCAAGGGCAGGGCGCTGATCGCGCTGCTCCTGCTGGCCACCGCCGTGCCGGCGCAGGCAGACCAGCAACTCGCCCTCGCACAGCCCGCTCCGGCGCCTTCCCCTGCGCCCGAAGGGGCAGCCACCCCAAGCTTCTGGGACGGCATACCCGCACCCCAACTGACCGGCGCCCAATACACCCAGATCCGGCAGGACCTGCGGCCCTTTCCGGCGGCCTACTCCGGCCCCCTCAGCCTGAATGACAAGGGCGCCGTGAACAGCACCTATACCGCCGGGGTCTATCTTGGCTGGGAGCCGGTCAAGTACAGCCAGTTGTATTTCGACATGGAAAAATTCACCGGCGCCGGCATCAGCAATGCCACCGGCCTCGCCAGCCTGACCGACGGCGACGCCGTGCGCGCCGGCGCCCAGGGCCTGCCACAAAAGCCCTATGTCGCGCGCGCTTACTGGCGTCAGCTCATCCCGTTGGGAGGCAGCGCCGATCAGGCCGTGGCCCGCTCGCAAGACCAACTGGCCACCTTCGAGCCGGTGCAGCACATCGAACTCAAGCTCGGCATACTCGCCGTGTCTGACGACTTTGATCGCAACCGCTACGCCAACTCCACCCGCACCCAGTTTGAAAACTGGAGCCTGTTCAACAACACCGCCTGGGACTTTGCCGCCGACACCCGTGGCTACACCACCGGCGGCCTGCTCGCCCTGGTGGGCCCGGTGTGGAGCCTGCGCCTCGGCATCTACAAGATGCCCCAATACGCCAACGGCCAGCCGCTGGCCGCCATCACCCAGGCGCGCGGGCAAAACCTGGAGCTGACCTGGGCCTCACCGCGTGACAACGGCCCGGTGGTGCGCGCCCTCATTTACCAGAATGTCGCCGACATGGGCGACTACAATGAAGCCATTGCCGAAGCCGCCGCCAGCGGCCAGCCGCCCGACATCACCGCCACCCGCAAGCCCGACCGGCACAAGAACGGCGCCGGCCTCAACATCGAACAGCCACTGGCCGACGGCGGCGAAACCGGCCTGTTTGCCCGCCTCGGCTGGGACGACGGCCACACCGAATCCTTCGCCTTTACCGAGCTGGACCGCCACCTGAGCCTGGGCGCCCAGATCGACGGCGTGCACTGGGGCCGGCCCGATGACCGCGTTGGTATTGCTGGCGTGATAGGGGGCTTAGCCGCTCCGCAGCGGCAATATCTCGCTGACGGTGGCCAAGGGTTCGTGCTGGGTGATGGTGCGCTGAATTACGGCACCGAGCGTGTGCTGGAGACTTATTACAACCTGCATTGCCTTCGTTATGTGCAGCTCAGCCCGGATTTTCAATATATTGTGAATCCAGGGTTTAATCGTGACCGGGGGCCGGCGCAGGTGTTTGGGGTGAGGCTGCATCTGGAGTATTGAAGGGGCTCTTTCTCCGGCATCTGCCATTCTTTCTTGCTGCCATTTCCCGCGTAAAACGCTAATCTGCTTCAAATCCGTAGGGCGGAACCCCGAAGGGTTTCCGCCGCATGCAGCCGGCTTATGCATCATCTGCGAGGCTCGAAAAGGAAGCACCATGCCCAACTACCGCCGAGCCCAAGCCAAAGGCGCCACTTATTTCTTCACCGTAAACCTGCTCCAACGCCACAAAAATGACTTGCTTGTCCGCCACATTGATCTTCTCCGCTCCTGCGTAAGACGAGCCAAAGAATTACATCCTTTTTACATCGATGCCTGGGTCGTCCTTCCCGAACACATGCACGCCATATGGACGTTGCCAGAGCACGACGCCGATTTTTCCTTACGCTGGCGCCTGATAAAAACCGCTTTTGCCCGGCAATTGCCAAAAACGGAGTTTCTGTCTGATGTACGTCTGGCAAGGGGCGAGCGAGGCATATGGCAGCGCCGCTTCTGGGAGCACATGATTCGCGATGATGACGACTTTGCACGGCATGTTGACTATGTGCATATCAATCCGGTCAAGCATGGCTTGGTAAAGACTCCGGCGGATTGGCTGTATTCTTCTTTTCATCGCTATGTAAAGGAAGGGATTTATCCGGCGGATTGGGCGGCTGATCCGGGGTTGGCACCGGTGGGCGTGGGGGCCGACTGACATGCGGCGGAAACCCTTCGGGGTTCCGCCCTACGCGTGCTACGCGTGCTACGCAGTATTTTGGCTCGAGTTTGTAAGCCGTTACTTTGGCTCCGGCAGAGGTGAGTCATCTTAAAAATAAATTCTTTGAATCATGAGATTACTTTTTACTACAATCTGTGTTGTCGTATTTGCTAATTCGAATCGCGGCCCTAACTTCTTCGTTCTGGGTATTGCTAAATTTTACATCAAAGGAAACTAACAAGGTGTCAGCTAGGTTTTTTCCATTTTTGTATGGACGCGCAATAACTACTATATTCTTGCGATAGCTTTTGTCGGGATATATTAGCTGGTCAAAACTTGCACCGTCATTCGGATTAAATATGGGGTCTTCTCTCACTTGATCAATGAAAAATTTCATATTTCCCATGTAGTTGGCATCAGATAAATACACTTCATAAGGAATGGCAGTACTACTATCCGTTCCGGAGCTATTGGTAAATAAAAGAGGGCTTTTATTTATTGCCACAAATCTTTCTAAAGCAACAGATCTCCTTCCTGAGTTGTTAAATTCCATGGGAAGTGTCATTACAAATAGGCACTCATCAGCTAGGATCGTCCCGGTGCCAGCGACCCCGCTTCCCTGGATTATGTACCCATCACTTCCTTTATTTGACTGCCAAAGTGACACAACGCTAATAATTATTGCGACAAATCCTAGTGTGTGACCAATATCTATTTCTTTTTTAAATGAGAACATCGCTACTCCATGCAATAGAGAATTTATTGCTAAAATGCTTGCTGCTGCGGAGCCTCGGAGAGCTTTTGTCGCATGTTGCTGATTACTGGCTCAAGCCATATTAATTCCCCGCATAAGGCACCCGATACCCTTCCCCCAGCTTCTCCGCCTCAGCCGACACACTAATCGTACACCTCCCCGGTGGCAACAGCGGCTTTTTCAAACTGCTAGCCGCCACGGTGGCAGACTCGCCCTGCACATCCCGCTTGACCGCAATGGCCGGCAGCGTGCCCCGCGCCTCATCAGGAAACACATACACCGGCAGCTCGCTCACGCGCTTGGCCATACGGATCAGGTCGGTGTTTTCGCTGGCGGTGATGGCGTTGTTTTCGCGGATTCCGGCGCCGGCCACGGCTTCGTAAACGCGCGAATTCAGGCTGACCAGTTCGATCAGTACCTTGCGGAAAAACAGATTCCAGGAAAACGCCGCGTTTTGCTCGCCGTGCACGACGGGGCAGGGGCCGAGCCGGCCCTGGGCGTCGGGGCCTTCGATAAAGAAGCCGGAGATGATGACCGAGGGCGCCATGAACGAGATGAGGCACACGCGGCCGCTGTGCTGGCTGAGGTAGCGGGCTTGCAGTTCGCGGGCTTCGGTCAGGCTTTTTATGCTGCTGGCAAAGCGCCGGCTGGCGTCGGCCTCGGGGCCGAAATAGGCGCTGACGATGCTGCGGCAGTCGTCGCCGTGGCGAGCCAGTTGGGTCAGCAGTTCTTCGGTGGAGGCAGCCAGGTTCTGGTCGGCGCCGTCATGCACGCCGAGTTGGGTGCTCAGCGTGTAGGCCTTGAGGCCGTCGAGCACGTCGTCCATGCGGCGCAGGGTGCGGGTGAGGCTGAGTGCGTAGATGGTGGCGGGTGGGCGCTGGCCTTCGCTCAGGGCTGGCGCGAGATTGTCCGGCGTGGACCTTAGCAGGCGCAGCAGGCTTTTGCCTTGGGGGTGGATTTTTTTGGTGATGTTCATGGGTGTGGGGCTGTGCTGCCGGGGGTTGAACGGCTTTTAAAGAGTGAGACTATCAGGGGAGGTATGATTTTTCTGCCTGAGAGGTCGCTGTTCTGGTGTTGGGGAGGGTTCCGGTAGCTTTGGCCAATCAAGATTTCCCCTCACCCCAACCCTCTCCCGAGGGGAGAGGGGGCAAAGGGCCAGCGCCAAGCACGCCAGCCCTATGCAGCAATTACCAATTACCCACCAATCTTCTTGTACTTGATGCGATGCGGTGTGTTGGCCTCAGACCCGAGCTTCTTGCGACGATACTCCTCGAAGTCGGTGTAATTGCCTTCAAACCATTCCACGTCATCGCCTTCAAACGCCAGGATGTGGGTGGCGATGCGGTCGAGGAACCAGCGGTCATGCGATACGCACATGGTGCAGCCGGGGAAGGTGAGAATGGCGTCTTCGAGGGCGCGCAGGGTTTCCACGTCGAGGTCGTTGGAGGGTTCGTCGAGCAGGATGACGTTGGCGCCTTCCTGCAGGATTTTCGCCAGCTGCAGGCGGTTGCGCTCGCCGCCGGAGAGTTCGCCCACGCGCTTCTGCTGGTCGGAGCCCTTGAAGTTGAAGCGGCCCAGATAGGCGCGCGAGGGCATTTCGTAATCGCCCACCTTCATCATGTCGAGGCCGCCGGACACTTCTTCCCACACGGTCTTGCTATTGTCGAGATTGTCGCGAATCTGGCCGACATAGGCGATCTTGGTGCTCTCGCCCACGGTGATCTCGCCGGCATCGGGATTTTCTTCGCCGGTGAGCATCTTGAACAGTGTGGTCTTGCCGGCGCCGTTGGGGCCGATGATGCCGACGATGGCGCCCTTGGGCACCTTGAAGCTGAGGTGTTCATACAGCAGGCGGTCGCCGAAGGACTTGGCGATGTCCTTGACCTCGAACACCAGGTCGCCCAGGCGGGGTCCGGGCGGAATGTAGATTTCCTGGGTTTCCGAACGCTTCTGGAATTCCTTGGATGACAACTCCTCGTAGGCAGCCATGCGTGACTTGCTCTTGGCCTGACGCGCCTTGGGGTTGCTGCGCACCCATTCCAGTTCGCGCTTGAGCGCCTTGGTGTGGGCTTCTTCCTGCTTTTCTTCCTGCTCCAGGCGGGCTTCCTTCTGCTCCAGCCAGGTGGAGTAGTTGCCCTGGTAGGGAATGCCGTGGCCACGGTCCAGTTCCAGAATCCATTCGGCTACGTTGTCGAGGAAGTAGCGGTCATGGGTGATGGCGACGATGGTGCCGGGGAAGTCCTTGAGGAAGCGCTCCAGCCAGCCCACCGATTCGGCGTCGAGATGGTTGGTGGGTTCGTCCAGCAGCAGCATGTCGGGCTTGGACAGCAGCAGGCGGCACAGGGCCACGCGGCGGCGCTCGCCACCCGAGAGGGTGCTCACGTCGGCGTCCCAGGCGGGCAGGCGCAGGGCGTCGGCGGCCTGCTCCAGGGTGTTGTTCAGGTTGTGCGCGTCCCAGCTCTGCATGACGGCTTCGAGCTTTTCCTGGCGCGCGGCCAGCTTGTCGAAGTCGGCATCGGGCTCGGCATAGGCGGCGAACACCTGGTCGAGTTCAGCCATGGCGTCCAGCGCCTCACGCACGCCGTCTTCCACGTTGCCGCGCACGTCCTTGCTCGGGTCCAGCTGCGGTTCCTGCTCAAGGTAGCCGATCTTGATGCCGGGCTGGGGGCGGGCCTCGCCCTGGATGTCCTTGTCGATGCCGGCCATGATGCGCAGCAGGGTGGACTTGCCGGAGCCGTTCAGGCCCAGCACGCCGATCTTGGCGCCGGGGTAGAACGACAGGGAGATGTCTTTCAGGATTTCGCGCTTGGGCGGCACGATCTTGGAGACACGGTTCATCGTGTAGATATATTGCGCCATGGTTCTGTCAGCCTGCTGTCAAACCAGCCACAAAAGCGGAGCCGCTGCGTTGTCCGGGCCTGCCCGGCACCTGCGTTTGCAAATGCCGCTGCCCGCCGGAGCGTGGCGGCTGCCACTTTCGGCCGTGTTCACATCATTAAGGATCGGTAGGAGTTGCCGGGGTCCGGCAAGGGTGGCGCAAGTATACCGTGTTGTGCGGGATTGCGGAGGGGAAAAGAGGGGGAAGGGGGGAGGGATGGCCTACCTGAAGTGTCGCGACGCCAGCGGTTTTATCCCCTCTCCCTCCGGGAGAGGGTGAGGGGAATCCGGCACTACAGGTACTTTTTGGCCACCGGCATTTTGCTCAAACGGCGTCATGAGCGTTGCGGCGGCAAGAAATTACCCGCAGTGGTAACTTCCCCTCACCCCAGCCCTCTCCCGGAGGGAGAGGGGGCTAAGCATCACGTCGTCACATCAAACCGCGCAATGATCCGGCTGATGCCCGGCGCAAAGCGGCTCACCAGCCGCGTGGTCCAGGCCTCGACCCCAGCGAGGGCAATGGGCTCGTTATACCGGATAGCCCTCAGCACCACCGAGGCCACGGCTTCCGGCGAGTACTGGCGGTTTTTGTCGTGCTGCTTGGCCTGCGCGCGGCGGCGGGCCTGCTCCTCGGGCGGCAGGCCGGCGTAGGCGGCGGTGCGGGCGATGCCGGTGCCGACGAGGCCGGGGCAAATGGCGGACACGCCAATCTGCTTGTCGGCCAGCTCGGCGCGCAGGCATTCGGTCAGCATCTGCACGGCAGCCTTGCTAGTGGCATAAGCGGGAATACGCTTGCTGGGCACGAAGGCGGCGGCCGAGGCGACATTGACGATATGGCCGTGGCGGCCCAGCGCCACCATCTGTTTGGCAAACAGGCGCGAGCCGTGGATGACGCCCCAGAGATTGACCTTGAGTACCTTGTCCCAGTCGGCCACCGAGGTGTCGAGTATGCCGCCGGCCATGCCGATGCCGGCATTGTTCACGACAATATCGACGCAGCCAAATTCGCTTTCCACCCAGCGCGCCAACTCCTCCATGGCCTCGGTATTGCCCACGTCCACCACCTTGGGCCAGGCCAGGGCATCAAGCATGCGGCAGAGGCCGGCGGTGCGCTCGGCGGCTTCGGGGCGGATATCCACCACGATCACGTCGGCGCCCACGTCGGCCAGCTTGAGCGCGGTGGCGCGGCCAATGCCGGAGCCGGCGCCCGTCACCAGCGCCAGCTTGCCGGCCAGCGGCAGCTTGTGGCGCTGGCTCTGCACGCGGGCATGGGCGAGGGCGTTGCCGGGCTCGCGGGTTTCGATGGCCTGCACGAAGTCATCAATCCAGTGCGCCAGCAGGGCCGGGTGGCTCAGCGGCAGCCAGTGGCCGGCGCCGATCTCGCGCCGGTACAGCTCGGGCACCCACTCGTGCAGGTCTTCAAACAGCTGCGCGCCCACGTATTTGTCTTCGGTGGGCACAATGAGCAGCACCGGGCAGTGTGCAAAGCGCTCGCCGGGGTGCAGGAATTTGTCGATGAAGTTGGCGCGGTAGAGGCCGACGCCGTTCTTGCCGTCGGCGGTCTGGGTCGGGTTCACGGTGGCATCAAACACGCCCTCGCGCTTTTCCAGCATGCGTGGCCAAGCCTTGCCGAGGCCGGCGTCCCACAAGGCCGGCGCCAGCCAGGGCAGCTGGAACATGAGGATGTACCAGCTGCTGGCCAGCTGGCCCAGTACCTTGGCCTTGGCGGCGGGGGAGAGGTTCAGGGTGCGCTTGCGCAGCCAGTGCGACACGTGGTCCAGCGCGGGGCCGGACATGCTGGTGAAGGAGGCAATGCGCCCGCGCAGGCGCTCGGTGGTGACCGACTCCCAGCTCTGTATCGAGCCCCAGTCATGCCCGACGAGGTGAAACCTGCGGCGCGGCAGCAGGGCGTCGGCCACGGCCAGCAGGTCTTGCGAGAGCAGGTCAAGCCGGTAGTCGCTGGTGGAGGCGGGCGCCTCCGAGAGGCCGGCGCCGCGCACGTCATAGGCGACCACGTAGTATTTGTCGGCCAGCAGCTCGGCCACCGGCTTCCACACCAGGTTGCTGTCGGGGTAGCCGTGCACCAGCACGATGGGCGTATGTTGCGGATCACCATAGGCAACGACATGCAGACTGATGCCGTTCGATACTACTTTCTGCGTGCTGACCTTCATACTGCCCTGCCTCCTGTCTGACGCCTGACTGTCCTGAACCCGCCACCGGTTTTTACGCCATGGGGCGCCATTGTGGGCAATCCCGCGCCGTTGTTCAAACCCCGGGGTGTAACTCTCCGGTCAAAGCTGACTGACGGATAACTTGTCGTCGTTAAGATGTGACGATTGTGGCAGCCCCGGCAGCGGGATTCAACGGTATTCCCGTTTGCCGGGCTGACATAAACAGGGCCGCGCCGGCAAACGGCAATCGAATGTATGGCTCTAACATCCTGACCATACCCGCGCAGCCGGGATCATCACAAGAAAAAGGAGATACCATGGTGACTTTATTGCGTCGGGTCATGCGGCTTTCATGCGCCGTGGCTTTGCTCGGCACCGTGCAACTTGCCCATGCGATTGATCCCGGCCCCATTCCCACCAGCGCCGATTTTCAGGCGGCCACCGGCATGAAGCCGCTGGCCTCGCCGCTGAATGTCAGGGCCTGCCTGTATGACCCCATGGGCGCCAATGGCGAGGTGGTCAATTACGGCAAGGACCTCGTGCTGGAAGCGCGCAAGTGGAATGTGTTTGTCGATTTGCGTGTGTATACCGATGAGCGCGTGGCCGCCGAGGACTTTAAAGCCGGTCAATGCGACGCGGTGGCCATCTCCACCCTCCGCGCCAAGCAGTTCAATTTTTTTGTGGGCAGCTTTGACTCCGTGGGCGGCCTGCAAAACTACGACGAGCTGAAAACGGCCCTGCGTGTGCTGCACACCAGCGCCAAGCTGGCGCCGCTCATGATTAACGGTCCCTATGAAGTGGGTGGCATCGTGCCCTTGGGCGCCGTCTATGTGATGGTGCGTGACCGCAAGGTAAATTCCATCGAGAAAGCGGCCGGCAAAAAAGTGGCCGTGCTGGACTGGGACAAGTCCGAGGCGCGCATGGTGGAGCAGATTGGCGCGCAGCCGGTGCTCTCCGATATCACCAATTTTGGTGGCAAGTTCAATAATGGAGAGGTCGATATCATCGCCGCCCCGGCGCTGGCCTTTCAGCCGCTGGAACTCTATCGCGGACTGGGCACGACGGGCGCCATTTTCCGCATTCCCCTCGCCATGATGACGGGCGCCATCGTTTTCAACCGTGACCATTTCATCAAGCAGGTGCCCGATCTTGACGAGCGCATCGCCAAGATACGCGCCTTTGCGCTGCAACGCATGGATCAGGCCTTCAATGTCATCCAACAGACAGAGCACGACATCGACGCCAAATACTGGATGGACCTGAGTGCGGCCGACAACACCCGCTACGTCAAGCTGATGCGCGAAGCCAGAATGCAGATGACGCAGGATGGTGTCTATGACCCGCGCATGATGTCGCTGCTCAAAAAGATCCGCTGCAAGCATGAGCCGACAGATGCTGAATGTGCGGAGAATGGGGAGTGATGGCTGGGCGGTGATTCGCGCAGTTAGAGGGCGCGGTGGTTGAAAGTTTAACTGTCCCCTCTCGCAGGGGTGAGGGACCGTGCTTCAAATTGCCAACGGTGGGAAATTTGAAGCACGGTCCGCGTGCGCACAGCGCACTCTACCGTTATTATGTCCCCTCATCCCTGATGAAAAATATCAGTGCGCCGTCGCCGCCCGAGCAGCCGGCGAGCGTGCCAGATAATCCAGCGCCTGCTGCGTATTCCCCTCGGTAATCGGGTGAAACTTCGGTGAAATCCAGCGCAGCGTTCCCGCCAGCAAGAAACCAAACGTGGGCACGTTCTCGGTCCTGCGGCCAACGCGCTCCAGTTCCAGCAGCATACGCGCAAGACTGCGGCGAGCCAGCCAGCGCGAGTAGCGGTCCTTGTCCTGCCTGGCGAGGCTGCGGGCGCCTTCGGCCAGCGCATAAACGAAAATCGGGAACACAATGGCCATCAGCGCCTGTCGGCTCACATAGAAGCCCAACTGCGTTTCGCACAGGTGTTCAAACAGATCGAAGGCGACGGTACGGTGTTCCACTTCTTCGGCCAGATGCCAGCGGAACAGATCAGCCATGACCGGATCAGCCTTGTCCCAGCTTTTATTATCCATGGCCCACTGGCCGAGAAGGCCGGTGAAGTGCTCGATGGCGGCAATGACGCCTACGCGAAATATCAGCCAGCGTTTTTCCAGCAGGGGCTGTTGCAGCGCATTGATGCCAAAGGGTGCGTTGCCAAGGAAGTGCTCGAACAGCCACTCCGCCCGCTGACGGAATTCGTTGGTACTCATGCCATGTGCTTGCAGGAACTGTTGCTCTGCGCGGGAATGGGCACGCGAATGCACGGCCTCCTGACGAATAAAGCCTTCCACATCAGCCCGCAGCCCAGGGTCGCTTATCAGCGGCAGGGCCTTGTTGTAGACGCGGCAAAACCACAGCTCGCCGGCGGGCAGCAAGAGGTTGATGCCATTGATCAGGTGGGTCGCAAACGGATCATCCGGTATCCAGTGCAGCGGGGTCTGCGCGAAATCAAATTGCACGCGACGGGCCTTGAGCGGGTGACGGACAATGCTGTCACGGGAATGGCTATCCACATTCATCTCCAGCAGGTTTTGTCAGGGAGTAATATCAATACGCGCGATCAGGCGTGACACGCCCGGCGCAAAGCGGCTGATGAGGCGCGTGCTCCAGGCCTCCGCGCCAACCAGCGCCAGCGGGCGATTTTTTTGCACGGCCTTGAACACGGCGCTGGCCACGTCGTCCGGTGAAAAATTGCGGCGCTTGTACATGGCGTCGGCCTTGGCGCGCTTCTTCGCCTGTTCGGTCTCGCTCATGCCGGCGTACACCGTGGCGGTGGCAATGCCGGTGGCGACAAAGCCGGGGCAGATGGCGGTAACGCCGATATCCAGATCGGCCAGCTCGGCGCGCAGGCATTCGCTCAGCATGTGCACGGCGGCCTTGCTGGTGGAATAGGCGGAGAGCTTGCGGTTGGGTGCAAAGGCGGCGGCGGAGGCCACGTTGACGATATGGCCGCTGCGCTGGCCGTCTACCATCTGCTGTGCAAACAGCCGTGAGCCGTGTATCACGCCCCAGAGATTGACCTTGAGCAGTTTGTCCCAGTCGGCCAGCGAGGTGTCGAGCATGCCGCCGGCCATGCCGATGCCGGCGTTATTGACCATGATGTCGGCGCCGCCGAGTTCTTTTTCGACCCACCTGGCCAAGGTTTCCATGGCCTTGGCCGAGCCTACGTCGGCAACACGGGCCCATGCCTGCGCGCCGAGCAGACGGCTCAATTCAGCGGTGCGCTCGGCAGCCTCGGCGTTGATATCGACAGCGACAATATCGGCGCCTTCTTCGGCAAATTTGAGCGCGGTGGCGCGGCCAATGCCCGAGCCGGCGCCGGTAATCACGGCCAGCTTGCCCGCCAGCGGCAGGGCGACACGTTCTGCGCGCACGCGTGCCTGTTGCAGGGCGACCGAGGGCTTGCCGCTTTCAACACCGGCGGCAAATTCGTCTATCCATTGGGCAATCAGGTCGGGGTGGCTGAGCGGCACCCAATGGTTCGCGTTGATGTCACGGCGATACAGCTCTGGCACCCATTCGTGCAGGTCTTCAAACAACTGTGTGCCGACATAATTGTCGCGGGTCGGCACAATCAGCTGCACCGGGCAGGCGGCAAAACGCTCTTCCGGCTTCTGCAGCTTGTCGATGAAATTGGCGCGATACAGTTGCACGCCCTGCTTGCCGTCGGCGGTCTGGGTCGGATTGATTTCGCTTTCGCGCACACCTTCGCGCTTTTCAAGATAAGTGGGCCAGAGCTTGCCAAAACCCGCTTCCCAGGCAGCGGGCGCAAGACCGGGCAACTGGAAAAACACGATGTACCAGGAACTGAACAACTGCTTCATCACCTGCGTCTTGGCGGCGGGCGAGGCGTTCAGCGTGCGCTTGCGCATCCAGTGCGCCGCATGGTCGAGCGACGGGCCGGAAATGCTGGTGTAAGAAGCAATACGCGGCTTCAGCCGATCGGTGGTCACCGACTCCCAGCTTTGTATGGAGCCCCAGTCGTGCGCAGCGAGGTGGAATTTGCGGCCCGGAATAACGGCGTCAACCACCGCTGCCAGATCCTGCGCCAGCAAATCCATCTTGTAGTCGGCCACGGCCTTCGGTGCATCCGAGAGCCCGGCGCCGCGCACGTCATAGGCAATCACAAAGTAGTTTTTGGCGAGGCGCTCGGCCACAGGCTTCCAGACCAGATTATTGTCCGGGTAGCCGTGCACCAGCACGATGGGGGTCTTCTTGCTGTCGCCGTAGGTGACGACATGCAGCTTGATGCCTTGCGAATGGACGAGGGTGCTGGTCATTTTCATGCCGCCTTTACCAGCGGCTTCTGTTCGGCCGGCCACAGGTCGCGCTCTATCCAGCGCGTTACATGGGGCGACTGGTCGTCGAGCCAGTACGCATCGTCTTCGGTAATGACCAGCAACTCTTCAAACTTGGCGCCCACGCCCCGGAAGCCGAGGTGGGGCTCCACCGCCCACAGGCCGGGCACGGGTGCATGGTTGGAGCTTTCATTGGACGACCAGATGGGCGACCAGCCTTGCTGGCGCGCCACCAGACTCAGCCGGCCCAGCGCCTCCACCGCCTGAAAGCCGAACTGGAACAGGGTGCGCGGCTTGCTGCCCTGCCTGGTGGGCATGGGCTGCACGGTGTGCGCCAGCGTCTCGAAGGGGTAGGCCTTGTGGCGCGGCTCATGGCCTTGTTGCAGGATCAGACGGTCTACCGCGCGGGAGACTTCGCTCATGGGCTTGCGCTGCTTGATAAGGTCAAGAATCAGGGCGCGGTGGGCGGCGAGGTCGTCCAGCAGCAGGTCGAGAATGCGGTTTTCACCCAGCACGCCGGCATAGCCGATGTCGGCCACATAGCCGTTTACCACCGGGGCGTTGTCGAGGATGAAGGGCATGTTTTCTTCCAGCCGGCGATTGGTCGGCAGGAATTGCAGGGCCACGCGAAAGCCCTGGAAAGCGGTGCGGTCGCCAAACCAGGCAAAGGGCGCGTGGAACCAGCCGGTAACGCCGTGATCCAGCAGCCACACCTTCTGCATATGCGCGGCCTGCTTCTCGGTCATGCCGGGCTTCAGCTCTTTGGCGACGGCCTCGGCGGCGGCATAGGCCAGTCGCTGCACATGGCGGAACTGCTCAAGATCGTCGGGGCTGGGCAGATAGCCCCTGGTGGCGGTGGTGGGCGTCTTGAGCAGGGGCATGGTGCCTCCGGGAACTTGTTGGTGTTAAGACGCAGCCATTGTTACAGTGCTCAATGATACATTGCAATGTCATTACGGGTCGAGTGCTGGCACGAAATGACAAGAGCCTGCCCGAAGGCGGTCGGAAAGCCGTCGAATGAGTGGTGTTCACGCCCGACTTGCTGCACTTTCACCTGTGTTTTTGCCGGCGTTCCGTTAGAATGTGCGCCCTCTTTCTACTGCCTTCCTGACGAGGTCGCCGATGTTCAGCAATGAAAAGACCCTTTTGAACTATGATCCCGTGCTGGCTGCGGCCATTGCACAGGAAGACGCTCGCCAGGAGGCCCACATCGAGCTGATCGCTTCGGAGAACTACTGTTCCCCTGCGGTTATGGAGGCTCAAGGCTCCAAGCTCACCAACAAGTACGCCGAGGGCTATCCCGGCAAGCGCTACTATGGCGGCTGCGAATACGTGGACGTGATCGAGCAGCTGGCCATCGACCGCGCCAAAGAGCTGTTCGGCGCCGACTATGCCAATGTGCAGCCGCACGCCGGCTCCCAGGCCAATGGCGCGGTGTTTCTGGCCCTGCTCAATGCCGGCGATACCGTACTGGGCATGAGCCTGGCCCATGGTGGTCACCTGACCCATGGCGCCAAGGTCAACTTTTCCGGCAAGAGCTACAACGCCGTCCAGTACGGCCTGGACCCGGCCACCGGCGAAGTCGACTACGACGAAGTCGAGCGTCTGGCGCTGGAACACAAGCCGCGCATGATTATCGCCGGCTTTTCCGCCTACAGCCGCGTGATGGACTGGCAGCGTTTCCGCCATATCGCCGACATGGTTGGCGCCTACCTGATGGTGGATATGGCCCATGTGGCCGGCCTCGTCGCCGCTGGTGTTTACCCCAGCCCGGTGCAGATTGCCGACGTGACCACCACCACCACGCACAAGACCCTGCGCGGCCCGCGCTCCGGCCTGATTCTCGCCAAGGCCAATGCCGACATCGAAAAGAAGCTGCAGTCTGCCGTGTTCCCCGGCATCCAGGGTGGCCCGCTGGAGCATGTGATCGCCGCCAAGGCCGTGTGCTTCAAGGAAGCTATGGAGCCCGGCTTTATCGACTACCAGAAGCAGGTGGTGACGAATGCGCGCAAGATGGCGGAAGTGCTGATCGCGCGTGGCTTCGACATCGTGTCCGGCGGCACTGACAACCATCTCTTCCTGCTCTCCCTGATCAAGCAGGACGTGACCGGCAAGGACGTGGACGCCTGGCTGGGTCAGGCTGGCATCACCGTCAACAAGAACGCCGTGCCCAACGACCCGCGCTCGCCCTTCGTGACCTCGGGCATCCGCATCGGCACCCCGGCGGTGACCACGCGCGGCTTTGGCGAGGCGGAATGCGCCACGCTTGCCGGCTGGATTGCGGATGTGATTGATGGTCGTGGCGATGTGGCCGTGATCGCGACCGTGGCTGAAAAGGTCAAGGCGATTTGCGCGAAGTACCCGGTGTACGCGGCGTAGGTTTTAGCCCCCTCTCCCTTCGGGAGAGGGCTGGGGTGAGGGGAGTCTGGCACTGCACGTGCTATTTTCCCTTACCACAGCCTTCTCCTGCGGGAGGAGATGTCCTGATTGATACTCAGGGTGAAAGACTGGCCATCGGCCACGATCCGGCGTAAAAGCAATGACTGCTTTTTCGCTCTCACCCCCACTGTGACTGATACGGTCTGTTTGCTACCCTCTGAGCCCGACTCACAGGCTTGCAGACCCCCACGACACAGGAAAGCTCTTTATGCACTGTCCTTTTTGCGGCGCCGACGACACCAAGGTGATCGATTCCCGCCTCGTGGCCGATGGCGATCAGGTCCGGCGTCGGCGCGAGTGTGTGTCCTGCACCGAGCGCTTCACCACCTTTGAAACTGCCGAACTGGTGCTGCCCCGCGTCATCAAGTCCGACGGCGTGCGCCAGCCCTTTGATGAAGACAAGCTGCGCTCGGGCATGATGCATGCCTTGCAGAAGCGCCCTGTCGCCACTGAAAAAATCGACGCCTCCATCCATCGCATCCTCCACCAGCTGCGCGCCTCCGGCGAACGCGAGATCAAGTCGCGCCTGATCGGCGAGCTGGTCATGAAAGAGCTGAAGCTGCTGGACTCGGTGGCCTACGTGCGCTTTGCTTCGGTCTACCGCGACTTCCAGGACGTGGAAGCCTTCCGCGCCGAAATTGAAAACCTGAGCCGGGGCAGTGCGTGAGCAGTGCTGACGCCGCCTACATGGCCCGCGCCCTGCAACTGGCGCGGCAGGGCCTGTATACCACGCAGCCGAACCCGCGCGTGGGCTGTGTGCTGGTCAACGATGGCGTAGTTGTTGGCGGGGGCTTTCATGCCCGTGCCGGTGAGCCTCACGCTGAAGTGCATGCCCTGCGTCAGGCGGGTGAGCAGGCGCGGGGCGCTACAGCATATGTAACGCTGGAGCCTTGTGCTCACCATGGTCGCACCCCACCTTGTGCGGATGCCTTGATTCGTGCCGGCATCGCCCGTGTGGTGGCGGCGGTGCAGGACAGCAATCCGCAGGTGGGCGGGCAGGGACTGGCCCGGATTCGTGCCGCTGGTATCGCTGCCGAATGTGGTGTGCTGGAAGGCGAGGCGAGGGCGCTGAATGCCGGCTTCCTGCGCCGTATGGCGGGGGGGCTGCCCTGGGTGCGCGTCAAGCTGGCCATGAGTCTCGATGGGCGCACCGCGATGGCCTCTGGTGAGTCGCAGTGGATTACCGGCGCGGCGGCGCGGCTTGATGTGCAGAAGCTGCGGGCGCAGAGTGGCGCGATTATTACCGGCGTCGGCACTGTGCTGGCGGACAACCCCAGCCTGACGGTGCGAGTGGAGGACTGGCAGGACTGGCCCGAGGGCATGACCCCGGTGCAGCCCCTGCGGGTGATCGTGGACAGCCAGTTGCGCACGCCGCCCACGGCCCGCATATTGAGCTTGCCCGGTCGTACCATTATTGCAACGACCAGTGCCGACGCTGAAAAGCAGGCGGCGCTGAAAGCGGCAGGGGCCGAAGTCTGGTCACAGCCTGGTGGGCGAGTGGATTTGACCGTGCTGCTGCGCCAGTTGGCTGAGGCCCAGATCAACGAGGTGCTGGTGGAGACTGGTCCCACACTGGCCGGGGCTTTTATAGCGGCGGGGCTGGTGGATGAACTGATCGTGTATCAGGCGCCTACCCTGCTGGGTTCAGCGGCCAAACCCCTGCTGGAGCTGCCGCTGGCTACAATGGTGGAACAACGGCACCTGCGCGTGCTGGATGCGCGAGCGGTGGGCAGCGATTGGCGCTGGACGCTGGCGCTGGAGTGATCGTGATGGCCGAGCACAAGTCGCTGGTCAGTATCGACATCGGCAAGACCGATATCGTCGTCAGGCCGCTGGGCTGGTACAAGCTGTGGTCGTTTAAAAGCGAACTGCGCATTCCGCGTGCGGCCATTGCCGAGGCACACGTGGCGCGCCGGGCAACACTGACCATGATGCTGGGCTTGCGTATGCCCGGTACCAGTTTGCCGGGGGTGATAACCGCCGGTACTTATGTTGGCGGTGGCAGCAAGCAATTCTGGGTGGTGGGGCGTGCGGAATATTTGCTGGTGCTGGACTTGCGTGAGCAGCCCTATCAGCGCGTGGTGGTGCAGCTTGAAAATGCGGGGGCGGTGCTGGCTGATCTGAAAGGCTAGTGATCACACTCTAGCGAAATGAGATTGTTGATTCCCTCTCCCTTCGGGAGAGGGTTAGGGAGAGGGGAATCTGGCGCTGGTCAGTAGTAATTTCCCCTCTTCCCAACCCTCCCCCGAAGGGGGAGGGGGCAAAAGGGAAAAAGTATGTTCACAGGCATTATCCAGGCAGTTGGCACGGTCCGCAAAATCGAGCGTCAGGGCGGTGATATGCGTTTGTATATCGCCACCGGCAAGCTTGATCTTGGCGATGTGCAACTGGGCGATTCCATCGCCACCAACGGCGTTTGTCTGACCGCTGTGCAGCTACCGGGCGACGGTTTTGTGGCGGATGTTTCCAATGAAACCCTGTCGCGCGCTACCCTGGAACATTTTCAGGTGGGCCAGCGCGTGAACCTGGAAAAAGCCATGTTGCCCACCTCGCGCTTTGGCGGGCATATTGTGTCGGGTCATGTTGACGGCGTAGGCGAGGTGGTCAGCATTGCGCCTGACGCGCGTGCCGTGCGCTACCAGATCAAGGCGCCGGCCGCGCTGGCGAAATATATTTCGGAAAAAGGCTCGATCACGGTCGATGGCATCAGCCTCACCGTCAACGGGCTCGATGGCGCCAGCTTTGATCTGACCATCGTGCCGCATACGGTGAGTGAAACGAATATCAGTCACTGGCGGCAGGGCACGCGCGTCAATCTTGAAGTGGACGTGCTGGCGCGCTATATCGAGCGCCTGCTGCTGGGCGACAAGGCGGCGGAGCCGGCGGCTTCCGGTATCAGCTTGGGTTTTCTGGCCGAGCACGGTTATCTGAAGCCATGAAGTGGCTGTTGCCTGCCTGCCTGTTGTTTTTGCCGGTGCTGGCGCAGGCCAGTGTCGATATGGCGACGGCGGACCCCAAACAGTATTTCATGGGGCTGTGCCTGCGCGATGCCACCGTGGCGGCCGGCCGGCGCGAACAATTGTGCGAATGCGTACGCGACAGTTTTGCCTACGGCAATAATGGCTATGCGCTGTCCGATGCCGTTGCGCTTGAGCCGCGCTTGTGGGAGGCGCCGGAAAAGCGCATGCCGCAGGACGATATTGGCAATGAAGTCCGCCGCGCCCGCAAGGAATGTCTGGCGGCGCCGGCACAAGCAGCACACTGATTTTTTATGCGTTGTAATAAACAAGGCGATGCACCATGAAAATGAATAGCGTGCCCGAACTGATTGAAGATATCCGTCAGGGCAAGATGATTATCCTGATGGATGATGAAGACCGTGAAAACGAAGGCGACCTGATCATGGCCGCCGTGCACACGCGCGCCGAAGACATCAACTTCATGGCCAGGTTTGGCCGTGGGCTGATCTGCATGCCCATGCTGCGCGAGCGCTGCGAATTGCTCAAGCTGCCGCTGATGGTGCAGCGCAATGGCTCCGGCTATGGCACAAAGTTCACCGTGTCCATCGAGGCGGCGAGCGGCGTCACCACCGGCATTTCCGCCGCCGACCGTGCTCACACCGTGCGCGTGGCCGCCGCCTGCGATGCCAGGGCTGACGATATCGTGCAGCCTGGCCATATATTCCCGCTGATGGCGGAGCCGGGTGGTGTTCTGCGTCGCGCCGGACATACCGAGGCCGCCTGCGATTTTGCGCGTCTTGCCGGCATGGAGCCGGTAGGCGTCATTTGCGAGATCATGAACGAAGACGGCTCCATGGCGCGCCGGCCCGATCTGGAAAAATTCGCGGAATTGCATGACATCAAGATAGGCACCATCGCCGACCTGATTCATTACCGCATGGTCAACGAGCAGACCGTCAACAAGATTTCCGAGCAGCTGTTGCCGACCGAATTTGGCGATTTCCGCATGATCGTGTACCGCGAAAATGCCGGCAGCCTGCTGCACCTCGCGCTGGTGCATGGTGAGTTGAGCCCTGACAAGGTGGCCACCGTGCGCGTGCACGTGCTCAACCCCCTGCGCGACATGTTGCACGCCAAGTTCAAGGGCCGCCTCGGCTGGAACCTGCACAAGAGCCTGCAGGAAATTGCCAATGCCGAGAACGGCGTACTGGTGCTGCTGGGGCGTGACCTCGACCCGGCGGAACTGGAGCAGCATCTTGCCGATTTCAATGCCCAGCGCCCGCGCGTGGCGGATGGCGCCGGCATGTATCGCAATATCGGCACCGGCTCGCAGATCCTGCGTGACCTGGGTGTGAGCAAGATGCGCCTGCTCAGCTCACCCATGCGCTTCAACGCGCTGTCGGGCTTCGGGCTGGAAATTGTGGAATATGTAACGACGGATTAACCAAACGTAGGATGGGTGGAGCGCAGCGATACCCATCACAGGGATTGCGCCTTTAGCGCGGCATCCGATAAGTGGCAGCATGAGTATCGCTGCGCTCCACCCATCCTACGAAAAGAGCAATATTCAGATAGTGGCTGCGTTTGCCACACAACACGAACAGGAAAAAAAGCATGAGCAAGATCACCGTAGTCGAAGGCAATTTCCAGAGTGCCGATGCCCGGTACGCCATTCTCGTGGGCCGTTTCAACAGCTTCGTGGTGGAGTCGCTGTTGCAGGGCGCGCTCGACACCCTGAAGCGTCATGGTGTCAGCGACGACAACATCACCATCGTGCGCGCACCGGGTGCCTTTGAGTTGCCACTGGTGGCCAAGAAGCTGGCGGAAAAGAAAACCTTCGACGCCATCATCGCCCTCGGCGCCGTCATTCGCGGCGGCACACCGCATTTCGACTTTGTCGCCAATGAGTGCGCCAAGGGTCTCGGTGTGGTGTCGCTGGAATACGGCGTGCATGTGTCTTTCGGCGTGCTCACCACCGATTCCATCGAACAGGCCATCGAACGTTCTGGCACCAAGGCCGGCAACAAGGGTCACGATGCCGCCCTCGGCGCCATCGAAATGGTTTCGCTGCTGAAGGCGCTGGCTTGATGGCTCAGGATTTCGGCATCAAACCAGCGGCCCGCCGCAAGGCCCGCCGCTTCGCCATGCAGGCGCTCTACGAGTGGCATATCTCCGGCAACGCCGTGCACGAAATCGAAGCGCGCTACCGCGTCGAAAACGACATGCACAAGGTCGACCTGCAATATTTCCATGAGCTGGTGAAAAACATCTCGCAGCAGGCGGCAGAGCTGGATGAAGCGCTGATTCCCTGCCTCGACCGGCGCGAACTGAGGCAGCTTGATCCGGTAGAGCTGGCGACTTTGCGTATCGGCGCCTATGAAATCCTGCACCGGCTGGATGTGCCGTATAAGGTTGTCATCAATGAGGGTATTGAGCTGGCTAAAACCTTTGGCGCTACCGAGTCACATAAATATGTGAATGGCGTGCTGGATCAGCTGGCGCGGAAGGTGCGCACAGTGGAAACGCGGAACGAGTAGTTTCTTGCCGGCCTGCTAAAGGCGCTGGGTCCCCGCGTGCGCGCACTACTGTCCGGGATAAATTCATAGACAAAACTCGGGTTGCTGTGCCAGGTCAGCCTCGCGTTGTCGTCGCCGTCGCGCCAATACTGCAGCATCTGTCTCGGGCCGTTGAAACAATGT